>MDTE01079400.1_pt1 | contig 12856 bp, 9 predicted proteins | sample 811231 | NCBI WGS metagenome assembly MDTE01 (sample SAMN05326651, study PRJNA326480) | marine metagenome | isolation source: seawater | place: Indian Ocean: Red Sea | collected 2010
CGGGGACCGGCCAGGACCGTGCGTCTGAGGACCGCCGCGGCGCCCAGCGTGGCCACGACCGAGAGGGCATACATCGAGAAGAGCACCACCGCGCCCATGCTCAGCACGCCCAGCACCCGCTCGTCGCCCGCAAAGACCACCGCGGTGACCAGCGCGTAGACCGGAAGCCGCGCGCTACACGACACCATCGGCAGCGTCAGCATGGTGATCAGCCGGTCGCGGCGGCTTTCGATGGTCCGGGTGGCCATGACGGCCGGGATTGCGCAGGCGAAGCCGGACAGCATCGGCACGAATGCCTTGCCGTGCAGACCCACCCGGCCCATCAGACGGTCGATGACGAACGCCACCCGGGCGAGGTAGCCCAGGTCTTCGAGCAGCGCGATCGCGAAGAACAGCATCGCGATCTGTGGCACGAACACCACGACGTTGCCGACCCCGGCGATGACCCCGTCGACCAGCAGGTCCGCCAGCACCCCCTCGGGGAAGACCTGTACCACCAGCCCCTGCAGCCCCGCCGTGGCGCCTTCGATGGCGCCGATGAACGGTTCCGACCAGGTGAAGAGCGCCTCGAACAGCAGCGCCATCACCACCGCGAACACGGTCATCCCGTACACCCGATGCGTCAGGATGCCGTCGATCCGGTCGGTCCACTTTCGCTGGTCTTCCCGCTTCTGCGAGCGGACGTCCGCGGCTACCGTCTCGATCCACCCGTAACGCGACGCGATGATCTCGTGGTCGAGGTTGCGGTCCGCCGCCGCGGCGTCTTGACGGATCGACGTGACCGTTGACCGCGCCGCTTCGGGAATGCCGGTGTCACCCTCGTCGCTGCTGTCCAGCGAGAGCAACGACCACAGCGCCCAGGAACGACGCGCCGCCGGCGTGGCGCCGAACTTCGCCGTCTGCAGGCTCTCGCTGACCGCGGCGACTTCGGCCTCGACATGAGCCGGAAGACCGGTCCAGTGGGCGTTGGGCCGCGGCGCGAGCGCGAGCACGTCGGCGATCGCACCCTTGAGCTGGTCAAGGCCCTGGCCTCGCGAGGCGACGGTCGGGACGACGGTGGCTCCCAGCCACCGCCCCAGACGGTCGGTATCGATCTCGACCCCCGCGGCGCTCGCCTCGTCGACCATGTTCAGCGCGACGATGACCGGCACGCCGGTCTCGGCGATCTGGAGCACCAGGTAGAGCCCGCGCTCCATCGCGCCGGCATCGACCACCACGACCACCGCGTCGGGCGGAGCGCCGCGGCGTCCGAGCACCTCGTCGACCGCCACCTGCTCATCAGGCGAGTTGGCGCTCAGGCTGTAGGTGCCCGGGAGATCGATGACCTCGACGTCGGAGCCGCCGAGCGTCACCTGCCGGGACGACCGGGTCACCGTCACGCCGGGGTAGTTGCTGACCTGGGCGCGGGCGCCGGTCAACGCGTTGAAGATGGTGGTCTTGCCCGAGTTGGCGTTGCCCGCCACGAGCACCCGCGGCATGGCGGCCGAGACCGCCTCGGCCGCGGGGTGCGCATCGAAGCGATACGGGTCAGGCGTCCCGTCGCCCGGACCCGGCGCTGGCTCTCCCTCTGGCAACAGCTGTATCTGGGCCGCGTCGGCCAGGCGCAGCGAGAGCAGATAACCACGCAGCCTGATCTTGAGCGGGTCGCCGAGCGGCGCCCGCCTGACGGTCTCGATCTCGGTGCCGGGCAGCAGGCCCATCTCCATCAAGCGGCGCGCCACGACCCGGTCGCAGCCCACATGATGGACCACGGCCTTGGAGCCGAGTGGAAGCTGATCGAGTGTACGCAGGCCCTGGTGCACGCGGGAGGTTGGCGGAGTTGAGACTGGATCTCAGTTTCGAGCGGCCAGTGTATCGCCGCGATTCCGGGCCGGTCAAGGCGACAGGGCCTGTATGGGACAATGGTCCGGAGGAGCCTCACCGATGCAGAACGCGCGCGTTGCCGTCCCCGTGCCCCGTAACGAACCGATCCTGCCCTACGCTCCGGGTTCGCCGGAAAAAGTCGCGCTCAAGGCCCAGCTTCGCGCCTTCGCCGGTGAGCAGCACGAGATTCCGCTGATCATCGGCGGACAGGCGGTGACCACCGGCGACCTCGGCGCCTGCATCCTGCCGCACGACCATCAGCATCAGATCGGCAGCTTTCACAAGGGCACCGCCGACTCGGTGGCGCAGGCGATCGCGGCGGCCGAGGCGGCGCGACCGGCGTGGAGCGCCATGCCGTGGGAGTCACGGGCCGCGATCTTCCTCAAGGCGGCCGAACTGCTGGCGGGTCGCTATCGCCCGATCCTGAACGCGGCCACCATGCTCAACCAGAGCAAGACGGTGTTTCAGGCCGAGATCGACGCGGCGTGCGAGCTGATCGACTTCTGGCGGTTCAACGCGTCCTACCTGCCCGAGATCTACGGGCAGCAGCCGGAGAGCGCCCCGGGAATGTGGAACTTCGTGGAGTACCGGGCCCTCGAGGGGTTCGTGTTCGCCGTGACGCCATTCAACTTCACTTCGATCGCGGGGAACCTGCCGACCAGCCCGGCGCTGATGGGGAACACCGTGGTCTGGAAGCCGGCCTCGACCTCGGTCTTCTCGGGCTACTGGCTGATGCGGCTGTTCGAGGAAGCGGGGTTGCCGCCGGGGGTGATCAATTTCGTCCCGGGGAGCGGCGGTCAGATCGGCGGTCCGGCGATGGCCAGCCCGGCGCTTGGGGGGGTGCATTTCACCGGGAGCACCGAGGTCTTCCAGGGCATGTGGAAGACAATCGGCGGCAACATCGAGGGTTACCGGAGCTACCCGCGCATCGTCGGCGAAACCGGTGGCAAGGACTTCGTCTTCGCGCACGCCTCGGCCAACCCGGACGAGCTGGCCGCGAACCTCATCCGGGGCGCGTTCGAGTATCAGGGGCAGAAGTGCAGCGCGGCGAGCCGCGCCTACATTCCCGAGAGCCTGTGGGCCACCTTCAAGGACCGGCTCGCGGACGAGGTCCGCGCGATCTCCTACGGCGACGTGTCTGATTTCACGAATTTCATGGGCGCCGTCATCGACAAGGCCACGTTCGACAAGCTCGAGGGGTACATCGACCGGGCGCGCGAGGACCGCGATGCGGACGTGATCTGCGGGGGCGAGTGCGACGATTCGACCGGCTACTTCATCTCGCCCACCATCATCCAGGCCCACGACCCGCACTATGCGACGATGGAGACCGAGCTCTTCGGTCCGGTGCTGACCATCTACGTCTACAAGGATGACGCCTTCGAGGAGACGCTGACCCTCTGCGACCAGACGTCCCCCTACGCGTTGACGGGTGCGATCTTCGCGACCGACCGCGCGGCGATCAATCTCGCGTCTGACCGGCTCCGGCATGCCGCCGGCAATTTCTACATCAACGACAAACCCACGGGAGCGGTGGTGGGGCAGCAGCCGTTCGGCGGCTCTCGGGCCTCCGGCACCAACGACAAGGCGGGAAGCTCTCTGAATCTGTTGCGCTGGGTCAGCACCCGGACCACCAAGGAGACCTTCACGCCGGTGCGTGACTATCGCTATCCCCACATGCAGGAGCAGTAGAGGTGATGCAGGTCAAGCTGTTTCGGGTCGCCACGCTGGGCGTGTTGTTCGCGCTGGTTGCGCTGCAACCGGCCGCCGCGCAGATCAAGATTGCCGGGAGCACGCCCGAGGACGGGGCCGAGCTCGATGGTCCCGTGCGGACCGTCCGGGTGTGGTTCGATCAGGCGCCGGTCGTGGCCGAGAGCACGCTCACGCTGTCGGGGCCAGGCAATCGGGCCGAGATCGAGGGGATCCACACCATGGGCGAAAACGATCTGATGGGCCGCGTGACCGGCCCGATGCCGAACGGGGATTGGACGATGAGCTGGACGGCCGTTGGCCCGGACGGCGAGACCCAGACGGGGAGCGTCACCTTCTCGGTCGACCGGACCAGACGACCGTAGGTCGATCGGAGACTAGTTCGCGTTCCGGATGGTGAAGGCGAACTCGCCTCGCTGGACGTGCCCGTCGTCGCCAGCCGACCGCCACTTGACGGTGTAGCTGCCAGGCCCGAGCGCGCGCGGCACCGCCGCGACGATCGACTTCTCCGCCCCGACCCCCGTATCACCGAGCTCGATCTCCCCCGACGGGCCTTCCAGGCTGAGCTGGCTGATGGCCGGCTCCGGGTCTTGCGTGAACCAGACCTGCAGGCTGCTCGGTGACTGGCTGATGGTGGCGTCCTTCTCGGGCATGCTCTTCGAATAGGCCATGTGCGCCGAGACGGCGGTGGTGGCCACGAAGGCGACGCCGAGGGTGACGATCAGGGCGCGGGTCCAGCTGGTGGTCATGACAGGTGTTTCTCCTTCGTTCCATCAATTCTACGGCATCGCGGCCAGGGTCCGCGATACACTCGGATCCGGTCCGGTTTTCTCTCTTTCGGAGGCAGGAATGCAGTCCTATGTATCCCGACTCGGTCTGATAGCCGTCGTGCTCGCGGTGCCGGTGGCGACGCTGGCCCAATCTGGTGAGATCCGGCGGACGGCCTCGGGACACCCCGATCTGTCCGGCACCTACGACATCGCCACGCTGACCCCGCTGCAGCGCCCGGCCGAGCTGGGAGAGCGGATGTCGTTGACCGAGGAGGAGGCGGCGGAGCTGGCGGCGGGGGCCGACTCGTACGAGCGCGCCTTCAACATCCCCGACGAACGGAATGCCGAGAACGCGGACGTGCCGCGCGAGGCGCCACCGGTGGGCGGTGATGGCTCGACCGGCGCGGCGGGCAACGTCGGCGGCTACAACGCTTTCTGGATGGACCGGGGGAGCAACGGGTTCCAGATCGACGGCGAGTGGCGCACATCGATCATCGTCGACCCGCCCAACGGCCGGCAGCCGCCCCGGACCGCCGAGGCGCAGGCGGCCCTGGCCGGTCGTGCCGCGTTCTTCCGCCCCAACACCGGGACGGCCTGGTGGCTCGAGAACGACCTGAACGCGCCCGGACCCTACGATGACATGGAGATCCGCCCGGCGGCCGAGCGGTGCCTGCTCGGCTTCGGCTCGACGTCCGGTCCTCCGATGTTGCCGGTGCTCTACAACAACCTGAAGCGGATCGTGCAGACCGAGGACACCATCCTGATCCAGGTCGAGATGGTGCACGAGGCGCGCATCATCCGGATGAACGACGAGCATGCGTCACCCGAGATCCGGAGCTGGCTGGGCGACTCGGTCGGCCACTGGGAGGGCGACACGCTGGTGGTCGACACCACCAACTTCACCGACAGTCCCGCCTTGAGCGGGGCCTCCCGCAACCTGCACGTGGTCGAGCGATTTACCCGGCTCGACAACGACACCCTGCTCTACAGCTTCACGGTCGAGGACCCGACCGTCTGGACCGCCCCCTGGACCGGCGAGTACATCTGGCCGGCGAGCGACGACAAGGTCTACGAGTACGCCTGTCACGAGGCCAACTACGCCCTCGAGGGGATCATGAAGGGCGCCCGCCTGCTCGAAGCTGAAGCGCGGGGCGAGGAAACCGGGGGCGTCGCCAATCCGACCGTCGCCCGCTGACAGAGCCCTTGAAGTTCGACGGCTACACGACGGACGGCTTCTACGACGAGCTGTTCGTCGATGACGGGACCGCGCGCCCCGAAGCCCGTCCGCTCGTCGAGCGGATCGAGTCGTTGTCGGACGGCGAGTTGGCCCGTCGTCATCAGGCGGCCGAGCGTGCGCTCCTGCGGATGGGGATCACGTTCAACGTCTATGACGATGACGACACCACCGAACGGATCTTCCCCTTCGACATCATTCCCCGGATCGTCGGCCGCGACGAGTGGGGCGGCATCGAGCGCGGTCTGCAGCAGCGTATTCGCGCGCTGAACGAGTTCATCGACGACGTCTATCACGATCAGCGCATCGTCGCCGCCGGCGTGACGGCGGACGCGATCGCGACGACGGCGAGCACGACGAGGGCGCCAGCGAAGAACCAGCGGCGAATCACACAGCCATCATCACACAGGACGGCGTCGGCGCGCAGGGGCCCTCCCAACCTTTACCCGGCCCGGATGATCAGCGACAATTGAGCCGTCCCAGTGCGCCTCGGGGCAGGTCCCGGTGTGCGCGGGTGAAGAGCCTATTCATGGAGCGATCGAGCGGACGCGAGTCGCGCGGACGGCGGGTGTTCACGGCGACCGTCGCGCTGCTGCTGGCCACGCCGGTGGCGGTCGGTCTCGCCGGGAGACAGACAGGCCCCGAGACCTCTACCGCCGCCGCCCATGGGGCGGAGCTGCGAACGCTGCTCGACCGCTACTGCGTCTCGTGTCACAACGACCGGTTGCGCACGGCCGGGCTGTCGCTGGGAGACACCAGCGTCGACGCCCACCGTCCCATCGACGACCCCGAGCTGTGGGAGAAGGTCGTGGCCAAGCTCCGGGCCGGGTCGATGCCACCGCCGGCCCGGCCGCGGCCCGACGCCGAGACCTACGACCTGGTCGCCGACCGCCTGGAAACGGCGCTCGATACCGCCTGGCTGGCGGCGCCCGACCCCGGGCGTGAGAGCCCGGTCCACCGTCTCAACCGGACCGAGTACGCCAACGCGGTGCGGGACCTCTTCGACCTCGAGATCGACGTCACCGAGTTGCTGCCTGGCGACGAGACCGCCGACGGCAGCTTCGACAACTTCGCCGACGTGCTCACGATCTCGCGGTCCCACCTCGAGCGCTACTTTTCGGTCGCGCGACAGGTGACCCGTCTCGCCGTCGGGGTGACGCCGTCGGTCGCCTCGGCCGATACGTTCGAGATTCCGCTGCACGTCGTGCAGGACGAGCGTCAGAGTGAGGCGCTGCCGCTGGGCTCGCGGGGCGGGATGGCCATCGACTACAACTTTCCGGTCGATGGCGACTACGTCATCAAGGTGCAGCTGCGACGCCAGTATCAGGCCTACCTGATGGGCATGGGCTGGCCCCAGCAGCTGGAGGTGCGGCTCGACGGTCGTCTGCTGGAGCGGTTCTCGGTGGGGGGCGCCGCTCCCGGCACACCGGCCGCCGCCAGCTACGCCGGGGACGGCGAGCCCGGGTTCGCCGGCGATCCCGACTGGGAAACCTACATGCAGCTGACCGGCGATGCCGGTCTCGAGGTGCGGGTGCCGGTGGAGGCCGGGCCTCGCACGGTCGGCGTGTCGTTCGTCCGGGAGCTCTGGGAACCGGAAGGCTTGCCGCAGCCGCTGCAACGGGGTCGGGTGCTGACCAACGACCAGATCTACATGGGGAACGCGGCGGTCGGGGCAGTCGAGATTGGTGGTCCGTTCGAGCCGGGGGCCGAGCCTGCCGACACCCCGAGCCGACGGGCCATCTTCTCCTGTCGCCCCGCCTCGCTCGAGGACGAGGCCGGGTGCGCCCGCGAGATCCTGACGCGGCTGGCGCGCCGCGCCTATCGTCGACCGGTCGACGAAGACGACCTGTCGGTGCTGCTGTCGTTCTTCGATGAGGGGCGGCGTGAAGGCGGGTCGTTCGATCGCGGAGTCCAGTTCGCGCTGGAACGGATGCTGGTCGACCCCGACTTCCTGCTGCGGGTCGAGCGGGATCCGGCCGGGCTGTCGGCCGACGAGTCGACGTTCCCGGTCAGCGATCTGGAGCTCGCTTCCAGGCTGTCGTTCTTCCTGTGGAGCAGCGTGCCGGACGAAGAGCTGCTGTCTCTGGCCGAGGCGGGGCGGCTGTCGGACCTCGACGTCCTGGAGCAACAGGCCCGACGACTGCTGGCGGACCCGCGGGCGACGACCGCGCTGGTGGACGACTTCACGGCTCAGTGGCTGAACCTGCGTCGGGTGGGCGAGGTGGTGGTCGACCCCGGTCGATATCCGCACTACGACGAGACCCTGCTCGTGGCGTTCAAGGAAGAGACCGAACGGTTCGTCGCCAGCACGCTGGCCGAAGACCGCAGCGTGCGAACCCTCCTCGACGCCGACTACACCTTTGTGAACGAGCGGCTGGCTCGTCACTACGGCCTCCCTGGGGTCTACGGGAGCCGGTTCCGCCGGGTCTCGCTCCCGGATCGCTCGCGTCGCGGCGGTCTGCTGGCGCACGGCGCGTTGCTGGCGACCACGTCCTATCCCGACCGCACCTCCCCCGTGTTGCGGGGGAAGTGGCTGCTCGACAACATCTTCGGGTTGCCGGTGCCACCGCCACCGCCCGGGGTCGACACCACCCTGGAAGAGGAGCCCGGGATGGTGTCGGCGACCATTCGCGAACGGCTGGCTCAGCACCGCCGTAGCCCCACCTGTGCCAGCTGTCACGCCGTCATCGACCCGCTGGGGTTCGCGCTCGAGAACTTCGATGTGATCGGCGGCTGGCGGACGAGGGATGAAGCGGGGCAGGCGGTGGACGCCCGCGGGACGACCGCGTCGGGCGACAGCGTGGATGGTCTGGCCGGGCTTCGCGCGCTGTTGCTGTCCGACGCCGAGGCGTTCCCGCGCACCGTCACCGAGAAGCTGCTGGCCTATGCGCTGGGTCGTCGTCTCGAGTATTACGACCGCCCGGCGGTCCGGGAGGTCGTGCGAGGCGCCGCCGCTGAGGACTATCGCTGGTCGTCGCTCATCCTGGGCATCGTCAAGAGCCCGACATTCAGGAGCCGGTCGGTGGCCGGCGCCGCCACGAATTGACGACAGACGGACTACAGGAGAAGACGGAGATGACGTTCCTGACCAAGTCGTTGCCGCGCCGCACGGTGCTCCGCGGACTGGGCGCCAGTCTGGCGCTTCCGGTGCTCGACGCCATGCACCCGGCCTTCAGCGCCCGCGGGCTGGCCGCCACCGCGCCGGCCCATCGGTTCCAGGCCTTCTACGTGCCCAACGGCATGGCGATGGAGTACTGGACGCCGAAGGGCGAGGGGCCCGGCTACGAGCTATCGCCCATTCTCGAGCCGCTCGCCTCCTTCAAGGACCAGATGGTGGTGCTGTCGGGGCTCAACGCCAGCTGGAACTACATCCACGCCGGCGCGTCGGGTTCGTTCCTCACCGGCACGACCAGGGGGGGACGGAACGAGATCGAGATCGTCGCCGATGTCTCGATGGACCAGTTGCTGGCCCGCCACTTCGCCAGCGAGACCCAGGTGCCCTCGCTCGAGCTCTCGCTGGATCCGCCGAACAACGCGGGCGCCTGCACGGGCAACCTGAGCTGTGTCTATACCCACACCTTGTCCTGGCGGAGTCCGACCCAGCCGCTCCCGACCGAGTGGAACCCGCGGGCGGTGTTCGAGACCTTGTTCGGGGACAGCGGCAGCACGGACCGCTCGGCACGCGAGGCTCGTCTGCGCGAGCAACGGAGTCTGCTCGACTCGGTGACCGACAAGCTGGCGGCGCTGCGTCGTGAGCTGGGGCCGGGTGACGTCGTCAAGGTCGAGGAATACACCGAGGCGATCCGCGACGTCGAGCGCCGGATCCAGAAGGCGGAAGAGCAGTCCGGTCTGGAATTGCCGGCGGTCGACCAGCCTCAGGGGGCGCCGCCCGAGTTCGAAGATCATCTCGAGCTGATGCTGGACCTGCAGATTCTGGCGATGCGGGCGGATCTGACCCGGGTCATCTCCTTCATGATCGGCAAGGAGCAGAGCGCGCGTCCGTATCCGCAGATCGGCGTGCCCGAAGCGCATCATCCGCTGTCGCATCACAACGACGTGCCCGAGCTCGTCGAGCACATGTCGAAGATCAACCGCTATCACACGATGTTGTTCTCGCGGTATCTGACCAAGCTGCGCGCCACGCCGGACGGCGACGGGTCGTTGCTCGACCACATCACCATCCTGTATGGCTCCGGCATCTCGAACAGCACCCGGCACTCGGGCGTGGACCTGCCGTTGCTTCTGGCCGGTGGCGGCGCGGGCACGCTCCCCAGTGGACGGCACCTCCGCTACGCGGACGAGCCCTCCATGGCGAATCTGCTGGTGGCGCTGATGGACAAGATGCAGGTGCCGGTCGAGCGCATCGGCGGCAGCACCGGGCGGCTACCGATCGACACGCTGGGTGGATTGCTCTGACACCTCCGCGCCAAGGGGACAGCAGTCAGGAGAGGGGATCCAGGAGGATGCGCGCGCTGGTCGTGATTGCGCTCGTTGCCCAGCCGCTCGTGGCTGCCGCGGCCCAGGGGCCGCCGCTGGTGGCCGCGGCCCGGGCGGGTGACATGGCCGAGGTCCGGGCGCTCGTGGCCTCGGGCGCGGAGGTGGACGCGGCCGCGCCCGAGGGCGCCACCGCGCTCCACTGGGTGAGCTATCACGACGAGGTCGAGACGCTCGATCTGCTCCTGTCGGCCGGAGCCGACGTCGGCGCCGTCAGCGATCTCGGCGTGTCGGCCTTGTGGACCGCGTCGGAGAACGGGAGCGCGGCCGCGGTCGAGCGGCTGCTCGAGGCGGGCGCCGACCCCGATCGGGCGCTGCTGTCGGGCGAGACCCCGCTGATGGTGGCGGCGCGCAGTGGGGCGGCGGACGTCGTCGGTCTGCTGCTGGCCGCCGGAGCGGACACCGAGGCGCGCGCCACCCGGGGGCAGACCGCGTTGATGTGGGCGGTGGCCCAGCGCCATCCCGAGGTCGTCCAGGCGCTCGTCGAGGGTAGCGCCGACCTGCACGCCCGGTCCGACGTCTGGAGTCAGATGATGGCCGTGCCGCCGCACGGCCAGCCCGAGTACAACCGCGAGATTCCGCACGGGGGGAACACGGCGCTGATGTTCGCGGCCCGCGTCGGGGACCTGGCGTCGGCCCGTCGCCTGCTCGAGGCCGGGGCCAACCCGGACGACACCGATGCCTGGGGCGTGAGCGCCACCACGCTGGCCGCGCATGCTGGATTCGGCGACCTCGTCACCGTGCTGCTCGAGGCCGGGGCGGACCCGAGCGCCGCCGAGGCCGGCTTCGCGGCGTTGCACGTGGCGGTCATGCGTCGTGACCCTGGGATGGTGGCCACGCTGCTGGCGCATGGCGCCGATCCGAATGCCCCGCTCCGGACCTGGACGCCCACGCGCCGGTCGTCGCGTGATTTCAACTTCGCTCCGCCGCTGGTGGGCGCCACGCCGTTCTGGCTCGCCGCGCGGTTCAACGCCCCGGACGTCATGCGTCTGCTGGCCGAGCACGGGGCCGACGCGGCGTTCGTGCATCACGCCGACTACAAGGATCCGTCCTACGCCCAGCCGCGGCAGGAGGCGACGACCGCCATCATGGCGGCGATCGGGATGGGGGGCGGGCGTCTCCGTTCCTGGAATCCACCCGACCGGGCCGAGGTCGAGTTGCTCAGGCTCGAAACGGTGCGGGCGGCGGTCGAGCTCGGTGCCGATGTGCGGGCGACCGACCTGTTCGGTCTGACCGCCATCGACCAGGCGCGGTCCGTCAGTTTCGACGCGGTCGCCGACTACCTCGAATCGCAGCTCGCCCCGGGCCAGTAGGCGCGCCGGCCGCGAGTCACGGAACCTGTTTCCGGCAGACTCGTATCTTCCTGTGAAGGGAGCGGCAGACGCATGATGCAGGCGATCGCCACACTGGGGCACGCCCTGGGATTCTCGCTGGCGGCTGGGGTCAACCTCTATGCCACGGTGGCGATTCTGGGCCTGGTGTCGCGGTTCGGCTGGGTCGAGCTGCCTCCGCAGTTCGCGGTGTTCGACAGCAACCTGGTGATCGGTCTGGCGCTGGCGCTCTATCTGGTGGAGTTCGTCGCCGACAAGGTTCCCTGGGTCGATTCGGCGTGGGATGCCGTGCACACCGTGATCCGGCCAGTGGGCGGCGCGTTCATCGCGGTCGCGGCGCTCGGCGATGCCAGTCCCACCACCGAGGCGATCATCGGCCTGCTCGGCGGGACCGTGGCCGCCGGTGCCCACCTGACCAAGGCGGGGACCAGAGCGGCCGCCAACACGAGTCCGGAGCCGGTGTCGAACTGGGTGCTCAGTCTGGCTGAAGACGGGTTCGTGATCGGACTCGGCGTGCTGACCCTGACCTTCCCGGTCGCGGCCTTCGCCGTCGCCAGCGTGATCATCCTCCTGATGATCGTCTTCTTCGGAACGATTTCGCGCGCGGCGTGGCGCCGCTGGGGACCGGATCGGCCTCAGCCCGCCTGATCGATGATCTGCTTGGCGATGGTCTGCAGCTGCATGTTGGACGTGCCTTCGTAGATCTGCCCGATCATCGCGTCCCGATACAGCTTCTCGACCGGGTAGTCCTTCGTGTAGCCCGCCCCTCCGAACAGCTGGACGGCCAGTGAGGTCACCCGTTCGGCGACCTGCGATGTGAAGAGCTTGGCCATCGCCGCTTCGGTGAGGAACGTCTTGCCCGCGTCACGCAGGCGAGCCGCGTTGTAGACCCCGAGACGGGCCATCTCGAGCTCGGTCGCCGCCTGGGCGAGCTGGAACTGGACGCCCTGGAACCCGGCGATGGGCTGGCCAAACTGCTCCCGTTCCTGCACATAGGCCAGCGCGTGGTCCAGCGCGCCCTGCGCCAGTCCGACCATCTGGGCGCCGATCCCGATGCGTCCCTCGTTCAGCGTCTCGATCGCCACCTTGTAGCCGCGGCCCACTTCTCCCAGGAGATTGGCGGCCGGAATCCGGCACTCGTCCAGCAGGATCTCGCAGGTGCTCGAGGCACGGATGCCGAGCTTGTCTTCCTTCTTGCCCACCGTGAACCCGGGGCGGTCGCGCTCGACGACGAAGGCCGTGATGCCGCGATGGCCGGCGCTCGGGTCGACGGTGGCCAGGACGATATAGAGTCCGGCCTCACGCCCGTTCGTGATCCAGAGCTTGCGGCCCGTCAGCACGTAGTCGTCGCCGTCGGGCACCGCGCGGGTCGTCAGCGAGAAGGCGTCGCTGCCCGAGCTCGCCTCCGACAGCGCGTAGGCGCCCACGGTATCGCGCGCCAGCGCGGGAAGGCA
>MDTE01181405.1_pt1 | contig 12856 bp, 13 predicted proteins | sample 811231 | NCBI WGS metagenome assembly MDTE01 (sample SAMN05326651, study PRJNA326480) | marine metagenome | isolation source: seawater | place: Indian Ocean: Red Sea | collected 2010
TTAAGAAACATTTTTTCATTAATAATTATTTTTTTCATTCTTTCTGATGGACTTATTTTTTTCTTACTTGAGTACACTCTTAGTGATCCACCATGTGTTGGTATTTTTTCAGCATCGAAAATATTTAAACCATTTTTTTTGAGCAATTTGACCAAACTATAAAGTGTGTAATACCTCATATGTTCATGGTAAATTGTATCGTATTGAAGTGACTTAATTAGTGAAGTTGCATAATGAATTTCTACTATAAATATTCCATCATTAGTTAAACATTTTTTAACATTTTTTGTGAGTTTGTGAGGTTCATCAATATGAGCAAATACATTAGTTGCTGTAATAATTTTAGCTTTTCCATACATTTTTAAAAATCTTTCTGAAGTTTTATCATTAAAATAATCTAAAATAGTTGGTATGCCTTTTTTTATAGCTAACTTTCCAACATCTTCTGGAGTTATTCCCACTACCCTCATCCTGTCTTTAAAATTTATTAATAAATTTCCATCGTTTGATCCAATATCCATTATCAGATCTTTTTTACTCAACGGAAATTTTGAAAAACATTTTTTTGATAGATCTCTGAAATTTTCTCTTAATATTTTAGTTGTACTACTTGTGTAAGGATAACTTTTTGGAAATATAATTTCTTTATTTACTATACTGCCCAATTGAAAAAATTTACATTTATCACAATTAAAAAATTGAGTAGGGAAAAATAGTTCTTGTTTTTTTACTTTTAAAAAAGATAGAAAATTATTTACCGGTGGCATGTAGCCTAGGTCTAAAATTTCATTAAGTTTCTTTGAGTTACAAATTTGACATTGTTTGATTGATTTTGAATGCATTAGTTTCTTTTATACCAATCTATTGTACGATCAAGTCCAGCTGATAACGAATATTTTTTTTTAAAACCAAGTTTTTTTATTTTACTAATATCTGGACATCTTTTATTAGTTCCTCCTTTTTTGATAGGAATGTGTTTTACTTTGAAATTTGTGTTCAATTTTTTCTGTATCAATTGAAGAAGATTTAGAATAGTTACCTCTTCTGTTGTGCCAATATTATAAATATTGTTATCTTTGCCTTTTTTAAATAAAATATTCAAGGCTTCTATAAAATCATCAATGTAAATAAACGATCTAGTTTCACTTCCTTTTCCCTCTAAAGAAATAGTTTTATTTCCTTTTTTTTGAGCATTTTTAATTTTTTTAATAAACTCTGGGATTACATGCTCATTTCCCATGTTTGGACCATATACATTATGAGGTCTAAATATAATTGAATTTTTAAAGAATTTTTTTCCATAATAAAAAAGCATCATTTCAGAGAAAATTTTTCCTCCTCCATAAGAATATCTGGGATTATTAATATCAGGTATTTTTAATTCAATATTCTCTGGTGTCGGTATTATTGATGGGTTTTGATATACTTCAGAACTAGACGCTAAAATAAAATTTTTAACTTTCATATTTTGAGAAGCTTTAATTAGGTTAATCATACCCATAGTTGCTACTTCAAAAATTTTATCAGGTATAGAATAAAAAAATTTAGTACCATTTATATAAGCTAAATGAAAAATGGTGTCTATATTTATACAAGCTTTTTTTACTGTTTTATAATCCAAAATACTTCCTCTGATATATTTAATGTTTTTATGTTTACTATGAATTATTTCATTAATTGCACTGGCCCTTGAGTTATTATCTAAAATAGTAATATGATTATTTTTATCCAATGATAATTTTTTAACCAAATTTCTTCCTAAAAAACCTGAGCCACCTGTAACTAAAATTTTATTTTTCATTTAAGGCAGTATTCATTAATGCTTTTGCAAATATATTTTTTTTTTGAAATATTCAAGTTAAATGATGAAGGTAGCCAAAATAGATTTTTATAATATAAATCTATTTTAACTTTACTTACATAAGATCTTTGCTCACCCATAGGTTTCCAAAATTTCCTACAATCAATATTTTTTTTATATAAATTGCCAAGCAATTTATCTCTTTCTAAAAAATATGCGTCCGTCCATAAAGGCAACTCTTCGTCTCTGAAATCAAATAATTTTATTTTTTTATTCAAATTGTTTTTATAATATAGATAATGTGACTTTAAAATTTCTGCCCTTTTTTTTATTTTTTTTAATTGTGATAGACCAACTGCTGCTTGAAGATTTGTTAATCTTAAATTTGAGCCTCTAATGATATGATCATCGTCTCCTCCTGTTCCTTGTACTGATCTACCTTGATTTTTAAACATTTTAATTTTTTTATAAATTTTAGAATTATTTGTAATTAACAACCCTCCTTGACCAGTTGTAATTATTTTATTTGGTGAGAAAGAAAAACATCCTATATCTCCATACGTTCCTAAGAATTTTTTTTTATATTTTGAAAAAAAGGCTTCTGCAGCATCCTCGATTAAAAAAATATTATATTTTTTTGCAAAATTTTTTATTTTTATAATATTACTACCTCTTCCACTAACATGGACGGGTATAATTGCTTTTGTTTTTTTATTTATATTTTTATGAAGCTTTGTAACATCAATTAATAAATTTTCTTTATCTGTTTCAACAAATACAGGCTTTGCACCAGTCATGTTTACTGCGTTTGCAGTAGCAATGTAGCTTAGATCTGGCACTAATACCTCGTCATTAACACCTATACCTAAAGCTTTAAGAGCAATATACATGGCTATAGTGCCACTAGTCGTAGAAGATGCATATTTAGCTTTTAACAACTCTTTACATTTTTTTTCAAAATTAAATACTACATTGCCTTCATTTATATAATTCTTTAAAATACATTTTTTTACAATTGTTAAATCATCCCTACCTATTTCAGGCTCAAACCATTTTATCATTATAAATAATTTTTTTTAAATCGATTAAATTTTAATAAAATTTTTTTTTTTTCTCTTTTTTTTATAAATCTAATTGGTGTTCCAGCATACACGGACCAACTTTTAAAAACAAAATTCTGAGGAATATAACTTAAAGCTCCTATTGCAACTCCATCAGGTATTTTGTTATTTGGCATTATTACTGAATTTGAACCTACGATGCAAAAATCTCCTATTTTAACATCACCTTTAATTGGATTATTTTTAATTTTGGTTAAACCTTTATGAACAATGGGTAAATCCTCAACATAATTATTACTTTCACACCATATTTTAACGCCAGAAGATATTGAACAAAAATTTCCTATCTCGAATTTATGCTCTACACCACCACCAACATGACAGTTTGCTGCAATATGGGTAAAATTACCAACTTTAATTTTAGGAGAAAAATATGAATAATCGTCAATAATAGACCCAATTCCGATTGAAAAAAATTTTTTATTTCGAATTCTTATATTTTTAGAAATTATTTTTTTCATTTTTTAAAAATTGACCAAATATCCACTAAGAATTTTTTCTTGGAGATTTTTAATTTTTTATATTTATCATGAGGAGTGGCAACTATTATTATATCACTATATTTAATTAAATTTTCTTTACTAATAAATTTTTCGTCTTTAATATATTCATCTGAACAGTAAACAATTTTAGCTTCATGCTTAATTAAATTAAATATTTTATATGAAAGAGAATCTCTTTTGTCATCAATGTTTGCTTTAAAAGACATCCCAAGAATTCCAATTTTTTTTTTTGTAATATCAAATTTATTTTTTAATTGGCTAATTATAAAGCTTGGCATGCCTTCGTTTATTAACATAGACGCATTACCCATTGAAAAAATATTTTTTGAAAAAGAATATAGTTGCATCGTATCTTTTAATAAGCATGGTCCTGCGGCAAATCCAGCAGACGGCAAACCCCTACCTCTAGAGTAACTATCTGTCATTATTTTTCTTATTTTATTAAAATTAATATTATGCTGAGAACATATCATAAAAAACTGATTTGCTGATGCAAATTGAATATATCTCCATGAATTAGAAATTAGCTTCACCATTTCAGCCTCGATGATTGAGGTTATAATTATTTTTTTTGTTATTTTTGAAAAAATATTAATAGCTTTTTGCTCTGAGGATTTATTGAAAGCTGAAATTATTTGTGGAAGGTTTTTTAATTCTTTTACAGCATAGCCTTGCACTATTCTTTCAGGACAGTAAGAAATATTTTTTAACTGTTTTTTTTTTAATATTTTATTAATTATTTCCATTGTACCTGGAAATACAGAGCTTCTTATTATTATATTGTGATCTTTTTTAAGTTTTGAAGAAATATTTTTTATAATGTTTACAAATTGGTTTAATTTTGGATTTAAATATTCGTCTATCGGAGTACCAACTGTTATAATTATATTCTTACACAAAAAAACATCATTATAATTTTTAGAAATAAATAATTTTTTTTTAAGATGTTTTTTAAGAAGTTTTCCAGCACCATATTCTATAAATGGCATCTTTCCTTCTGAAACAATTTTTAAATTTTCTTCATTATTGTCATAGAGCAGAACTTTAAAACCGTTGTCAGCTAAAACTATTCCTAAGGGTAAACCAACATGACCCAAACCTCCAAAAATGCATATATCGTAATTAAATTTTGTCATTGTTTATATTTTTAAATATTTTATCAACTACAATACCTGGTAAAAAAGATTTTTTAAGAGTTGCTCTTCCATTAGATACTAATTTTTTTCTTAAATCTATATCATCGTATAATTTCTTTATATATTGTGAAATTTCTTTCGAATTGTCACCCATTAAAGCATTATATCCATGTTCAATCTCAGGCATATATATTTTATTAGCCGAATGAGTAACAACAGGGCATCCTATAGACCATGCATATAAAAATCTAGTGTGACATCCACCCAATTGCCATCGATTTTGATTACATTTTAAATATCTATTTTTATATATGGAATTATGACAAATTAGAAAGATATCACTCAATTTTACATCACTATCTAAATCATCTACCCAACCTTTAAAATGAATATTTTTTTGATTAAATAATTTTGCGACAGTATTTAAAGGTTTATTTTTACCATAAAAGTTAATTTCATATTTAAGATTATTTATTTTGTTTAATTCTTTTAAAAGATCATTCCCAATATAATGAAAGTTAATTGTATTTCCTGTAGCATCATTAGACCCTACAGATCCTACAATCTTACATATTTCATTTTTTTTAGGGGAATATTCATCTTCTCTTGATAGTGGCCAAATATTTTGGGTATATTTTGCATTTTGAATACCAGAATTAAGATAATCAATGTGGGCTGCTTTACATATTATATGAATATAATCGAAATTTTTAACCATAGATAAATGAATTTTCTCTTTTTTTTTATTATATCTTTTTATTAAAAATTTTTTTAAATTAAAAACTATACCTTTTTTTTCATAAAACAGATCAGGATCTGCTAGTCGAGATAAGTTGGGTTTGTGATCAGGCTGACCATAATATAAAATTTTTTTAATTTTTTGAATTTCATTTACAGCTGCAACACCAGGATAATCCCATGACTGAAATATTAAATTTATATTATTTTGTTTTAATAAACTCTCAATTTTTTTTTTATGAATTGATGATGGGTATATATTTTTCTTATTAGGAAATAATATTCTAAAATATGAATATAATTTTTTATATTTAAAATTATTAAATAATGGAGGCAGAATTTTTAATTTATTGTTAGGATAATTTAAAATTTGTTCATCAAATCCTTTTTCAAAATTTGTATTTTCTGAAAAAATTATCTGCAAAAAAATTTCATGTCCTTTATTTAATAATTCATTAATTATCTCTAGATTAACTCTTTCAACTGCTTCTTTATTTATCGTGGGAAAATTACTAGTTAAATACAGTATTTTCATAATAATTTAAACTTAATCAGGATTAAACTTATTCTTATAGTTTTGTATTAAATTATTATCTTGTTTTTTTTTATCTAAGATAAAATTTCCTATTATTAAATAATCTAGACCAGTTCCCATAAAGCAATTAAATGCATCTTTTGGTGAATTTACTATTGGCTCACCTCTTACATTAAAAGAAGTATTAACCAAGACAGGACATCCGGTTAACTCTTTAAACTTTTTAATCAAATTATAGTACATTATATTTGTATCTTTATGAACAGTCTGAACTCTTGATGAGTAATCTACGTGTGTTACCGCAGGTATATCAGATCTTTTGATATTAAGTTTTTCTATACCAAATAGCATTTCTTCGGTGGGAGTCATATTTATAATTTTATTTTTTTTAATTTTTGACACTAAAAGCATGTAGGGACTTTTTTGATCAAGATCAAACCATTCACTTACATCTTCAAATAGCACGGATGGAGCGAAAGGTCTAAAACTTTCTCTAAATTTTACTTTTAAATTTAAATTTTTTTGCATTTGATCTGATCTTGGATCAGCAATAATTGATCTTGCTCCAAGTGCTCTAGGACCAAACTCCATTCTTCCTTGAAACCAGCCAATTGCATTACCTTTTGATAATAATTCTGCTGTAATTTTAATTAAACTCTCATTTTCCAGTTTTTCATAGATTGCAGAAGATTGTTTCAGTTTTTCTTCAATTTCTGAATTTGAAAATTCCGGCCCTAAATATGATCCACACATTGTATCAATAGATTCTTTTTTAAGTTCTCTGACATTTTCCATTTTATTATACCAATAATCAAAGCATGCTCCTAAAGACCCACCAGAGTCACCTGCTGCTGGCTGAATCCATATTTCATCAAAAATTTTCTCTTTAACTAATTTACCATTAGCAACACAATTTAGAGCAACACCTCCTGCTAAACATAAATTATTTATCTGATATTCCTGTTTTAGATTCTTGCAAATTGTAATCATAATTTCTTCGGTTACCTTTTGAATTGATGCTGCAATATCCATATGAAAATTTTCTAAATTATCTGAATTTGGATTTCTTATTTCTCTTCCAAATAGTTTTTCAAATTTTTTATTAATCATTGTCAACCCAGTGGCATAATTAAAATATTTTTGATTTAATCTAAAAGAACCATCTTTTTTTATATCTATAAGATTTTTTTTAATTATATCTTCAAACTTTGGTTCTCCATATGGAGCTAAACCCATAAGTTTGTATTCACCACTATTTACTTTAAAACCTATGTAATAAGTAAATGCTGAATACAATAAGCCTAATGAATGTGGAAAATGAATTTCTTTTTTAATGTCAATTTTATTTTTTTTTCCTATAGCAACAGTTGTTGTAGCCCATTCACCAACACCATCTGCAGTTAAAATTATTGCTTCATTATATGGAGAAGGATAAAAAGCACTTGCCGCATGACTCATATGATGTTCAGAAAAAAAAATTTTTGATGAGTCAAATTTTTTTTCACCTATTTCAGTTAAAGCATCTATGAGTTGTTTTTTTTGAAATAATTTCTCTTTAAGCCAAATTGGCATAGCAGCAGAAAATTGTTTAAAACCTTTGGGTGCAAAAGCTATGTAACTTTCTAATAACCTTTCAAACTTTAAAAATGGTTTTTCATAAAAAATAACTGCTTCAATTTCAGATAATTTTTTATTTGAATAATCTAAAACAAATTGAATGGCATTATAAGGAAAATTGCTATCATGCTTTATTCTTGTAAACCTCTCCTCCTGTGCTGCACATTTAATTTTACCATCTATAATTAAAGTAGCTGCGCTGTCGTGATAAAAAGCAGAAATTCCTAAAATTGTAGTCACTTAAAAAATTGTATAAATAAATGGAGCAACAGCTGTTCCTTGAGTAAGTACAATCAATCCACCAAATACAATCAAAACAATTAAGATCGGTATTAACCAATATTTTTTCCTTACTTTTATAAATTTATATAATTCAATCAAAAAATTCATTTAAAATTGATTTTCCATATTAGATTTTTCATTATTATTTTTATTAATCCAATAAGTATGAATATTCTTATCTAACTTTAAATTCAATATATCTTTTTTGATTAAAATTAAAAAAATTTTTGTTAAATAAACTACTGAAAAGTATACCAATCCCATTACTATCGGTGATATTATTTTACCCAATACAATGCCGAATTTAATCCAAATTTTATTCAAAGGAGATAGTAGTTCTGACTTTTTCATCGCTAGGAATAAAAATAAAAAAGCTACAAAAATGAGAAAGTAAGTTAGAATAATATTATTTTTATAAGCTAAAGCTGACAAAATTAGAAAAAAAATAAAGAAAACTATTCCAAAGCTTTTATTCGAACTTTTTGTCTTCTTATTACTCATTTTTTATAATTCTATCATAACTTTCTATTAATTCATTTATTTTAGTAGCTACTTTTTTATATCCATCAATATTATAATGTCCATAAAACCCGAATGGAAATAATTTTAAAGGATTTTCTTCTTTATCGAAAACTTCTTTTTTAATATCAATAAAGTTGATTTCTAATTCTTGAGCAATGTTTTTAATTTTTTCATGCACATTATCTTTATTATAATCATATTTATACCTAGAATACCCTGGCAAGTAAACTAGATGTAATGTTGAATTTTTTTCTTCAGTTAAATTTTTAGTTAATTTTAAAATTTTACGATAATCATCTAAGTAATAATTAAAGTCATATTTATTTGAAAGTTTATTTCCAATCATCAAAGTAATTAATGATCTTACTTCGTATAACTTTAAAAATTTTTTAAAATCAAATTTACTTTTTTTCTGATCTAATTGTTTATTAGACATTATAATTTTTTTTTTATTTATAATATCGATATATTTCTGATTAAGTTTTAAATTTTGAGAAAAATTTAAATCTTCTGTGTATTTTTTCAATATTTTTGAATTAACTTCTAAATGTGAGTCTTCTAAATCATTTTCTTCAAAAAAGAAAAATAAAACATGTTCGGTTTTAGTATCAAAATATTCTCTTAAGGTTGCATATTGAATAAATGGACCATTTCCTGGATAGCCTAAATTTAATACAGATTTATTTGTATAATTTCTTAAAACTGATCCCATATCATATGGTCTATTAACGCATGACCCATAGGTGAAAGAGTCTCCAACAAGTAGATATTTATTATTTTCTTTTTCCCATTCTTCATCTGGATTATTAAATCCATATCTATCACTCTTAATTATAGAAAAATACCCATTTTCATTACAAACAATTGTTTCTGAACTAGAGATTCCAGAAAGTGGATTTATATTTTCATTTCCTATATATGATGCTGGCGGAACAATAACTGCTACACTCTCATTTCTTTTCTTAAATTCTTTGAATACTTCAATCTTGGTTCGAAAGTCATAATTTTTACTAGTCCTAGATTTGTAAAGCTTTTTCTTTTTTAAATTCACAAAAGATGAGAACTCAACAACTTTAATTGTTGGTGACCAATAAAAATTAGGATTATATTGAAGAAAAAACTCGAAACTAAATAATAAAATAATAAATGTATTAAAAATTATTATAACAAATGAATAAATTAGATCATTGATGTACCTAATTAAAATCGCAAATATCAATATTGATATTGATAAAATATAGTAAGGTAAATAATAGTCTCTGAAAGATCCTACAAAAATAATTTCTGATTTATATACTGAATAAAAAGCAATTAAAATTGCTGATAAAATTAAAAAATTTGAAAAGAATTTATTTTTTAGCACTTTATAGTGAATATTTTTAAAAATTAAATTTTATTTATAATGATACACAAATTTTTTATATTTAGAAAAATTTTTTCTTATAGTAGAAAAATTTTTATGGCTTTTTGAAATTATAAGTTTTTTATTTTTTAGATTAAAATTTTTATATATTAAATCTATATCATTATAGTTAATACCAAATGATTTTTTTGAATTATAAATATTATCTGTCAAAATTAAGATTTTTGATTTAGATAAAGAAAAGGAACCATGAGCAAAACCCCTTGGTATAAAAATTGAAAATTTATTGGATAACTTAAAAGCTTTTACTTCTCCAAATTTTTTACTACCTATCCTTAAATCAACCGCGAACCAAACTGCTTTACCTTCTAACAAAGTAATAAGTTTTCCCTCACTAAATTTTCCAAATTGCATATAAAATCCTCTAAAAATATCTTTAGATTTATTAAAGGAAATTTGTGACTCTTTAACTTTGAAATTAATTAGTAATTTTTTATAAATTTCGTCATTAAAATACTTAAACATTCCTCCTCTTTTATCAATTTTGATAATATTTTTTATTTTTATAATTTTTTCTTTGTTTGAGTATTTCATTTCGCTAGTATAGTAACTACTATCAATGAATAAAAAATTTGTAAATATCAAAAACTTAAGAAAGAAGAGCATTCATCTACAATCAAAGAGAGTCAAAATTTCAAATAAGATTATCAATAAATTATTAGAAACCAATTATAATTACCTTTATGATTGGATGGGAATACCGATTATACAAATGCCAAACGATGTATTAACAGTCCAAGAAATACTATTTAATGAAAAGCCTGATTTAGTTTTAGAATGTGGAATTGGTCATGGTGGTATGCTTATTTTTTACTCAAGTGTTTTGAGTCTTTTTAAAAAAAAATATAATGTTGTGGGAGTAGATATTTTAATAAGAAAAATAAATAGATTAAATATAAAAAAAAACAAATTTTCAAAAAATATAAAATTATTTGAGAAAAGTTCTACTGATGAAAAATTTATAGAATATTTTGAGAAAAATTTTAATAAAAATTCAAAAAAAAAAATAATTTTTTTAGATTCAAATCATACTAAGGATCACGTCCTAGATGAATTAAATAAATATTCAAAAATATTAAAAAAAGGAGAATATATAGTCGTCATGGATACAGCTATTGAATATATTGATCAAAAATTTAATAAAAACAAACCTTTTGGAAAAAATAATAGTCCGATGAGTGCGGTCAAAACTTTTCTAAAACAGAATAAAAATTTTAAAATTGATAAGTTTTACGAAAATAAATCTTTTTTAACAGTTGCTAGAAACGGTTTTTTAAAAAAAATTAAATAAATCAGTAAATGCAAAATTTAATCTTTAATTAACTTAATTACTTTTTTAACTTTTGAAGGAGCTTTTTTTAAATATTTTTCTGAGTAATTCAGTTTTAATCTAGTCCAATCGGGCATATACCCAACAGAATAACAATAACTTAATATTCTTCTAGTTTTATTAGTTTTATTTATCAAACTACCATGGGCTAACGCCTCTGTAAAAATTACTGCATCACCAGGCTTTATATCAACAAACTTAAGTATACTAAGATTATTCTTTGGATTATTATTAAATGGTCTATTAAAATTAGATTTATGTGAACCTGGTATAACTGCAAATCCTCCATCTTTTTCGGTATTATTACTTAAAGGAAACAAAACCTTGGTTATATTTGAAAAAATTCTTTTATTTTTTACCATATAGAAAACTTTTGGATGCATAGGTAAATTGCCCATATGTAAATAAGTAAAGGTACCTTTTTTATATTTTGTCATTGCGACAGCATGATTTAATCTAAACATGCCTAGAGTTACCCTTTTAACAAGATTTAAAATTTTTTGATTTATTGCTAAATCTTCGAAATCTTTACCAATTTCTAGAATATTAGAGATGTAAGCTTCTTTGTTATTTTTTTTTTTTCCAAAAAAAATATTATGAGGTAATTGGTTAGGGGATTTTTTTTCTAATTCTTCAAGTTTTTTATTCATCCTTTTAATTTTAGATTTACTAATCAAATTTTTAATTACAAAATAACCATTTAAATCAAATTGATAATCAAAAACTTTTAAATTCATATATTTATCTCCGGCTGATATTTATCCTCGTTAACAAATAAATCTTCTAATTTATCAGATTTATAATATTTATTTATTTTAATATTTTTATTTTGTTTCCTTGCTTTCATTTCAATTTCACTAAGAACATTTTTAACCATAGATCTACTATCATCAAATAATAGAACCTTTTTAGTTTTTTTTATACTTAATAATATCTCACGAATATAATTTGAACTTGGATTTGTGATTACAAAAAAATCAAACTTAGAAGATGTTTTTTTTATTATCTTATCATAAACATAATATGAGGAAAAACCCATACTGACTATCGTTGCATCATCACCATCATTATATTTAAATACATCGCCATCACCTATTATTTTTTTTGATTTTAGTTTATATTCTAATCTACTGTATTTTTGACTGATGCAAAAAATGCTAAATAATTTTGTATTAATTTTTTTTAAATTAAAAGCTATATCGTCTGGGAACACTAAATAAACACATTTGGCTTTTGAAATGCCTCCAACTTCCTGTAAACAATGAAATCTTGATTGGGGGCCCTCATAACCAGAATCTACGATATAAGTAATGATTGAAAAATTACCATTCTTTTTCTCAAGTTTTAAAGAATTTAATGTATTAACTATATGATCCATGCCTAAGAGTAAAAAATCTAGTTGTTTAGCAAAATAAATAGCTGTCTTTCCCATTAAAGAAAGTCCAAAACCAAAACCTATTAGTGTATTTTCTGAGTTTTGAGTATTAATTATTTTTGATTTTTTTATTTTATCTAAAAAATTTGTCAACCCAGCTATTCTAGAACCCTTTGTTAGGTTCTGACCGAATATAAAAGAATTTTTTTTTATTTTTTTTTTTAGTTCAAAATTAATAGTGTCAATTATTCTTTTATTCATTTAAATTTTTTTTTTAATTTTTGGTTTGTGTTATAAAGCACATCTTTTTTTATTGGATCAATAAATAAATTTTTAACTATTTTTGATTTTATCGCACCATGGTGATATTTATCTGACAAACTATTTTTGTGAGGAAATCCTAATGTAAACACTTCCATCTCACAAATTATTGGTGAATTTATTTTCCTAGTTTTTTTTACAACATTCCTAAA
>MDTE01003474.1_pt1 | contig 12854 bp, 12 predicted proteins | sample 811231 | NCBI WGS metagenome assembly MDTE01 (sample SAMN05326651, study PRJNA326480) | marine metagenome | isolation source: seawater | place: Indian Ocean: Red Sea | collected 2010
GGAGCCATGCTTACAACCATTGGGAATACGGATACCAACAAGCTAATTTTGGCAATTCATTTTATGACTATAGTGATATGCCTAACAATTATGCAAGCACTGAATCACAAGAATTGTTATATCATTGCGGTGTTTCTGTTAATATGGGATATGGTACTGATGGTTCTGGAGCAAGTGTTTTTGGAGGAAACCCTTCCACATATTATGCTATGAGAAATTATTTCTTATTTAAAAATGATATGAGTCAAGTTTTCCCTGAAAACTATAGCACCATTCAATACAGAAATCTATTACAGAATGAGTTAAATAGTAATAGACCTATTATTTATGTAGGTTATAGTAATGATGGAGGTCATGCTTGGAATATTGATGGATATGATGGTGATTATTTTCATAATAATTGGGGTTGGGGAGGATCTCAAAATGGATATTATTTGTTAAGTTCATTAAATGGCTTTAACTCTGGTCAAGGAGCATTAATCAACATAGAACCACAAAGCTTAGATAATCCAAATGTAGTAATGCAAAATTATGACTACATTGAAGAAGAAGGAGATGGCGATTTAGTTGCTAATCCAGGTGAAAGTATAAATTTAATCGTAACTGTAGAAAATTTAATCCCATGGAATAATGCAACAAATACTGATTTAATTTTAACTACAGACAGCCCATATTTAAATATTTTAAATGATTATATTAATATAGAATATCTTGCTTCAGGGAACTCATATACAAATGCAGATAATCCTTTTGTTGTAGAGATATCTAATGATATTAATTTTGCAACGCATCAATTGCAAATTAATATAATTTCAACAGGCGATAATGGATCTTATAATGAAAATTTATATTATATAGATATTAATGTATCTATGCAACAAGCTGGTTTTCCATATACACTAACTTTACTCGATGAGAACAACAATGAGTACTCTGTTGTTACAACAGTCCAATCTTCTCCTACATTAATCGATATAAATAATGATGGAGTTTCAGAGATATTTTTTGGTGATGATGGTGGTTTTTTTCATGGAATCAATAATACAGGAAATGTACTTGATGGATTTCCAATTGAACTTCCAGGTGACACAAAAGATATATGGGGATCACCTGCAGCAGGGGATATTGATAATGATGGTGAAATAGAATTTATAATAAACTCTAAAAACAAACATTGTTACATCATAGATGAATATGGAAATATTGAGCTAGATTATAACGCTGATCAATATCTAATGGGAACGCCTTCAATTGCTAACTTAGATGATGATGATGATTTAGAAATAATCTTTACAGGATATACTGCATCTGGAAAAGTTTTTGCAATTAATCATAATGGAACTAATGTTTCAAATTTTCCAGTAAATATTAATGAAAAAATTCTGAAAGGAGTAGCAATACATGATATAAATGGAAATGGCAAAGATGATATTGTTGTTGCAACAGAAAATGAAAAATTTATAGCAATCATTTATGATAATGGGGTTGTTGATCAATTATTAACATCTAGTGAGAAGTTCAAAACAGCTCCAACAATAATCAATAACAATGGTGAAATTTTAATAGTTGCTGGTGATGAAGGTGGTCATTTATATGGTGTTGATATTGTGGGGAATATTATTTTCAATTTAGTTACAGGAAATAAAATCAGATCAGAGGCAGGAGTTTTAGAAATAAACAATGAAACTGCTATATTTATAGGTTCTGAAGATGGTTTTTTATATGGCATTGATACTAATGGAAATATGTTAGAAAACTGGCCTCAATATATTGGCAATCATAAAATTAACTCCTCTCCAGTATTTGCTGATCTTGATAATGACAATAGCCCTGAAATAATTTCAGCTACTGAAGAAGGCGTATTGATAATTTTAAACATAGATGGTTCACCATTTAATAATTTTCCAATACAATTAAACAATGGTTTTATAAGTTCACCAACAGTGTTAGATATTGATAATGATAATGATTTAGAAATAATTATTGGAACAACACAAAACTTAAGTATCTATGATATTAAAACAACAAGTTTATCTGAGTCTTATCATTGGAATACATATAAAGGTGATAACTATAAAACTGGTAGCTATATTAGCAACAATGATACAAACATTGGTGATTTAAATGCAGATGGATCAATAAACATTCTTGATGTTGTAGTATTGATAAATATCATTATTGGTGAAATCTCTCCTACTCCACCTCAATTAATATCTGGAGATGTTAATAGTGATGGCATCATTAATATATTAGATGTTGTACAATTAATAAATTTAATCTTATAATTATAAAGGCCTCAACAGAGGCCTTTGTAATGAAAATAATATTATTTTTTACTAGGCTTATCCTTTATACTCTCTAATGGAATATCTTTAGTTGGAGTAGTTTTTTTAATTGGTTTTGCTGGTTTATAAACAGGAGGCACACCAGTTTTACTTTTTTTATTTTTAGGTTTCATTTTTTTAGGTTTATCATTAGGGTTTACTCCATATTTTTCAAACAACATTTTTCTTCTTTCAAGAAATGATTCCTTAAGTTCAGAAATATTATTATCCCTATCAACCTTTAGAGGTTTTATTTTTGCTTTATAATCATTATGAACTTGTTCTTTTTGAGATTTAAACTCTTCTCTTAATTCCATTAATGCTTTCTTAAGTTCAGGATTTCTAACTCTTTTTTCTTCTTCTTCTAAAACTTTTACATTATTTGGTTTGACACCTGAGTTTATTGATTTATCATTACTTAAAGTTTGAGTAATCATTAATGTGCTTAATAAACACATAGATATAAAATATTTAAACATGTTATCTCCTCAATATTTATTCATTATATATATAATTTAATGCATAAGTATAATTAAAGTTTACATAAAAAAAAACCCTCAAAAATTAATTGAGGGTTTTCTTATTATGTCCATCCACATTCAAGGTATCTGAGGAGTAAGAAGAAGGTCGAGTTATAATCTCATATCTTACAATAATAATTTATTAATAGTGTGTATATATAATTATGACATACATCACTTTTCTTATATTTATTTAGTTATCATAGCCTAAATATGAGCGCACCTTTACTTCAATAGCATCTTTCAACTCTTTATTTTCTTTTAGTATTGATCTTAAGTTTTCTTTACCTTGTGCAATTTTTTCTTCATTAAATGAGAACCAAGAACCTGATTGAGATATAATACCTCCATCAATTGCTTTCTCTATAACATCTCCTTCATGAGAAATACCTTGTCCATACATAATATCAAATTCAACTTTAGTAAATGGCGGTGCAAGTTTATTTTTTGCAACTTTTACAACTGTTCTATTTCCTATTACTCTATCACCATCTTTTATTTGAGCTTTTCTCCTTATTTCTAATCTTAATGATGAATAAAACTTTAAAGCATTACCTCCTGTAGTTGTTTCAGGATTTCCAAACATAATTCCTATTTTGTGCCTAATTTGATTAATAAATATGACACATGTTTTTGATTTACTTACAATACTAGTTAATTTTCTCATAGCTTGAGACATCAATCTAGCTTGTAATCCCATGTGAGAATCACCCATTAAACCTTCTAATTCAGCCTTAGGTACTAAAGCTGCAACAGAATCAATGATTAAAACATCAAGTTCACCACTTCTTATTAAAGCTTCTGCTATTTCTAATGCTTGTTCACCATCATCTGGTTGAGAAATCAACAAGCTATTAACATCAACTCCAAGATTTTTTGCATATATTGGATCTAAGGCATGTTCAACATCTATAAATGCTGCAGATCCATTATTTTTTTGTGCTTCAGCAATTATATGTAGAGTTAAAGTTGTTTTTCCTGATGATTCAGGTCCATATATTTCAACTATTCTACCTTTTGGAACTCCACCAATTCCTGTAGCTGTATCTAATGATATTGAACCTGTTGGAATAACCTCAATATCTTTAATCATATTATTTTTTTCACCTAATCTCATTATCGCGTTAGGATCTTTAGTTTGTTTTTTTATTTGTTCTATAACTAGATCTAATGATTTTATCTTATTTTTTTTACCCATACTTACTCCTTTTAAATATTAATTATATTTTCTTATGACACCCAGTACTAAACCTTGTATATGTAAATCATCATATTGGTCAATATGTATAATTGAATAGTTACTATTTCTTGGATGTAATTCTATTCCATTTGATCCAACATAATATCTTTTTAGTGTTGCTTCACCATTTATTAAAGCAACAACAGTATCACCATTTTTTGCTACCTGAATCTTTTTAACTACTATATAGTCCCCTGACAATATACCATCATCTAACATTGAATTTCCATCAACTTTTAATATAAAATCAGCTTTTTCATAAAATGTATGTGAAACATCAACCATCTCATGATCATCAAATGTTTCAATTGGCATTCCAGCAGACACTAAACCTAATAAAGGTAATTGATTTTTAAAGTTTTCTTCTAATACTGATAAAGCTCTTTTACCATTATATCCTTTTACTCGTTCTATCAAACCAGCTTTTTCAAGTTCAACAATGTACCAATTGACTGTACCTAGAGAACTAAATTTAAGTCCTCTCATAATCTCTACAAAAGTTGGAGGTCTACCCTCATCTTTTGTAAAATCTTTAATATAATCTATAAATTTTTGTTTTTTTGGCGATAACATTAATAAACTCGTAAGTTGCTCGTAAGTATATTATTATATTTATTTTTTATATGCAATGATTTTTTTGTAATATTTAGAACATTATGAAAACAGCTGAAAAACATCTTACTATTTTATCTCTACTGATGATTGTTTAGTCAGGAATATTTTTACTAATAGGTTTTAGTTTTAACATTGGTGTTCCAATGATTGCTGATTTAGTGAATGATTCTACAACTCATGCTATTTTAGATACAATTGCTAAATATCTAGGCAATAGTTTTATATTTTTTTCTTTGCCTGGAATAATATCAGGAATTGGTTTAATTTTTAAAAAACCTTGGGCTAGAATATCATCATTAATTGTTTGCATATTATCGCTATTAAGCATCCCATTTGGAACATGTATAGGCATATATGGAATCTATGTTCTTATGCAGGATGAAACTATTTCAATTTTAAAATAAATAATCTAAGCATATTTAATGCAACATAAGCAGAGACTTCTTTATGAATAGCCCTCTTTGGAATTAAGTTAAATTTTTTAACAATTGTTTTATCTTTAGTAGATAATGCAATATAAATCAATCCTAAAGGTTTTTTATCGGTAGCACCAGTAGGGCCTGAAATGCCTGTTGTTGCTATAGACATATCTGAATTCATTTTTTTTCTTATTCCTTTTGCCATCTCAATTGCAACTTCTTCACTTACTGCACCATAATTATCAATATTTTTTTTACTAACTCTTAATAATTCTATTTTTATTTTATTTTTATAAGCTACAATCCCACCCTTTAAAAAACTGGAAGCTCCTGGAATATCTGTAATTTTTTTTAAAATGAGTCCCCCAGTGCATGATTCAGCAATTGACAAAGTATATTTTTTTTTGATAAATTCATTCACAACTACTTGTTCTAATGATTTTCCACTATCACTATAAATATATTTCTTAATCCTATTTTGAATTTCAATTTTAAAATTATTTAAAATCTGATCATCAACTTCTAAAGATATTTTTGACATTCTTAAATCTACACCAGTGAACTTAGGAAGAAATGCTAACTTGATTTTGCTTTGATTTAAAGTTATTAAATCATGTAAGATTTCATATAATTTGCTTTCATATATTCCTGTAGTACTAATTGTAACATAACTAATAAAGTGATCTATTTTAGATGATAAATATTTTAAAACAATTTCATTCTTATACATATTTTTCATCTCTTCAGGAACTCCGGGTAAAACAAAAATTTTATTTTCCTTATATTTTATCAACATACCTAAAGCTGTACCATGAGTATTCATGATTGGAATGGCATCTTCAATTATTGTTGCTTGAGACTCTAGCTGTTTTTCTATACTTTTGTTTTTATTAATATAACTATCTGCATTGAACTTTATCTTTAATTTTTCTAAATATTTCTCATTAACATATAGTTTTTTATTGAAATATTCACTTAATACTTTTTTTGTTATATCATCATGCGTTGGTCCTAATCCTCCAGTAATAAATATATAATTCAAATTAAAATTATACAGAAAAGTATCAAGAGAAGCAATAATAGATTGATTGTCATCACCAATTGTAATAATAGATCGGGTGATAATATTATATTTGCTTAATTCATTTGAAAGCCATTTGGAGTTTGTATCAGAAGTAAAACCCTGAATTAATTCATCACCAATTGTTATAATCCCTGCATTCATAAATTAATGAATAATAATATATACAATCAAAAACGTAAAAAATCCTGACAAAATATCATCAAGCATAATACCTGAACCATATTTCACATTCTCTACATGATAAATAATTGATGGTTTCAAAATATCAAAAAAACGAAATACTAATACAGAAAAAATATAAAATGGTACAGTTTTTGGAATAAATAGCAATGAAATAAAAGTTCCTACAACTTCATCTATAACAATATAAGATGGATCAGATTCTTTTAATTCTTTACTAACTATAAAACAAAAGAAAAAACCTAGTAATGATACTGTACATATTGAAATAATTTGTTGAAATAAGGATAATGGTATAAAAAACCAAATTATTGCTGCTACAATGCTAGCTACTGTACCTGGGGCATACTTAAAATAGCCTACATTGAAAAATGATAATATCAAGTTAATCATTTTCTAATATTTTTATTATTAATTATAATATAATAAAAACCAGTAGCAATAGTTAGAAAAGTACACAACAACATTAACATATATATATAATAGTTAAAATTAATCAGCCTATTAATTGCAATATCATTATAAAACACATGATAAATTAAAACAATATGTATTACTACAATTTGAAGTAAAGTTTTACTTTTTGCAAAAAAACTAGTCTTCATAATTACATTTTTTTTAATTAATACATATCTATATAGAGTTATGAAGATATCCCTTAAAACAATTGACACAACCATCCATAACTTAATGCTCTCTGGATATAAATGATTTAAAAGTATTAATGCGGAAAGGACTAAAACTTTATCTGCTAAAGGATCTATAAGTTTTCCAAAATTAGTTACATAATTATATCTTCTTGCTATATAACCATCAAAAAAATCAGTAATTGAACCAATAAAAAAAAGTACCAAGCACATTATTCTGTTTACAAAAACTGGACTTAAAAAAAATAATATAAAAAAAGGGACTATTAGGACTCTGGAAACAGTCAATAAATTAGGAATATATTTTAAAGACATTATTTTATTTCTACTCTATCTTCAATTGAGTGGGCTAATGTCAATTCATCTAAAAACTCCAAACTTGAACCAATTGGCATTCCCCTTGCAAATCTTGTAACTTTAATATTTTCATCTTTTAAGATTTTTGATAAATATAAATTTGTAATATCTCCCTCACTTGAAGGCTCAATACCTAAAACAACTTCTTTGATGTTAATTAAACGACTTTTTAATGATTCTATATTTAAAACCTCAGGAGTTATACCATCAAGAGGTGAAATAAGACCATTTAAAACATGATATAAACCTTTATATCTAGATTTTTCAATAACAAATATATCGGTAGGATCTTTAACTATGCAGATAATTTCTCTATTCCTATTAGAATCCTCACATATCTCACATTTATCATCAATAAATGAATGACAGATATTGCATGTATTAATTGTATTTTTTAATTTCAAGATTGCTTCAGAGAACATGAGCGCTTCATCTTTATTGTTTTTAAGAATATAAATAGATAGTCGTTCTGCTGTTTTTTTACCTATCCCAGGGAGTTTGGCAAATTGTTCTATAAGATTTTTAAGACTTGAAGGAATAGCCTTCATTAAAAACCTGGAAGATTAAAATTTGGCAATGCTCCTCCTGTTATTGCCTTCATCATTTCTTCAGCTTTTCTATCAGCATTTTCCATAGCCTGTTTAAATGCAGCTAAAATTAAGTCTTCAAGCATTTCTTTTTCTTCTTTTAAAACACTTTTATCTATATCTATCGATATAATATCTTTTTTACCATTTACTATTACTTTAACCATTCCACCACCTGAAGTCCCTTCAACCTGGACATTTTTTAAATCCTCCTGTACTTGAGACATTTTTTTTTGCATTTGCTGTGCTTGTTTATATATATTGCCCATTCCTTTATTAAACATATTTTCTCCTACTTAATTATTTCACCTTTAAATTTATTTAATGCATCTAAAACTAAAGGATTTTCTTGATCTTCTGACACATCATTTAAATTTTTACTCTTATTATCTTTTTCTTCCTCATTCACTACATTATAATTTATAATAATATTTAATTGAGTATTCATAATCAAATTTATAATATCCATTATATCTTTTTTATCTCTATTTAATGATTTTATTGCAAATTCATTAACTTTTTCTACTATTAAATACAAAACCCCATTTTCAATTTTTTCAAAACTAGTATTTTCCATAAAAGTAGCTGTTTTAGAACTTTTTTCTTGAATTGCATCTAATATTTTAGTCCAGTTTGCTCTTACCATATCAATAGTTACATTAGAATCATTACTATTATCAATATTCTTTAAATTTTTGTTATCAATATCCTTATCATTTTCTTCATTTTTTTCATCTTCAATTATTTTTAATTCTTCATTATTATTTTTTTCTTTAGTTAACTGATCTTTATCAACTTTAATATCTTTTTCTAAAATATCAGTCACACCTTGTCTTTCATCATTTATAACAGTAGATTTATCTGAAATTTCATTACATCCTTCATTGTCAATGTTTTTTTCAAATAAGTATTTATTTATTTGAACTGTTTTATCTAAATAGCATAATTTAATAATTAATGATTCCAACAAAATTTTTGGTTGATTGAAATTCTTAAGATTTATTTGAAACTTCAAACATAATTCTAAAATTCTTAGTAAATCTAACTCTGTTAAACTTATTTGGTCTTTATTGTTTGCATCAGAATTAATATTGACTAAATAATCTCGCAAATATAAATTAAACCCTAAAATAAAATCACTCACTGAAATCCCATCATCTAAGGTATTATGTAGTAAACTTAAAATTTGATTAGATTTCCTTTTCCCAATCAAACATAATAATTCAAAATAATTTTCTTCATTTACTACACCTAAAGCTTCTTTTACTTTATTGAAAATTAGATTATTATCACAATAACATATCATTTGATCTAAAATACTTAATGCATCTCTCATGCTACCATCTGATTTATTTGCAATAATATCTAAGGATTCTAATTCATATTTAATTTTTTCAGTATCTAAAATATGTTTCAATTGGTTAATTATATCCGCACATAATATTCTCTTAAAATCATATCTCTGTGTTCTAGATATTATAGTTTCTGGCATTTTATGTAACTCAGTTGTTGCAAAAATAAATACAACATGTTCTGGAGGTTCCTCTAAAGTTTTTAGAAAAGCATTAAATGCTTCTTTAGTAAGCATATGTGCTTCATCTATAATATAAATTTTATACTTACCATTTACAGGTGCATAATTAATATTCTCTCTTAATACTCGAATATCATCAATACCTCTATTAGAGGCTGCATCCATTTCTACAATATCTAAAGATTGAGATAGCTCTTCTACTTGATTTAGTGTTTTAGCAAGAATTCTTGCTGTCGTGGTTTTACCTACTCCTCTAGGACCAGAAAAAGTGAATGCATGCGCTAAACGATTTAATTTTATAGCATTGGATAATGCTTTAGTTATATGACCTTGTCCTACAACTTGTTTGAAATTAGTTGGTCGCCATTTTAATGATAATACTTTATAAGACATTTTTATTTTTAATTAATTTCTGTGCACCAAAAATTGAAACTTCTGTACAACTATAAATTTATAGAGCCAACTCAGTATCAGGAATCTACGGCACATAAATAAAATTCTACCGTTGCTTCCTTCCAGATCTGGCGGGATTTGAAAAATACTTATTGCGTAAAGCTGAAAACCTCAACATCGCTTTTATAAATTATATAATCTCAGCAAATTCCTCAAATTGGAATTCAACCCTGCATATAGCGGATTTCAGGTAACAAGGAACCGCTAGCTCCCCATCTAGCACAGAATTATTTATTTATTTTTTACCTTTTTTTCATATTCTGCTATAAATACTGGTTTTGAAGAATCTTTTGTTGAATCATTACTCTTTAAATTATGATTGTTAAAAGATTGCTTTAATAATGATTTTAAATCATCATGAAAATTTTCAATAGTGATTTCTAGCCTTCTTGATAATTCGTCTAATATAAAAGGACCATATTCATTATCCATCTTTTCCATCAAATTATCAACTTTTATCAAAAGTTCGCTTCTTTTCTCACCTGATTTAGACAAAGAATTGTTATTTTTAATATTTTTTTTAATTGCCATCTTTTCTATCTTTTATAAACATTGTTCCATATAATAATAAAAAACACCCTATACCCATCATCACTGCAGATATATAAAACAAATAATTGATACTTAAAAACTTACATACATAATAACCTATTACATAACCCACTGAAATCCCAATAAAGAAAATGCCAAAAACTAAGCTTGCGAATGATTTATACTTTTCAGACATGAAATATTAAAAATTATATTTTATGCCTAAGGTGGTATTTATCATTTGATCTAAATTATTATCTTTGAGATTTAAATCATAATATACTTGAGCTAAATCAAATATCAAAGATAATCTATAGGGCAATTTTATGCCTAAATTCATTCCTAATGTTTGTCTTTCTTTATCTGAAAAATTTTCAAAAAATATATTTGATAAATAAAAATTCATAAATGAAATTCTTTTAATATAATTATCCTTAATCTTAAAAGATGTTTCAAAACTATAAAATGAATCAGATGAATTAGAATCTTCTACAAAAACGGCAGTTGATAATTTGAATTCAAAATATTTCTTTATTTTATAATTTAAATCAGTTGAAAAACCGTAAACTTTATGTTCGCTAAATCCTTTGTTTTCATTTAGCAAAGGATATAAATCCTTAGGTATCATATATTCATCTGAAGTTCCCTTTATTTTGAATTGATTCAATAAATCAATCTGCTCATCAACTAAAGGGAAATTTAAATCACCTTGGTAATATCTAGCTCTGTTTGTCATATAATTTGAATTAAAATAATTTGGAATAAAGAGTGCTGAATTATAATTCATAGCAATCTTTAATTCAATTTTATCTGAAATATCAAATTGAAAACCTGGTGCTTTTAATCCCCATACACCTTTTCGGTATCTCAAATCATCAGCTATTTGATTAGCATTATCAAAAATAACATAATAGCTATATTCAGGATACCATATACCGACTAATTCTCCAAACAAAGAAATATTCAAATTTCTAAATGAAAACAAATCATAGAAATAATCAAATTCTGCACCATAAATTGTTCTTTTTTTGTCTAAACTAACATTATATTGGTTATCAACAAATGCAAGCTGATTAATATCTGCTACAAAGCCAAGACCTAAAGTTAATGGAAATCTATGCGATATAAACAACGATGTCCTAGCAGCAATCAAACCCCCTGATGAGAATAATTCTCTAAAGCTTGGTATAGCAACTTGCAAATCAATAAAATCATTATCAAATTTATAACTAATCTGCAAACCAGAATTTCTTAATCTAGGATAGTCTATAGAATTACTTATTTTCTTCAACAAATATCCTTGAGCAAATGTATAATTACTTATATGCCCATATTGTAAATGCATTTCATTTCTTTTAACATTATTTCTATAGTAATAATTAACTTTTAAACGATCAATAAAATCATAGGCATCATCCCAATCATCATCAAGCAATTCTCCATTTGAATTAATGTTTGGAGATAAGTCAAATCCTACAGATAAGCTCCTATATTTATATCTAGGATAAAAACCAAAGCTGAAAAAGGTATCTTCATTTAAACTTAACGTCTGAAAACTATATGAATACTTCATTAAACTTACATCTTCATCATCTCTTATTCTATCACCATAAACTGGAATTAAATCATATTTTCTTAATTTAATTTTAGAAATTTTATTTTGATTTTCACCAATACGATCTAAAACATATTGAGGAACAATATTATCTAATATATTGCTGAAAATTATCTTGCCTGAATTTAAATAATAATGAACTTTATCCTTGTCATATTCAAGTGAATGTTCATTGATATTATTATATACTTTTACAGGATTATCTAATGAATATAGTTTGTCACCTTTAAAAAAATCAGATTTTATCCAAACTCTATCAGATTCTATAAAAAACTGATTATTATTTGTAAAAACATAAAACTTTTTATCTTGATAATGTAAATTGTGTATATAAATACTGCCATTATCAATTTTAACCTCTCTAGTTAAATCTGAATCAATAATTTGAATTCTAGATTTTTCATCAATAATAATTTGTGTTTTATCATCTTCAAAAAATATAGAACAAATAGAATTTTCATTAACTTTGATAACATCTCCAGAATATATTGCCCTACCTGATGTTGTTTTCTTATATTGGAGATGGACTTTATTATTTTTAATAAAAGATGTTCCATCTTCATAGTAAATATATCCAATTTGATTATTAGCAAAAGCATATCCTAGTAGGAATAAAAACGTAACAAAAAAAGTTTGTTTTAATTTCATAGGCCTTTGATTTGATGATTGCGGAGAGGGGGAGATTCGAACTCCCGATGGACTTTCACCCATACACGCGTTCCAGGCGTGCACCTTAAGCCACTCGGA
>MDTE01167268.1_pt1 | contig 12852 bp, 7 predicted proteins | sample 811231 | NCBI WGS metagenome assembly MDTE01 (sample SAMN05326651, study PRJNA326480) | marine metagenome | isolation source: seawater | place: Indian Ocean: Red Sea | collected 2010
CCCGTGTCGATGTAGGTGGAGCCCAACGACCGGGCCAACATTTTCGCAATCGTCGACTTGCCCGCCCCAGCAGGGCCATCGATGGCAACCACGAGCGCATCGGCACCCGTCGGCAGGGCATTGTTCGGAATAGACACCAGAGACCTCCTGTACGAACTCAACCAGCTTGGCAGGTCTCGAGCGTCTGGAAAAACCCCGGAAAGGAAACATCGACCGCTCTCGCCCCGATGAGGTGGGTGGGAGCATCAGCCATGAGGGCGCCGATAACAGCGGCCATCGCGATTCGATGGTCTCCTGCGGCATCCACCGAGCCACCACCACACAACGGCCTGTCGGGCATGCCATCAATCACCAGGCCGTCGGGTAGCTCCAATACATTCACCCCAAACGTCCGGAGCATGTTGACTGTCGTCCGGATGCGGTCACTCTCCTTTGCACGCAACTCTCCAGCATCCACAATGCGTGTCGTTCCCTGGGCCCGCGCTGCCAGGATCGCCAAGATCGGGATCTCGTCGATCAGCCTAGGGACCAAGGCCCCCTTGAGCTCGAAGGCCGCCAAGGGACCGCTCCGAATCCTCAGGTTCGTGCGAGGCTCACCGCCGGAGACAACGACAGGTCCACGTTCTACGTCGATCCCGGCCTGCTCGAGGACGTCCAGAAAACCCGTTCGGGTGGGATTGACCCCCACATCCATCAGACGAAGGTCCGAGCCCGGCAGTGCCGCACCCGCCACAGCGAGGAACGCTGCTGCGCTGAGGTCACCAGGCACCTGGAGGGGCTCAGGAGCCACTTGTAGCGGCTGACCGCCCTCCACAGCCACACCACCATCAACTCGCTCCACATGGACGCCCAGTGCGCTCAGCATCCTCTCCGTATGATCGCGCGACTGAGACGGCTCCCAGAGCACTGTGCGGCCAGTGGCTTGGAGTCCAGCGAGCAGCACACAGGACTTGACCTGAGCCGAACTGACACGGGAGACGTGCTCGATAGCATCCAGACGACCGCCGCGAATGCGCAGGGGGGCTCGGCGACCATCGTCCGCAGCCTCCACCTGAGCGCCCATCAACCGCAAGGGTTCGACAATTCGGGCCATGGGTCGTCCACACAGCGACTGGTCTCCTGTCAGGGTCGTCTCAAAGCTCTGCCCAGCGACGACCCCGGCCAACAGCCGCAGCGTAGTTCCCGAGTTACCGCAATCAATCGCCCCAGCAGGCTCCTGGAGGCCCGTCAGCCCCACTCCATGCACGATCACCTCACCCGATGACCGGGTTTGCAGAGAAACACCGAGCGAAGCCAGGGCAGAAGCGGTGGACCGCACATCGGCGCCTCTGGAGAGACCGTGAATTTCGGTCGACCCATTGGCAAGGGCTGAGAAGAGTAACGCCCGATGGGAAATGGACTTGTCTCCCGGAAGAGAGACATCGCCGCCAAGCGGTCCACCCGGCAGGATTGTCCGCTGGCCAGAGTGCAAATCCGGCGACGCGATCGGAGGCGGGGAGCCTCCATCAGGCGGAGGGGTCGTGGATCACTCCCAGGCTCCGGTACCGGTCGTAGCGGTCCTGCCGAAGCTCTTCCACCGGAATGGCGGTGAGTTCGTCCAGGTGCTTCACGAGGGCCTTCTTGAGGTTCTGCATCGCAGCATCTCGATCTCGGTGTGCCCCACCCAGAGGCTCGGCGATCAACTCGTCGGCAACCCCCAGTTCATGGCAATCGGGCGCCGTATAACGAAGAGCATCGGCCGCATCGGGTCCACGAGTGGAGTCGCGCCAGAGGATGGACGCGCATGCCTCCGGCGAGATCACCGAGTAGATAGCGTTCTCCAGCATCAGAACGCGGTTGGCGACTGCGATGGCCAGCGCTCCGCCGGACCCTCCCTCGCCAATGATCACCGCAATGATGGGTACCCGCAGACGACTCATCACCAAGATGTTCTTGGCGATGGCTTCGGCCTGACCCCGCTCTTCGGCACCAATGCCCGGGTAGGCACCGGGAGTGTCAATCAAGGTGATGATCGGCTTGCCAAAACGCTCCGCCAGACTCATAAGCCGAAGCGCCTTTCGGTAGCCCTCCGGCCGGGGCATGCCGAAGTTGCGGACCACGTTCTCTTTGGTGTCGCGGCCCTTCTGGTGACCGATCACCATCACGGATCGCCCCTCGAGTCGTGCGAGGCCGCCGACGATCGCCAGATCGTCCATGAAGTTGCGGTCTCCGTGGAACTCCTGGAAGTCCGTAAAGACTCCATCCACATAGTCGAGCGTGTAGGGTCGATCCGGATGGCGCGAGATCTGGGTTCGCTGGTAGGGGCCGAGATCACTGAAGACATCTCGCCGGAGCGCATCCGCCTTGCTCTCTAGCTCCCGGATCTGATCGTCCACGTCCACGCCACCTTTTGCGGCAAGCTCACGAAGCCCGTGAATCGTCTCTTCCAGCTCCACAATGGGGCGCTCGAACTCGAGGGTGAATCCAGCCATCCAACAAGACCTCTACTTTTGTGCCGAAAGTGGCATCTAACACGGTTTGGTGTGGTCACGACCCCCGCTCCAACTCAGGCGTCACGAACCCCGTCCAGAAACTCTCGGATTCTGAGAGCGAGTTGTGAAGCCAGTCCCCTGTCAGGCTCCAACCACTCGATGGACTGCTCGCGATTGAACCACGTGCCCTGACGCTTGGCAAACCGGTGGCATACAACTGCAATACGGCGCCTCAATTCCTGGTCATCGATCTCCGATCGTAGGTACTGACAGATCTCTCGATAGCCCAGGGCCTTCATGGGGGTCATCTCTTCGGTGACGCCGGCCGCGAGCAGCGCTCTCACTTCATCGACCCATCCGGCCGCCATCATGGTGTCGATGCGCTCCTCCATCCGCGCGCGGAGTTCCTCCCTCGGCCGCTGAAGTCCGAACACCAACGGTCGATAGGGCGCGTCTCCGAAGCCGTGCTGTTGCACCCACTGAGCCTGAGTGGTCCCCGTGACCAGGAAGACCTCGAGAGCCCGCTCGACGCGAACCAGGTCGTTGGGATGCAGGCGAGCAGCGGTCTCTGGATCGACGCTACGCAGGCGCCGAAGCAAAGAGCCCGGCTCTGCTGCTTCCTCTCGTCTGAGTTGGTCTCGCAGCACAGGATCGCCGGGAGTCGACGGCGACAGACCGTACAGCAAGGCCTTCAAGTACAGGCCCGTCCCCCCCACAGCCAATACGGTCCGACCAGCCGCTCGGGCCGTAGCCAAGACATCGTGCGCGTAGTCGGCAAAGGCTCCCGCGGAGAACGACTCGTGCGGCTCCACGAGATCGATGCCGTGGTGCACGATCAACTCCTGCTCCTCACGGCTGGGCTTGGCCGTCCCGATGTCGAAGCCCCGATAGACCTGCATCGAGTCAACGGACAGGATCTCGGCCTCCAGCACCTCAGCGATCTGCAGCGCCAGGCTGCTCTTGCCCGACGCCGTAGCTCCTGTGATGCAGACCAGCGGAGGCCGGTCCCGGGTCAATCCCGTACGAACCACCGAGCAACCTCGGAACGGGGAAAGCGCACCAGAACCGGCCGACCGTGCGGACAGGCATACGCAAAGTCCGTGGTATCCAACTGGCGCAGGAGCACTCGAATCTCCTCCACGCTGAGCGGGTCGTGCGCCCTCACCGCCGAGTGACAGGCCAAGAGCGCAGCGAGATCGTAGCGCAAGCGCTCGGGCGTGGCCGGCACCGAACCCGCTACGAGTTCATCAGCCAAGTCTAGGACGGCTCCCCGGATCCGCGATGCTGCAATGCCCGCAGGCACCGCATGCAGCGCAACGGTGTCTTCGCCAAAGAGGGCCACCTCTGTGCCCAAGTCGGCCAACAGGTCCTGTTGGTCACACAGAGCTAGGGCGCGCGGGCGACCAATCTCCAGCAATTCGGGTACGAGCAACCGCTGAATGGGCGCGTCCGACGGCAGTGTGCTCGACCGGAACCGCTCGAACAGAACGCGCTCGTGGGCGGCATGCTGATCGATCACGACAAGCTCATCGCCCGACTCGCAGAGCAAGAACGTCCGATCGTACTGACCCAGAACTGACAACGACTCAAAGGAAGGCAGAGGCCCCGATTGCTGTGTTCGCCTCTCAAACCGCTCGCGAAGCTCGTCGGTCAGGCGGGTGGCGCCCGAGCAGCCGCGGGCCGGCACGTGCAGAGGATCTTCGACCTCCCGGCCAGAAGGCGAGCCTGCAGGGTCTGGACCTCCAGGCCCCGGCCACCCCGACAACGAGCCCGCTGGTGGGACCGCTCGGTCCATGGCCCGGCTAGCCAAAGGAAGAACTCCCTCCTGAAACGGCCTCACGTCAGAGCCCCGCGACTGCCCTGGCTCCGATTCATGCCCTAGCGCCTTGGCGTGAGGCGTCGTCCAGGTGGCCCCGTCCACACCGCGCAGTGACGACTGCAGCGCATCGGAGACAAACCGCCAGATACTGCGACCATTGCGAAAACGAACCTCGGACTTGGTGGGGTGGACGTTCACGTCCACCTCGTCGGGCGGCAGGTCGAGAAAGAAAACGACAACTGGATAACGACCACGGGGCACAACGCCCCGATAGGCGGCGAGCACCGCCCCCACAAAGGTCCTGTCTTTCACATGGCGGCCGTTCACGTACAGATACAGACCGCTGTTGTTGGAGCGATGGAGCGACGGCTCAGACACCAGCCCCTCGGCGCGAAGCGAACCGTCCTCGACGGCCATGTCCCGCAACTTCGCCGCTGTCGAGCGCCCCACAATGCCTTCTGCGCGACGCCGCAAGCTCTCGGCAGGCGCCACATCCACCAGCGTACGGCCCTCAGCATCCAGCCGGAACGACACGTGTGGATGGGCCATGGCGATGCGATGGACGACGTCGACGACGTGGGCCATTTCCGTCCGAGTGGACCGCAAGAACTTGAGGCGAACCGGAGTATTGAAAAAGAGTCGCCGAACCCGTACCTCCGTGCCACCAGGGTTGGGAGCGTCGGCCACATCCTTGAGCACTCCGCCATCCAACACCACCCGCGTCCCCACCTCATCGGAGCCGACTCCGGTCAACAACTCCAGACGACTGATCTCCGCGATGGAGGAGAGGGCCTCTCCACGAAAACCCAGGGTTTCAATGGCGTCCAGGTCATCGTCTGTACGAATCTTGGAGGTAGCGTGCCGCTCCAAGGCGAGGAGAGCATCATCTCGCCCCATGCCGCAGCCATCGTCGCTGATCCGCAGCAGCGCACGACCTCCCCCCTCGACCTCCACCTCCACTCGCGACGCGCCGGCATCGACCGCATTCTCGACCAACTCCTTGACCACAGAGGCCGGTCGCTCGATCACCTCGCCCGCTGCGATTCGATTGATTAGAGAATCGGAGAGGACGTGGATCCGAGTCGCGCCCGAGTCCTCTGCAGGTACGTTGGACGGCGCCCTCACTTGGTGTGCTCCGGCCTGGCAAGCAAGGCGAGCACTCTATGGCGCTCAGACTCCAGCCCCGCCCCACCGAGCAGGGCTGCAGTGAACCGCTTGGCTAGCTCTACCCCCGGCTGATCGAAGGGGTCAATGCCCCAACTCAAGCCAAGCAGTGCGACCGCTGTTTCGTAGAGGACGAAGAGCTCGCCCAGGGCATGGGCATCAACCTTGGGGATCGACAGCTCGACAACCGGCAGGCCGCCCTCGATCAGAGCAGCCGTCGTGCCACGGCACTGCGCATCCAGCAAGCCAGCGAGGCCCAATTCGCCGAGCCAGGGAGCGAGGTGCATTGCTGGCCCGGTGCCGGCATCCTGGGACATACCACCTCCCAAGTCACCTATCCGAGCCACCGTAAAGACACTGTTGCGGGGCCCCTCGGTCCACAGCTGCAGCTGGGAGTGCTGGTCCGCCGGGCCACGCCCCACCACCGGCACCAAGCCGTGGGCAACTCCATCGGCATCCCGCTTGCCCAGAGACTCGGACACAAGCTGACGAAACCAGCGTCCAAACGGACCTAGCTGGTCGCCATAGATGAGCAAGGTTGAGAGCGGGGCGTGCGCAACCCACGCGTCATGAACGGCAGCCCACTGCCACGACGGGTTGGAGTTCAGGTCCTCCACCTGCACCCGAGCCTTCATGGCATCGGCTCCTTGCCTCAGCTGCGCACAGTTCACGCCCATGTAGGCGGCAGGTAGCTGCCCAACCGCTGTCAGGACCGAGAAGCGTCCCCCCACGTGCCCGGGTACAGGGAGGGTGGAGATGCCGTGCTCGGATGCAAAACCTCCCAAGAGGCTCTCGCCAGACTCGGTGACAACCGCGACACGGGAGGACCAGAGTTCCCCCACCGAATCGCGAAGCCAGGAAGTAAGCACTCGAACCAGGGCCAAAGCCTCGACAGTGCTCCCTGACTTGGAGATAGCTACAACGGCAGTACGTCGCGGGTTCAGCCGACCACACACTTCCCGAACAACCGACGGGTCGACAGTGTCTAACACCTCCACTCGCCGAGAGGACGAAGCGCTCGTCTCCTGGGTCAACGCCGCCGCGATCGTTCGTGCGCCGAGGGCAGAGCCCCCCATACCGACCACCAGGAGCGTGTCCGTCTCCTGCCCGAGGCGCTCCGCCAACTGCTCAGCCTCCACACTCGCCCAGCCCTCCCAGTCCAGGGAGAGAAACCCGGAACCGGCCGCAGTGCCGTCGTGGAGTTGTTTGTGGGCAGCGGTGATGCGGTCCACGCAGGCTTCGACATCGGCCCAAGCGACGGCCAAAGGTCGGGCCTGATCCGGGGACTGTCCTTCGCGTACTGCTCGCGAGATGTCGAGGCTGACCGCACCAGCTTCTGTGGCTTCGCATTTGGGTTCCATGGGCACTCCGGCGCCGGATTATAGGCGGGTCGTCTGGGCAGTGGGGCTGGTGCTCTGCTCGGGACCTTCGGTATCGTACCGATGAACCACCTGGGTCATCCTTGCTCCAATCCCTCCCCCGCTCCTCTTCCATCGACTCCCGCGCGGCTGTGGCCCTCGCGCTCTCTGTGCTTCTGTCCATACTCTGGGCTTCACCAGTTCGGGCTCAAAGCGGCCAAACACGCTCCGTAAAGTTGAGTGATGGGCGGGTGCTCTTGGGGCTTGTCCTCGAGTCCACGGCGGAAGGGATGATGCTCGAAGTGCCCCAAGGCACCGTTCTCGTTCGGTACGAGGCCTTGGTCGAAATCGGTGTTGTCCCGGACTCTGAGCTTCAACAGCAGGGCAGCGTCAGGATTGGCATTGCTCCTGTGGCGGCTCCCTTGGGCACCGACGAGGACCTGAGAGCGCAGCTCGATGCGCTGCTGGCTGAAGCCGTGGCGCTCATTCCCTCGACAACCGTGCTGTCGTCCGAGTCCTGGCTCGAGGACCTGGGCCCAGAGGCTAGCGCTCTGCAGGCCTGCCAAGGTGACCTGCGCTGCGCACGACGATATGCCGCGGGAAGGGACCTCGTGTACGTGCTGGTTCCCACCGTCACTGGGCTGGACTCGGCGGGGCCGCGCTTGGGTCTGACCGCGGTAGTCGCCAGCACAGGCACGACAATCTCAGCTGGCGCGACGCCCCTGATCCTCCGAGAGCAGGATCCGGCTCGTGTGGACCCCGCCAACTCGGGTCAGGGCGTTCTCGAAGCCGCCTTCGCCGCACTGGCCATTCAACCAACCATCGACCTCAGCGAACAAATCGCCCGAGCCTTCCCGCGTCCGAAAGTGCTGGGAGCCGTCGTAGCCTCAGAGCCCGTCGCAGAACAAGCCCCGACTCCTACGGAGGTCGAGACCAAAGACACTGTAGAAGATGAACAGGGGGCTGCTGCCGACAGCAACGAGGGCCAGGAAGCGGAACAGCAAGCGCAAGAGCCCGCTGCCGAGAGCGAGGATGGCCAGGAAGCCGTAGCAGATGCTGCGGTATCCCCTGATGAGAGCGACGAAGCTCAACAAGGTGAGCAGAGTGAAGACGAGGAAGCAGCACAGGCGGCGGCCACACAGAGCACAGCGAGCGCCAGTGACGACGATGTCCCGGCCGAGGAGCCTGTGGCCGTAGCAACCCAGCCTCTCGCAGCCGCTGACGACGAGAGCAGCCCTGGAGAGTCGTCCGCCGAGGGCGCAGTAGAGGCCGAGACCGCAGCGAGCAGCGACGAGCCTGCTGATGCTGCGAAGAGTGCCGATGCCGATCCCTCCATGCCATCCACCGAACCAAGCGAGGCTACAGCAGGAGAGGATGCAACGGTTCGGAACAACGACGCCGAGGGGACCCATGAAGAAGGGGCTCAGGCGATGGAAGCAGGGGCGCAAGGCAGCAGCACTGAATCCGCTGCAGTCGCACACTCTGATGGGGTAGACGGAGCGGAGGAGACCGAAGTGGCTGACGAGGCTGGCGAGGGCGAGACGACAGCTGTGGCGTCGTCCGCCGAGCCTGAGGCTGCGCCAGTTGATGCATTGCAGACTCGGCCGATTGCATCTCCCCGAGGCACCAGGGTGCCCCTGAGCCGCAAGAAGAGTATCGCCATGGGTTTCTTGCCGGTACCTGGACTCCCGTCGGCGCTGGCGGGGGACATCCCCGGCTTTGTCGTCGCGGTGGCCGGCACCGTTGGTGCCAGCTGGGCCACCATCTACCTCGTGGGGCGGGTGGCTCCCACGGCTGGTGCGTTCTGGGCTCCCAGCATCATCACCCCCTATGCCATCAATGTGGCCTTCAATCAGGTCTGTGGGGCGGTGTCGTTGAAGGTCAAGGCGAAGGCCTCCACGGGCCCCTCCGCCCAAAACGACGACGCGAACACCCCGGCGGCCACCTCCGTGACCGAGCCGCTGATCACAACCGCACCCGGCCCATTGGTGGGGCCAGGTGGGGATGGGCGCCTCCAGATCTCAGGCGCGGGAATCTTCTTGACCGGCAGCTTCTAAGCCCAACCAGCCGCAACATCGGAAGGTCTCAGCGGATGCCTCTTGCCCCTCGAACCCGAGGGGGGCTACTGAGGCAGCTTGAAGAAGTGCGTAATGGAGCCGCCGTCTTCGTCGAGCTTGACGTCCAGGATCTCGGTGTAGGGCTCCTTGCCCTCAACCTCCAGCCGAAACGTGTGCTTGCCGGCAGAGATGGAGACCGCCAGTGGGGTCACCCCCTTCTTGGACCCATCGATGAACAAGACGGCCGGACCGGGTGTGACGACGTTCATGGTTCCGGTCACGACCCGCTTCAGGTTCTCTAGGACCACATCGAGAGAGATGGTCTTCGTCCCCACAACCTTTAGCACGCGCGTATGGGTGGCGAAGCCGGGATGCTCGACACGAATCTCGTGATCGCCATAGGCCAGCTTGACCGAGAGGGGCGCCTTGCCACGCGCCTTCCCATCGATGGCCACGCGCGCACCGGCAGGCTGGGAGCTAATGGCGACCGTCCCCTGCATCGCTGGGGCCGCACCCCAGGGATTGGCTGGATCTACTGCGGCCGTAGCGCTCCCAGAAGAGGCCGGCGCCGAAGACGAGCTCCCGGAGGCTGTCCACGGGTTGGACGAGGCCCCAGCGCCTCGGTCAGGGGCCGTACCCGCGTCAAAGGGAGGCGGGGGGGCTCCGTCCGATGACTTGGCGGGCTTCTTGGTCGCGCGCGGGGCGCTCCTCTTCTGACGCTGCTGTGCTGCTCGGGCCTGCTTCTCAGCCTCTGCTGGCTTCCTGGTTGATCTTTCGCGGTCCCTGTCCTGAGTCTCCCTGGCCTCCTCGCTAGAACTCCTTGCTGAAGAGCCAGGCTCTGCTGGTGGTTTGTCTCCAGCCACCGAGTTCTCTGAGACACCATCGCCAGAACGACCCTCTTCATCTGCGGCTCCCTGGGCCGAAGACTCATCACCCGACGAACCGACCGCATCTTGATCAGCCCCAGCCTCCGGTGGACTCGTGGGTTCAGCATCTGCCGGACTCGCGCTGGTCGTACTGGCCTCCTCGCCCCCATCGGGGCCAGCTCCACCTGAACCGACAGTCGATGGCGATGCGGATGTGCCCGATGGAAGCCCGGGAGCCCCGGAAGCCTCGACGCCCTCGCTGTCACCGCCCAGAAAGGACTGGGCCTGCCAAAGACCGATGACGCCGACCAGTACCGCGGCCACAAGGGCAAGCTTCTTGCCAACCCCGCTGCTAGTCCCGGCAAACTCTTCGTCATCATCCTCGTAGACGGACGACTCCAACACATCCGCGTGGGTACTCTCAGCGGCCGCTGGAAATGCCTCCTCCTCGCTGTCTTCACCCAACTGAGGAGCCGGCAGCGGCTCTTCGTCCAACTCGTCTCCTTCGAACACATCAGCCGAGACCGACGGCTCGGGCCCATCCAAATGCCCCTCATCAGCCGGCTCTGGCTCTGCTCCGCTGGGGGTAGCGACCAGGACCTCGTTCGATTGGGGCAGGTCTACGGGGTCGGGGAGGTCGGTCGGGTCGGGCAGGTCGGTCGGGTCGGGCAGGTCGGCCGAATCGGGCAGGTCGGCCGGGTCTTGCCCCGGAGCCCCCCCCACGGTCAGCGAGGCCGGCACCGTAGGAGCGGAGTCCTCCAGCGTGGGCATCGTCATGCTCATTGCGTCCGGCGGGTCCAGGTCATCGGGGGACGGCTGATCATCGGCGAGCGGCTGGTCATCATCAGCCGTACCCTCGAAGTCCTCATCAGTCGCTGTGTTCTCGGTGTCCTCGAACCCCTCTTCAGCCAAGTCGAGAGGAGCACCGTCCTTGAAGCAAAAGTCGACTGAGTCGTCGTACTGGGACTGGCAGATTGGGCAGAGCTTCATCAATGCCTCAAGCGCTTCAACAGAGAAAAGTTCCGCGGGGCGACGTGACCACCCATCACAGTTAGGGCCGGGTAATTATAGGGACCAGTGCCAGCTACGCCAGTCGGTGCCCCTCTTCACTTTCTACGACTGGCTCGCATGCGGGCCCCGCCTTTCCCTTGCTGGGCTCCAGACCATCCCCTACAGTGCGCTGGTCCCGCACGAGCGAATCAACCCGGGAGCCTTCATGCCGATGCTGCCTCGCTCAATGGCTGCGCTCCTCTTCCTGGGTCTTGTCAGTTCGCCGTGGACCGCCCTCGCTCAGGACTACCTAGCGCCGGGGCTGCCCATCGAAGAGGGCATCGGAATCGACCTGACCGAGCAGGGAATTGAGAGCGTCCTCGATCTGGGCAGCGGCATGCTCCCGCCAGATCTGGTGATCGGATCCATCCCCCCGCAGGATGTGGACATTATCGGCTGCCCACACTCCATCTCACTGGACAACCTGGTGATCCACACCGAGGTGCACAGCGTTGGCGTCGATGCGACCGAACAAGACTTGCAGATCATCATCAACATGGACCTGTGGCTCAACGGACCGCCCGGAGAGACGGCCCCTGACACTGAAACGGACGACGACGACACCGGCGACGACGACGACTCTGGCGACGACGACGACTCCGGCGACGACGACGACTCCGGTGACGACGACGACTCGGCTGACGACGAACTGGCGGTGCCCCTCGGGCCCGCGACCTTCACCTGGGCTACCGAAGACGGTGGCAGCTTCTTGTGTTTTCTCGACTACAGCTACAGCTGCCTGATCCACTCCGAACCCGCCAACATGACCCTGAACGTCCCGATCAGCCTCCGCACACACGACGATGGCGGAGCGCCTCTGTTCAACGACGACGGTGATCCCTACGTCGACGTGGCCATCGATGGAGAAGACATCGGAAACCAGATCAGTTCGGGGCTGCAAGGGCACCTGACCGTCTCGGGCTGCCTGGTAGGAGACATCAACGACTTTCTGCTGGGGGCTCCGCTCGACCTCGCGATCAGCCTCGCGGCAAGTCAGATCAGCGCTCAGATCAGCTCACTGGAGACCGCGATCGAAGACGCTCTGGGGGCGCTGTGGGTGCAGGGGTCTGCGCCTGTACTCGACACCGAGCTCACCTATGACCTACATCCCACCGCCATTGAGCACGAAGAGGAAGGACTGCGGATCGTCATGGGGGGCCTCCTCACCGCAGAAGAGGCCCCGTGCATCGCTGAGTCGGAGGTGGAGGGCTCTCTACTGACCGTCACGGACATGCCCGCCATGAGCGCAACCGTGCCCAACACCTTGGACGAATACCACGCGGGCATCCTGCTCTCGGACGACTTCACCAACCAGGCGCTGTACGCGGTCTGGCGGGGCGGGGTCATGTGCTTCGCAGTAGCAGACTTGGGCGACTCAGCCCTCAGCACAAGCTACCTCGGCCTACTGCTGGGTCTCGACAGCCAAGAGCGGCTCGACGAGCTGCTCTTCCTGGGCGAGGTCCCCATGATGATCCGGACGGTCCCCGAGGTGCCCCCCCAAGTGACCTTCGACGGCGACCACGACATCAACATCATCGTGGAAGGACTGGGGATCGAGTTCTATCCCATGATGCAGGACCGCTTTACTCGGCTGGCAACGGTCGCCATCGACGTCACCGCAGGCGTCGATCTGGAGATCGACCCAACGGGCGCGCTCGCCATCGATCTCCACCTGGACACCGACCACCTCAACCCCCGAGTCACCTACAACGAGATTGCCCCCGACCTGAACGAACTCTTGGAGTCCAACTTCGGGGGGTTCCTGGGTGTCATCATCGACACCGTCGGGGGCTCGCTCCTCGAGGGAATGACCATCGGAATGCCCACCTTCAATGGGCTGGGTCTCACAGCTCTAGACCTGGAGGCATTGGGATCGAGTCCGACCCTGTTGGACTTCCTCGGCACCTATGCGCTGCTGGGCCAAACCACAGGTGGGGAGAGCTCGGGCGGCTGTGACGGCTGCGCCGACTCGGCCGGCTGTGGTGCTGATGGCTGCGCAGCCGGCGGCCTCGGAGACGAAAGCGGCTGCGGTGGCGAAGGAGGCTGCGGCATCGACGGGTGCGGCGG
>MDTE01175561.1_pt1 | contig 12852 bp, 11 predicted proteins | sample 811231 | NCBI WGS metagenome assembly MDTE01 (sample SAMN05326651, study PRJNA326480) | marine metagenome | isolation source: seawater | place: Indian Ocean: Red Sea | collected 2010
CGCCCGCAAGCGACGGGCAGAGAATCTTCGCATTTTACTCGAGCAACGACCTGATCTGCCTCGACCTCGACGGCAACCTGTTGTGGTATCGGGGCCTGACCCACGACTACCCCAACGCCAGCAACAGCCTCGGCATGGCCTCCTCGCCAGTCGTCATCGGCGACACCGTGATCGTGCAGGTCGAGAGCCAGTCGGAGAGCTTTGCGACGGGGATCAACGTCACCAACGGAACGACCCGCTGGCACCGCAAGCAGCACCGCTACGACAACTGGTCTTCGCCGATCGCACTGGTCAGTTCCAAGCCCGCCCGCCAGTTGGTGCTCCTGCAAAACATGGTCGGTCTCACTGCTCTCGACGCTCAGACGGGCCAGGAAGCGTGGAAGTTTGAGCAGCCCGCCTCGCGAACTCCCTCGTCGGTCGTCGCCGACGGTGACGTCTACATCCCGGCCAATGGCCTGACGGTCGTCAGGGGCGGAGTCTCCGACAAGTCACCCTCAGTCGTCTGGAAGGACAATCGCTTCAGCTGCGGTACGCCGAGCCCCCTGGTCTATCGGGGGCAGGTGTTCACGATGAACGGCCCGATCGTCAAGTGTGGCGATGCAAAGACCGGCAAGCTGCTCTGGCAACTGAGACTCAAGGGGGCTTTCACCTCTTCACCGGTTGCCGCCGATGGGCACCTGTATTACTTCAGTGAGAACGGCAAGGCCTACGTGGTTGACGTCTCGGGACCGAAGGGGAAGATCGTGGCTGAGAATGAGCTCGGTGCGACCATTCTCTGCACCCCTGCCATAGCCGATCACTCCGTCTTTGTGCGCAGCGACGGACATCTCTGGAAGATCAGCCGCTAGTCCTCCCAACGGACCTCAAGGTATGCAGCACCTGCTGGCTGTTGGACTCGGAGGCTTCCTCGGCGCCATCGCGCGACATCTTCTCGGCGGCTACGTGCAGGCTCGAGCCGACAGCTCGTTCCCCTGGGGCACGCTCGCGGTCAACGTGCTGGGCTGTCTCCTGATCGGCGCCCTCCTGGGCTGGATCCAGGCCCGGGAACAATTCAGTGACACCACCCGCCTGTTCCTCGTCACGGGGATCCTCGGCTCGCTGACCACGTTTTCGACGTTTGGTCACGAGACGATCGACCTGGTCCGCCAGGGCTCAGCATCTGCTGCCGTGGGCAACATCGCACTCCATGTCGTCGCGGGGCTGCTTGCCGTCGCCGCCGGGCTCGGCCTCTCTCGCCTACTGGGCTGACAACGTCGGTGGTAGAGACGGCCCCGGAGGCCGGCCCGCTGACTTTCTCTCGTGACCTCGCCTGACATAGAATGCCGGTTTCCGGTGCAGGCGGATCCCGGACATGGGTCCCCCTTTGCCTCCCCGGGGATGGCATCTTGTGAGAACTCCTGGTGATGAACGCTGACGAATCGCTCACCGCCACGACGACCAGTGGTTATCGAGGAGAATCGGGCGAGGTCGATCACGACCAGGTCTTGATTCTCGATTTCGGGTCGCAAACCGCGCAGTTGATCGCACGTCGCGTCCGCGAACAAAACGTCTTCTGCCGCATGGTTCGCCATGACCTCTCGGCTGACAGGATCCGAGAGATCAACCCGAAGGGCCTGATTCTCTCGGGAGGCCCTGCAAGCGTGTATGCCGAGGGGGCCCCGCTTCCGGACCCGGAGATTTTCGAGTTGGGTGTTCCCATCCTGGGAATCTGCTATGGGATGCATGTCATCTGCCGCTCTCTCGGAGCACGCGTCGACTCGGCCGAGACACGCGAATTCGGTAGAGCCCCCTGCCGGGTGGTCGATCCGGGAGGCCTCTTCTCCGGACTCCCCGATGAACAGGTTGTCTGGATGAGCCATGGCGACCAGGTCGAGGACCCAGAGGGACAATTCGTATCACTGGCCGCCACCGACACCTGCCCCCTGGCGGCAGTCCGACACGCCGATCGTCCTGTGTTCGGACTGCAATTTCACCCGGAGGTCACCCACACCGACCATGGTGGCCAGTTGCTGAAGAACTTTGTCCAGGGAATCTGTGGCTGCCAGGGGACCTGGGATATCCGTTCGCTGATCGAACAGCAGATCGAGACGATTCGGAAGCAAGTCGGTTCAAAACGCGTCATCTGCGGACTCTCCGGAGGCGTCGATTCCTCGGTGGTCGCCGCACTGCTCTCCCGGGCCATCGGCGATCAACTCTCCTGTATCTTCGTCGACAATGGCCTGCTGCGGGTGGGGGAGTCCGAGGAGGTCCAGGAGAGATTCACCAGCCATTTCCAGACCGACCTCCACGTTGCCGATGCCCGTCAGCAGTTCCTCGACGAATTGGCCGGGGTGACCGACCCGCAGGAGAAACGCAAGATCATCGGGCGGGTGTTCATCGACGTGTTCAGGCACGAGGCCAGGTCGATCCCGGATGCCGAGTTCCTGGCCCAGGGCACGCTCTACCCGGACGTGATCGAATCAGGCGCCAACCCGGACGGCCCCGCGGCAACGATCAAGGCCCACCACAACGTCGGCGGGCTTCCCGAGGAACTCGGGTTTGAATTGGTGGAACCACTGCGTGACCTGTTCAAAGACGAGGTCCGGATGATGGGCGAGGCGTTGGGCCTTCCCGAGGACCTGGTGTGGCGGCACCCGTTCCCGGGACCAGGGCTGGCGGTGCGGTGCCTGGGCGCGGTCGCCGAAGATCGGCTGGTGACGCTGCGGGCCGCCGACGCCATCGTCATCGAGGAATTGCGTGCCGCCGGACTGTACCGGGACATCCAGCAGGCCTTTGCGGTGCTGCTTCCGGTTCAGAGTGTCGGTGTCATGGGCGATGGTCGCACGTACCAGGACACCATTGTGGTGCGAGCCGTTTCAACCGACGACTTCATGACCGCCGACTGGTTCCGGCTTCCCTATGAGGTGATGGAACGGATTTCGACGCGGATCACCAACGGGGTTCCGGGCGTCAACCGCGTCGCCTACGACATCAGTTCGAAGCCACCGAGCACGATCGAGTGGGAGTAGGGGCGGTACAACCCTCGCAATCCGACTGCCGCAGGGACCAGTCGAGGCGATTGTATCGTGGGCACAGCCCCACGCCTGCCCCGTGCCGCCCAATGCCGCGATCTCGTTGATCGTAGAGTTTTGCGGATGTCGAAGTGATATGGCGGGCCGTTGCGCGCCGCGATGTCCTGAAATGAGATCGTCCTGATGACCGCCATCCTCGGTATTTCTGCCTTCTATCACGATTCGGCCGCCGCCATCGTCGTGGACGGCCGGATCGTCGCCGCAGCCCAGGAAGAACGATTCACGCGCAAGAAACACGACGCTGGCTTTCCGGAGCACGCGATTGCGTACTGCCTGCAAGAAGCCGGGCTCACCGCCGCCGACCTCGACTACGTCGGCTTTTATGACAAGCCGCTGGTGAAGTTCGAACGGCTTCTGGAAACCTATCTCGCCTTCTCACCCGCGGGACTCAAGAGCTGGCTGACCCTGCTGCCCAACTGGCTGAGGACGCGGTTGCACCTCTCCCGTGTCATCAAGAAGGGACTCCATCGGAAATACCGTCGCCGACTTGTGTTTCCTGAGCACCACGAGTCGCACGCAGCCAGCGCGTTTTTTCCCAGTCCGTTTCCTGAAGCGGCGATTCTGACGGTGGACGGGGTCGGAGAATGGGCCACCGCCAGCTTCGGAACGGGTCGAGGAAACCGGATTGAGCTGACGCACGAGATGCATTATCCGCACTCGCTTGGACTGCTCTACACGGCCTTCACCTACTACTGCGGCTTCCGAATCAACTCTGGCGAATACAAGCTGATGGGCTTGGCCCCCTACGGCGAACCCCGGTACGCCGACAAGATCCTCGATCATCTCATTGACCTGAAACCTGACGGGTCGATGAAAATGCACCTGGACCACTTCAACTACTGCCAGGGTCTCACGATGACCTCGTCGAAGTTCCACCAACTCTTCGATGGTCCGCCCCGCACTCCGGAATCACCGCTCACCGAGAAACACATGGACATCGCCGCCAGCGTGCAAGCGGTGACCGAGGAATCCATGCTCCGGATGGCCCGGCACGTCCACGAACAAACGGGGATGGACAACCTCTGCCTGGCCGGTGGCGTGGCACTCAATTGTGTCGCCAACGGGAGGATTCTGCGCGAAGGACCATTTCAGAACATCTGGATTCAGCCGGCCGCGGGTGACGCAGGTGGAGCTCTCGGCGTGGCCCTGCTGATCTGGCACCAGCTGCTCGATCAACCACGACCGGACGGACAGCTCGACTACCAGGGATCCAGTGCCCTGGGACCGTCGTTTTCCAATCAACAGGTGCAGCACTTCCTCGACCAGGTCGGAGCGGACTATCGGAGGTTTGATGATGAAGAGGAACTCTGCCACGAGGTCGCCAGCCTGATCGCCAGCGACAAGGTGATCGGCTGGATGCAGGGCCGCATGGAATTCGGACCTCGCGCACTCGGTGGGCGCAGCATTCTGGGTGATGCCCGCAGCACCGAGATGCAGTCTGTGATGAACCTCAAGATCAAGTTCCGCGAGTCATTCCGGCCTTTTGCTCCCAGTGTGCTCGCCGAACGCGTCGACGAGTACTTCGACATGAGACCCGGCGAGCAGAGTCCATACATGCTGCTGGTGGCCGACGTCAACGAACACAAGCGTCTGCCCCTGGCCGCAGACCAGGCCGACACCCGCGGGCTCGACAAGCTCAAGATCCAACGCTCCTGCGTCCCGGCCATCACCCACGTCGACAACTCGGCTCGCGTTCAGACCGTGCACCAGGAACGCCACGGCCGATACTACAAGCTGATCAAAGCCTTCGAGCAGCAAACCGGCTCACCTGTCCTGATCAACACCAGCTTCAACGTCCGGGGTGAGCCGATCGTCTGCACGCCCGAGCAGGCCTACCGGTGTTTCATGGCCACCAACATGGATGTGCTCGTGATCGAGGACTTTGTGCTCCTGAAAGAACAGCAACCGGGAGCCACCGAACACGAGATCGACGACTACCTGGCACGGTTTGAATTGGACTAGCCACGCCGTCATCAGCAGCGAAACCTCACACCTGGCAGGAACTGCGCATGATCACGATCGAATGGAACCCAACCCATCGATTCCTCCGGCAATTCTCAGCCCTGTTCGTCGTCTTCTTCGCGGCGATCGGTGCTTTCCGGTACTTCCAGAAAGACGACCTGGATACGGCGAAAGTCCTCTGGATGATCACGCCGCTGGGCCTCGTGGGACTCGCGTTCCCCGCGTTCATGCGATACGTCTACGTCACGTGGATGGCCCTGTTCTTCCCGCTCGGCTGGACAGTCTCCATGGTGATTCTGACATCGATCTACTACTTGGTCGTCAGCCCCATCGGACTTATGATGCGACTGCTCGGACATGATCCCTGCGGCCGACGCCCCGATCCGGAAGCCAACAGCTACTGGAAGCCCCGCAAGACAGTGACCGACGCCGGACGGTACTTCCGACAGTTCTAGAAATCTCCTCCAACGAGCTCCGGCTCACCTCACTCACAGCACCAGCCCTTCTCGAGGGAATCACGCTCGATGAACGACTCCACCCAGGCACCGACTCCAGGCGAAGAACAGATCCCCATCCCGGAAACCGATCCGGCCACAATGACCGAGGCGGGCGACAGCAGCGAGGTCGCCGAGTCGAACCGGGCTGCCGAGTTTGCCAACGCCGCCGAAGGTCCCGAGATGGGGTTCTTCGCCGAGTTCTGGGACTTCCTGGTTCACAACAAGGCCTGGTGGCTGACACCGATCATCCTGGTGCTCTTGCTGGTGTTCGCCCTGGTTCTGCTCGCCGGCACACCCTTTGCCCCATTTATCTATGGAGCCTGAGGCGGCGATCTGTTGGCGAAGTCGCCGAGGTCTAGACCTCGGCAGCCGTGCAGGCAAACTGCAACCGCACGGCAACCTGGTCTTCAACCGAGACCTTTCCAGTGAGAAACCAGGCCGCACCAAGCGTCTCATCAAGAGTTGTCTCGATCGTGAGCACATCACCGGGACGGACCATTCGTCGAAACCGCGTTTCGTTTTGGCGGGTCACCACCGGAACGCGGCCAGGTGGGATGTTCCCGGCCGAGGCAATCAGCACAGCGCCGGCCTGGAAGGCCGCCTCGCATAACAGCACCCCGGGTAACACTGGAAATTCCGGGTAGTGGCCAGAAAAGACTGCCAGGTCTTCCGCCACCTGCTTCCGCGCGAGGATACGGGTCGCGTCCAGCTCGATCACCTCGTCAATCCACAGGAACGGATCGCGGTGAGGAATCAGCGCCTCGATCGCCTGTCGATCCAGCACCACTCGGCCATCACCCCCCACCGAGGTCATCGCACGCCCGCCGGTGCCGACGTCAGCAACTTGTCCACCTCGTTGGCCACGATCACACCGTAGTTCACAGCACCGAGCCAGCCAGACATGATGATGCCGACGCTGCCGGCGTGGAAGAGCCCTTCAACCTGTTCAGGCAGTCCCTGGCTGATCTTCAGACCCTCGAACTTGGTACCAAAGCTGGCGCCCTGCAGGTGGCGCGTGTAGTACTGAAATGTCCGAGGCGTCGATGCCTCCACGTGGTCGGTGATGTCACGTACATGGGGGACATATTGCTCCAGGCAATCGAGCGTCGTTTCACACAGGTCAGACTTCGATTCCTCGTATTCCGAGTCCGACAGGTCGGCCCAGTCCGAGAAATTGGCGTTTGTGGAGCTGACCACGAGATGGCGGTCGCTGCCCGGACGGGTCCTGGGGTAGTAGAAACTGAAGGTCCGGCTTGAGATGTCTCGGCTGAGCATTGCGTCGATGTCAAATCCGCTGTGCTCGGAATGGAACAGCAGATCACCACACGGCTCGAATCCCTCGCCCGGTTTCATCGCGATATAGACCTGGCAGGAACTGTTGTTGAGCCGCACCTGTTGTGCTTCCTCGACGAACGACTTGTCGAACGCCTGTTCGCCGACGAGACCGAATACGGTCTGCTTGATGTTGGCGTTGGAGAGTACGGCGTTGCAGGAGATCCGCCGACCATTCACGACCACCGCCGCGACCTTGCGGTCGCGCGTCACTTCGATCTTCTCGACCAGGCAACGGATCCTCACATCCACACCGTTGACAGTCATCTCTTCCTTCATCGCGCCGACCAGGGCGTCGGTCCCCCCCTCAAACGTGAACACCCCCTTGCTCATGAAGTTGGAAAAGACGATCCCGTATGTCAGCGCGGGGTCCTCCAGCGTGGAACCGTTGGCGTAAGTGATGGGCTCCATCAGCAACCGGACGACATCATCGCGACCTGGAAAGAACTTCTCGAACAGCTCTCCCGTGGTCATCTCCTGATCGTCATAAAAATTCATCCCGCGGGCCGTGTCGAAAAACTCGACGACCGTCTCGGCCGGCACTCCGAATTTCTCAACCAGGATGTTGGTAAAGTCCTCACGATCGAAGGTCGTCTGCAGGCTGAATTGCGGATTCTCGAATCGAATCCCCTCCAACTGGACAATCCGGTCAGCGATCTCGGGCGTCCAGTACTTCCGACAGCTCTTCTTCATCCCGATCGGGAATCCGTGGAGCGAGATGTCAAAGATGTGACCCCCGCTGCGTTTGAACCAGGTGGCCATTCCACCCAGCTGGTAGTGATGCTCCAGGAGCAGCACCGAGTATCCCGCGCGGGCGAGGATATTGGCCGAGGTGAGCCCTGCCAGTCCGGAGCCGATCACGACGACGTCGTAGTGATCACGAGTGTCCTTGAGAAAGTCGCGGGGCATCGTCAGAGGCTCTTTGTCGGTCTCAGCAGGTGCAAGTTCGCGATCGTGATGCCCGAGAGCATCGATCCGATGATACCGAGAAAGCCCTGATCGGTCCCGCACAGAAACAGGTTGTGAAGATGCGTGCAGCCGTCTCGGATCTTGCGAGGCGCCCCGTACACGCATCCGTTTTCGTGTCCTGTGAACCGGTGAATCGTCCGGGGTGTGAAGATGTCGGTGTCGACGATGTGGTCCCTGAAGTTCGGCACGAAACGCAGGGTGCTTTCGAGCACCCGCTCGGCCCACTCGTGCTTCTGCCTCGCGTATTCTTCTGCTGGCAGGCTCATCCAATGAGCCGGGTCGGCGAGGGCCGTGATTCTCATGCGCCCCTCGCCCCACGGCTCGCCATAGGCAAAGTTGTTCGGCGAACAAACGATGCCGCTACGGATATCCACCGGCTCAGTCGGTCGGCTGTAATCAAACGTCTCACGATCATTGAAGAACACGATCGTCTGGTCGTGCCCGAGATCTTCAGGCTGGCGATCCAGCGAATAGATCGACTCGACAAACGAGATTTCTCCTGGCGGTGCCGAATCAGCCTCCTGGTCACACATCCGCATCGTCTCGAAGTTGCCAGCCGAGGAGAGAACGTTTTTGGCCTCGATCACCTGGCCATCGTCCAGCATCACGCCCGTGGCGTGGTCACGGTCACTGAGAATTCTCTGGACGCCGGACCGCAGCCGAAGTTCGCCACCCAGGCCTCGGAACTTGCGAACCAGCTTCTTGAGAATCAGGCGTACCCCTTCCAACGGACGTCCAAATCCCTCCTGAAATATGCTCCGAAACATGATTACAAACTGGGCCCACTCGAGATCGTCAGGCGTGGCGCTCGAATAGAACATCGTCGGACAAAGGAGCATCTCCACAAGCAATGGATCGTCGAGTTCCTCGGACAAGACGTCGCGCGTCGAGATGTCCGGTTGATCCAGGGCCATCGGGTCGTATTCGGCGATGCGTCGGACGAGCCGCGTGAAGTTGTCCTTCTCGTGCGGGAAGCGTTCGACCACCTGCTGCTCGAAATACTCGAAGTCGTTGGTGAATTTCAGAGTGCAACCGGGAAACACAATCGAAGACTCGCGCTGGGGCACCAGGGCAAAGTCCTCCCAGCGGAGTCGCAGTTGGCGCAGAAGTTTGGAGAGCGGCCCGGTGAGCGTGCCGGGAGCGGCATAGTTGGTCACCGCGTGCAGCCCCACGTCGTGGTTGCGATTCCGGAGACGGTAGAACGAGTTCAACCCGCCGATCGTTGTGTGCCGCTCAAGCACACAGACGGATCGATCGAAATAGGCGAGACGGATGCCCGCCGCCAAACCCGACATCCCCGCACCGATGATGACCGTGTCGTAGCGCATGCTCCGCTCCGGCCACTAGGGACCTAGGCTAGACCGGGCTCTCAACGTCCTTCAGAAGAGGCTCGAGATAGGCGACGGTCCCGGCCATCGTGGCCAGGTGCTCGTAATCCTCTTCAGGAATTTGCACCCGGTACTGCTTCCTCAATTCCATCACGATATCGAGAAAGTCCATGCTGTCCAGCTCCAACTGCTCGCGGAACGGGACATCGTCGACGAGACCTGTGAGATCTTCGTCGGGCTGGATTCGGGACAGGATCTCGAGGATTACCTGCCGGATTTCATCAGCGACCATGCCGCCTTGCTCCCATCCGCTCTCGACTCATGCGTCCGGCTCATATCTCTTCACGATCACGACCGAGTTGATCCCGAGCATGCCGAACGAATTGTTCAGGATGTAATTCACACGATCCATCGACCGGGGAGTGTTGGCGACAATCTGGGTGAGGCCACACTCGGAGTCCAACCGATCGAGATTGATTGTAGCGTGTGCGATTTGGTCTTTGAAGGCAGGCAGGTTGCCAACCAGTTCCAACGCCCCCGCCGCCCCCATCGCATGGCCGATGAAACTCTTCGTATTGTTCACCGCCAGAGACGCGCGTTCACCAAAGACCTCGGCAATCGCCTGGCATTCCTCGATGTCCCCCTGATCGGTCGCCGTCGCGTGGCTGCTGACAATATCGATTTCGCCGGCCGAGATCCCGGCTCGATCGAGAGCCAATCGCATGCACTCGGCCTGTCGCCCTGAATCGGGCAATACGAAATCTGTCGCATCGGAGTTCATTGCATGTCCGACGATTTCCCCGTAGATGGTCGCACCGCGGGCGAGTGCATCCGGCAGCCGTTCGAGCGTACAGATCGCCCCCCCCTCGGCCACAACGATGCCATTCCGATCCGCATCAAAGGGCCGACAGGCCTTTTGCGGATCCTCGTGCGTCGCCAGGGCCCCCTGGCTCTTGAAACTCGCAAAAATTCCAAAGGTGTGGATGCTCTCGGAGACGCCACCGCACAGCGCCAGATCCACTTCACCCAGACGCAGCATTTGCAGTCCCTGGATGAACCCGGCATTGCCCGCCGCACAAGCGGCTCCCAGTGTCAGGTGAGGCCCCGTGATCCCCAGGCTCAACGTCACCTCACCGGCCGGATTGTTGGCCACGGTGCGGGGGTTGTGATGGTGGGACCAGACGCTGGTGTCGTAATCGTACTGCGAGATCTCATAAATCTCGTTCTCGGTCTCCACGTTGCCGTGCTCGGTGATTCCCAGGTAAACGCCCACGCGCGACCGATCCCGAGTCTCCCAGTCGATCCCCGAATCCGACATGGCCTCGTGAGCACAGTAGATCGCGATCGAGCCCGAACGGGTTCCCCGGCGGACCTCTCTCCGCCCCTGGTAAGCCAGCGCATCAAAATCGCAAACGCCAGCCAACACATCGCCCATGTAGCGTGTTTCGTAAGCAACCACGCCAGATCGCCCAGCCAGAAGGCTCTCGCGGTACTCCACCAGCGAGTTGCCATTGGGCGCAGTCAGCCCAATGCCCGTCACCACGATGCGCTCGTCAACATAAGACGGCATGCCAGCGATGTCCGAGAGGAGGAGAGAGATGTGTGAAGAGAGCAGAATGGGTGCCGGACGGTACCAGCGGGAATTTCGCAGACTACTCGACGCGCCACACGAGAACAAGCGGCCTGCCACGACCACGGGACCACCCACACGCGTTTCTGCTTGACCAATCCGACGAGCGACCACCCGCCGTACACGAGCGAAGATGGCCTTGCAGCGTATCTGGCAACGGACTACCTTTTCGCCGCCTTAAGAAGGCCGGAATCTCACCCGGCACCTTGAGACCACAGACTCTCACCACTCTCACACCCCCCGCGACCGGTTCACCGGCGACCCTCACACAAGGGCGGATTCCGATGCTACGTACCGCTTGTCCCTACCGGACTCTCCCCGTTGTCCTGGCCACAGGATTCCTCGCCACTTGCGCCGGGTGCAACCCGATGAGTGCGTTCCTGATGAACCGCACTGGACTCGCGTTTTATGATTCGGGCGACTACACGGCGGCCAGCAAGGAATTCCAGCGAGCCGTCGCCGACAATCCCAACAACCCCGATTACATCTACAATTACGCGAGCGCCGTCCGGAAACAGGGCCAACTCGCACAGGCCGAACAACTCTATCGCCAGGCTCTCGCACTCGATCCCAGCCACCAGCCGAGTTATCACGGCCTGGCACGCCTGATGGTAGACAGCGGACGAGGCACCGAGGCGGCCGAGTTGCTGGGAACCTGGGCAACCGCCGAGGCATGGCGGCCCGAACCGCACATCGAGATGGCGTGGTTGAGTCGCGAATCGGGCGACACGCCCGGTGCTGAACGTCACCTGCTCAACGCGCTGCGAACCAGCCCCTCGCACCCAGTTGTCACCGCGCATCTCGGGCAGCTCTACCAGGACACCGGCCAATCCGATCGCGCCACCGCGATGTACCAGAGATCACTCTTCAGCGATTGGTACCAGCCCGAGGTTCGCTCGCGCCTGGCATCGTTGAGAGACCGAGGCGTTGGGATCGGACAACCGACGACCACGCTCGCCGCCAACCCTCCGTTCTCGGCTCCCGTCTACAGCAGCGTGACACAGCCTACACCCCTGATCACCCCCGGTCCCGTCACACAACCTCAGCCGCAACCAAATCCCGCCTCACTGACAGTGCCACCACCGCTTGAAGAGACCACCCAGCCGGGCACCACCCAGCCGGGCACCACCCAGCCGGGCCCCGTCGCTACGGAAACCACCGCGCCGGCGCCATCCACATCCGAGCTTCCCGTCGTCAGCCCCCGCTGACACAACAGGCCGCCTAACGGCCTTTGCTGTTCTTGGCAGGAACTGACCGGGACGCTCCGCTGGTCCGCTTTTTGCCCCGCTTTTTGCCCCGCTTTTTGGTCCGCTTTTTGGTTCGGTTTCCGCCCGGCTCGATGCTCGGTCCCATACCCAGCTCCGACGGCGTCACGGCACCGTCTGCGTCTTCGTCGGTCTTGTCGAAGAACTCAAGCAGGCTCGGCTTCGCCCGCTTTTCCTTGATCGCCCGCTCGACCTGCCAACGTTCAACGCGGTGAGAAGCCTTGGAATCGGGTTCGTGGTCCAGTGCCATCAACTGGAGAGCCGGTGAAAACTCCTTGGCCTCGGGCGTCGCGCGGTCATATTGCGCGACGACCTTGATGTATGGCTGAGACCTGACCATGAACTTTCCCTTGGCCACCTCCTCCACCTCGACCTCAAACGAGTGGTCCTTCAACAGACTGGGCCAACGAAACACTGCAAATCGCACCGGGACCCGCTGGTTCTTTCCCTTCGGCTCATCTCGCAATGAGACCGAGGTCCATCCCAGTACAGAGTCCTGAGCAGCCTCGAGTGTCAGGCCCGACTTGGGACGCTGGCTGAAAGCCTGTTCCATTCGCGACAAGGAACTGGTGCTCAACAATGGTGACGACACCTCGATGGTGGCCCAGAAGCCGATCAACACCAGGACAGCGACCATCGCCGCATTCTTGCGAGGACGAGGCGATGCACCCATGCTCCCGGTCGGCTCCGCCTCCGAGTCAGTTGACGTCGCATCCCCGTCAGTCGACCCGTCGTCAGGAACGTCGTCAGGAACGTCGTCAGGAACGTCGTCAGGAACGTCGTCAGGAACGTCGTCAG
>MDTE01093668.1_pt1 | contig 12850 bp, 13 predicted proteins | sample 811231 | NCBI WGS metagenome assembly MDTE01 (sample SAMN05326651, study PRJNA326480) | marine metagenome | isolation source: seawater | place: Indian Ocean: Red Sea | collected 2010
AAATTGGGGGTGTAGCTCAGTTTGGTTAGAGCGCCTGCCTGTCACGCAGGAGGCCGCGGGTTCGAGTCCCGTCACTCCCGCCACTAGTTGATAATGATTTTCAATATGAATAAAAATGGCTCTAGTTTTCAAAAAAACTGCTACCATCTTGTTCTGTACACACACTTCTAAAATGTTATAAGTAGTTAATTAATATAAGAATCTCTAAACCATGAGTATTAGAGTAGGTATTAATAAAAATGATTTATAACTTTTTATCAGACTATTTAACAATAATTATCTTTTTATTTATAGCCATTGGCTTAAGTATTGGTTTTATAGTACTTAATTTCATAGCTGCACCTAACAACCCAGACTCAGAAAAATTATCAGCCTATGAATGTGGTTTCGAGGCTTTTAATGACTCAAGAATGGAGTTTGACGTTAGATTTTATTTAGTTGCTATATTGTTCATCATATTCGATCTTGAAATAGCATACTTATTTCCCTGGGCAATTTCATTAGGAAGTATCGGGCTATACGGATTTTGGTCAATGATGATTTTTTTAGGTGTCCTTACAATTGGTTTTATATACGAGTGGAAAAAAGGAGCTTTGGATTGGGAGTAACAATATGAAGATATTAGAGGATAAACAAAAACAAATACCTGAAGAATTTAAAGAGATAGCCAAAGACTTTGCTGAAAAAGGATTTGTGACAACTTCAGTGGACAACTTGGTAAATTGGGCAAGAACAGGCTCATTGCACTGGATGACGTTTGGATTAGCTTGTTGCGCTGTCGAAATGATGCAAACATCCATGCCAAGATACGACCTAGAAAGATTTGGAGCAGCACCTAGGGCGTCACCTAGACAATCTGACGTTATGATTGTTGCTGGCACATTAACGAATAAAATGGCACCAGCTTTAAGAAAAGTTTACGATCAGATGCCAGAACCGAGATATGTAATTTCGATGGGAAGCTGTGCGAATGGCGGTGGCTATTATCATTATTCTTATTCTGTAGTTAGAGGATGCGATAAAATTGTGCCAGTAGATGTTTATGTGCCAGGTTGCCCACCTTCTGCTGAAGCGTTGCTATATGGCATACTTCAATTACAAAAAAAAATAAGAAGAGAAGGGAATACGGCTAGATAAACCAATGTTAATTGATGAATTAAATAAGTTAGAAAAAATAGTAAACTCTGAATTAACCTCAAAAATAATATCTTCAAAAATAGAAAATGAAGAATTGAAAATTGAAGTGGAGTCCGATGAATTAAACAATGTAATTAAATTCTTGAAATCAGATGATAGATGTAAATTTAGACAACTAATAGATATAGCTGGTGTCGATAAGCCTTCCGAGGTCAAAAGATTTAGTTTAATTTATCTTTTGCTGTCACACGAATTTAATTTTAGAGTAAAAATTCTAATAAATTTTGAAACTGAAAAGAAAATTTCATCAATAACAAAAATTTTCTCATCTGCTAATTGGATGGAAAGAGAAGTTTTTGATATGTATGGAATTAGATTTAAAGATCATCCAGATCTGAGAAGAATACTGACAGATTATAATTTCAAAGGTCATCCGTTGAGAAAAGACTTTCCTTTAACGGGTTTTAATGAGGTCAGGTACAGTGAAAAAGATAAAAAGGTTATTTATGAACCTGTTAAGTTAGAGCAAAGTTACAGAGATTTTGACTTTTCAAGTCCCTGGGAAGGAACTCAATATATTAAAGAAATAAATAAAGAAAATAAAAATGACAAAAAAAACTAAGACACTCAATTTAAACTTTGGCCCTCAGCATCCAGCTGCTCATGGTGTTTTAAGATTGATTCTTGAGCTTGATGGAGAAGTTGTCGAGAAGGCAGATCCACATATTGGGCTTTTACATAGAGGCACAGAAAAATTAATTGAACACAAAACCTATACCCAAGCTTTACCATATTTTGATAGATTAGATTATGTGGCTCCAATGAATCAAGAACACGCGTTTGCTCTTGCAACTGAAAAACTTTTGAATTTGGAAGTGCCGATAAGAGCAAAATACATAAGAGTAATATTCTGTGAAATTGGCAGAATATTAAGCCACATCTTAAACATAACTACGCAAGCATTAGATGTTGGTGCACTTACTCCATCGCTTTGGGGATTTGAAGAAAGAGAAACTTTGATGACTTTTTATGAAAGAGCATCTGGCTCAAGGTTACACGCAAACTATTTCAGAACTGGTGGTGTTCACCAGGATTTACCAACTAAATTGATTGAAGATATACATAAATTTTGCTTATCTTTTCCAAAAATAATAGACGATCTGGAAGATTTACTTACTGACAATCGAATTTTTAAACAAAGAAATGTTGAAATTGGCATCGTAAGCAAACAAGAGGCTTTGGACCATAGTTTCTCGGGAGTTATGTTACGTGGGTCAGGTGTTCCATGGGATTTAAGAAAATCACAGCCATACGAGTGTTATAAAGATTTAGATTTTAAAATACCAGTTGGCCGTAATGGCGATTGTTATGATAGATATCTTTGTAGAGTTGAAGAAATGAGAGAGAGTTTAAAGATTATAATTCAATGTATTGAAAAATTACCAAAAGGGCCAATTAAATCAGTCGACGGAAAGATTTCCCCTCCAAAAAGAGATGATCTTAAACAGTCTATGGAAGCGTTAATTCATCATTTTAAATTATTTACAGAAGGTTTTAGAGTTCCTGCTGGAGACGTATACACTGCAGTTGAAGCACCAAAGGGTGAGTTTGGGGTTTACTTAATCTCTGATGGGAGTAATAAGCCTTACAGATGTAAAATAAGAGCTCCAGGTTTTTCACATCTTCAGGCAATGAATTATTTAATTAAAGGACATATGCTGGCTGATGTTCCAGCTGTGCTTGGCTCATTAGATATTGTATTTGGAGAAGTTGATAGATGAGTTTAAAAAAAGTTGCACAAAACCAACCGAAAGATTTTGAGTTTAGCAAAGAAAATCTTGTTCTTGCTGAAAAGATTCTCAGAAAATATCCCAAGGGAAAAAAGAAAAGTGCAGTTATGCCATTATTATATTTAGCTCAAAGACAAAATCAAAATTGGATACCACTTGCTGCTATGAAGTATATAGCCAAATATTTGTCAATTACCTACATTAATGTATATGAGGTAGCTACTTTTTACTCAATGTATAACTTATCTCCTGTTGGTAAATATTTTGTTCAAATCTGCACAACAAGTCCATGCTTAATCAGGGGAGCAGATAAATTAGTCAAAATTTGCAAGGAAAAAATATCGGAAAAAGAAAACAAGGTGACAGAGGATGGAAGATGCTCATGGACAGAGGTTGAATGTCTTGGTGCTTGTGTGAGTGCACCAATGATGCAAGTTAACAATGACTATTATGAAGATTTAGATGAAAAAAATACATCAAAAATTATAGACTCATTTATGAATGATAAGCCCCTAAAACCAGGTTCATATCGAGGAAGAAAAAATACAGCTCCAGAAAGAAATAAAGATTACAAAGGAGATAATCATGCTTAAAGATGAAAATAAAATTTTTAAAAACCTGTACAATGATTTAGGCTGGGATATAGACAGTTCTCTTAAAAGGGATGATTGGAAAAATACTAAAGAAATTATCTCTAAAGGCAGAGATTGGATAATAGACGAGGTTAAAAAATCAGAGCTCAGAGGTAGAGGCGGTGCAGGCTTTTCAACAGGTTTAAAATGGTCTTTTGCACCAAAAAAAGTTGGTTCTAGACCTCATTATCTTGTTATAAATGCAGACGAGTCTGAGCCAGGCACATGTAAAGATAGAGATATATTAAGATTTGAACCACAAAAATTAATTGAGGGGTGCCTTGTTGCAGGATTTGCTGTTAATGCCCACAGCTGTTACATTTACATTAGAGGCGAATATTATAACGAGGGCCTAAGACTACAAGAAGCTATCGATGAAGCTTACAAAAAGAACTTTCTTGGTAAAAACGCATGTGATACTGGCTGGGACTTTGATATTCATATCCATTTTGGAGCTGGTGCATACATTTGTGGTGAAGAAACCGCCTTGCTTGAAAGTATTGAGGGCAACAAAGGTCAACCAAGACTAAAGCCTCCTTTTCCTGCATTAGTGGGGTTATATGGTTGTCCAACAATTGTGAATAATGTTGAGACAGTAGCTGTAGTACCGACAATTTTAAGAAGAGGAGCAAAATGGTTTGCGTCATTAGGTAAGCCTAAAAATACAGGAACCAAAATTTTTTGCATATCAGGAAACGTAAATCATCCGTGTAATGTTGAGGAGGAAATGGGAGTCCCTTTAAAAGATCTTATTGAAAAACATGCTGGTGGAGTTGTTGGGGGATGGGACAACCTGCTTGCGGTGATCCCGGGAGGTTCATCAATGCCATTATTACCTAAAAAAGTTTGTGATACTTTAAGAATGGACTTTGACACTTTAATCGAAAACAAAAGCGGACTTGGTACTGCTGGAGTAGTAGTAATTAACAAAGATCAAGATATTTTAAAATGTATGACCAGGATAGCTAGATTTTATAAGCATGAAAGCTGCGGACAATGCACACCTTGTAGAGAAGGATCTGGTTGGATGTGGAGAATTTTAAAAAGAATTTCAAATGGAGATGCAAATATTAGCGATGTTAACCTTTTAGCTGATGTAACTAAACAAATAGAAGGTCACACAATTTGTGCATTTGGCGAGGGTTCAGCTTGGCCGGTCCAAGGCTTATTGCGTCATTTCCGAAAAGAAATAGAAAAAAAATGTGCTGGTGACCCAATTATCAAAAAGAAAATTGATGTGCCATATTTAGTAGATCAACATTTATTGGAAAAAGACAATGCCTAAAATTACAATTAATGGAAAAATAATAGAATTTGAGAATGGCATGACAGTTTTACAAGCTTGCGAACTGGCTGACGTAGAGATACCAAGATTTTGTTATCATGAAAGACTATCAATCGCTGGAAATTGTAGAATGTGTTTAGTCGAGATGGAAAAATCAGCAAAGCCGATTGCATCTTGTGCGATGCCGGCCGCTGAAGGTATGAATATTAAAACTAATACTAAATTAGTAGAGAAAGCTCGAAAAGGGGTTATGGAATTCTTGTTAGCAAATCATCCTCTGGACTGTCCTGTTTGCGATCAAGGAGGAGAATGTGATTTACAAGACCAATCACTTTATTATGGAGTTGATAAATCAAGATTTATTGAAAATAAAAGATCAGTAAAAGACAAATATATGGGTCCTCTAATTAAAACTCATATGACAAGGTGTATTCATTGCACCAGGTGTATTAGGTTTGCAACTGAGGTAGCTGGGGTATCTGAGATTGGTGCAATAGGTAGAGGTGAAAATACAGAGATTACTACGTATCTTGAAAAATCAATGGTATCTGAATTGTCAGGGAATGTAATAGACTTGTGTCCTGTAGGAGCCTTGACATCAAAACCCTATGCTTTTGAGGCGAGACCCTGGGAGTTAAAAAAAACTGAAAGTATAGACGTTATGGACGCTGTTGGCTCAAATATTCGCGTCGATACTTATGGATGGGAAGTCAAAAGAGTATTGCCAAGATTGAATGAAGAAATTAATGAGGAATGGATTTCAGATAAAACTAGATACGCTTGTGACGGATTGCTGAACCAAAGACTAGATACTCCCTATGTCAAGCATGAAGGCCGCCTTGTTAAGTCAAATTGGGATGATGTTTTAAAAATAATTGCCGATAAGATTAAAGAACTGAAGCCAGAGGAAATGGCTGGTCACATAGGTCAAATGTCAAGCATGGAAACAATTTTAGCGTTTAAAAAATTTTTTGATACAATCGGGTCTAAAAATATAGACTTTAGAAATAAAGAAAGATACTACAATTATAATCAAAGACCGAACTATCTTTTTAATTCGTCAATAAAAAATATAGAAAAAGCCGACTTTATCTTACTTATTGGTACCAATCCAAGACACGAAGCCACAATGATCAATGCAAGAATAAGAAAAGCTAAAATACAAAATAAAAACTTAAAAATCTTTTCAATAGGTGACCCTGGAGACTTGACATATGATTATGAGCTAATCGGAGAAAAAACTGACGATATTAAAGATATTATCGATGGTAAAAGTAAAATTTCAAAGACTCTAAAAGATTCAAAAAATCCAATAATTATCATAGGTGAAACAGCGCTAGAAACTAAGAGTGGTGGTTTCATTTTTGAAGAAATTAAAGATAATTTATTCAAAAATAACTTTATTAATGATCAATGGAATGCATTAAGTATTTTACATAAAGAGGCATCCACAGTAGGAGCCTTGGATTTAAAAATTTTGAATTCTAAATCAAATAACTTTTTTAATGATTTATCATCAGGGAAATTCAAATTGTTGTATCTGCTTGGATCTGAAAATTTAAGATTCGATAAAAAAGATACTTTTGTTATTTATCAAGGCAGCCATGGAGATAAAGGAGCTGAGATTGCAGATGTTATTTTGCCAAGCCCCGCTTATACAGAACAAAATGGATTGTTTTCCAATGTTGAGGGAAGAATACAAGAATGTAGGAAAGCATCCTATCCACCCGGCTTAGCTAAAGAAGACTATAAGATATTTAATTTGCTTAATCAAAAACTGATACAAAAAAATGTTTATGACAGTTTTAATGAGATTAGAAAAGAGGTCTTAGGATATCTTACAGATTTTGAAAAAATTGGGTCATTGCCAAAACAAGTGAAAATGAAAAATGATAGAGTAAATAAACTGTTCCACTCCGAAAAAATTGTAATTGAGCCAATTGATTACTACTACACCAATAGTATTTCTAGGTCTTCTAAAACAATGAGCGAATGTAGAAACATAAGATCAAACGGTAATATTAATGGGGCAGTTAGATGATCGAGGGTATTAATTATCTTTTTAGCGAGATGTATAGGATTTTGTTCGTTTTAATCCCAGTTTTGGTATCTGTTGCTATGATCGTTTGGTTTGATAGGAGAGTTTGGGGGTTGGTACAAAAAAGAAAAGGCCCAAATGTTGTAGGTCCATTTGGTTTATTTCAGACTTTAGCTGATGCGTTGAAATACTTTTTTAAAGAAATAATTATTCCATCAAGTGCAAACAAGACTATTTTTATTTTAGCGCCAATTATTACAATGACACTAGCATTAGTAGCATGGGCAGTTATTCCTATGAGTGAAAATTTCGTGCTAGCCGATATAAATGTGGGTATTTTATATTTATTTGCCATTTCTTCACTAGGAGTTTATGGAATTATAATGGGAGGATGGGCTTCAAATTCAAAGTATCCTTTTCTTGGAGCGATTAGATCAGCAGCGCAGATGGTTTCTTATGAAGTGTCAATCGGTATAATAATAATCAATGTTCTTTTGTGCGTTGGGTCACTTAATCTTAAGGACATAGTAATGGCCCAACAGAATCTATGGTTTGTAGTGCCACTATTTCCGATGTTTGTTATTTTCTTTATCTCTGCATTAGCCGAAACTAATAGACCACCATTTGATTTACCTGAAGCTGAAGCTGAATTAGTTGCGGGTTATCAAACAGAGTATTCTGGAATGATGTACGCTATGTTTTGGTTAGGCGAGTATGCAAATATATTATTAATGTGCGCGCTAGGTTCTATATTATTTTTAGGTGGCTGGTTACCTCCAATAGATATTTTTCCGTTAAATTTATTACCATCTCCTATATGGATGGTACTAAAAATTTTATTTCTCTTCTTTTTGTTTGCAATTATAAAAGCAATAGTTCCTAGATACAGGTACGACCAATTGATGAGACTTGGTTGGAAAATATTTCTACCATTTTCATTGATTTATGTAGTTTTAACTGCAAGTTTTTTAATGTATTTCGATTTATTGCCTAAGGTAGGGGCATCATGAAATTAAATAGATTTTTTAAAACGATTTTTTTGGTAGAGTTTGTTCAGGCAATTTTAAAAGCTTTTAAAGAAATTTTTAAAACAAAAAAAACGATTAATTATCCCTTTGAAAAAGGTCCAATAAGCCCGAGATACAGAGGTGAACACGCCTTAAGAAGATATCCAAATGGTGAGGAAAGATGTATAGCCTGTAAACTTTGTGAGGCTGTTTGTCCAGCACAGGCAATAACCATTGAGTCTGAGGAAAGAAGAGATGGTAGTAGAAAAACAACTAGATACGACATTGATATGTTGAAATGCATTTATTGCGGATTGTGTCAAGAGTCCTGCCCAGTCGATGCTATAGTTCAGGGACCTAATTTTGAATTTGCCACTGAAACCAGAGAAGAGCTTTATTACAACAAAGAAAAACTTTTAGATAATGGAGACAGATGGGAGTCTGTACTGGATAAAAATATCAAACTAGATAAAATTTTTAGGTAAAATGTATACTCACGCATTCTTTTTTTACTTTTTTTCATTTATTGCAATTTTTTCTGCACTGATGGTAATCACATCGAGAAGTACAATAAACTCAGTGTTTTTTCTAATACTTGATTTTATTTCAGTAGGTTGTCTTTTCATCATGGTGGGAGCAGAATTTTTAGGTATGATTTTATTAATTGTATATGTTGGAGCAGTAGCTGTTTTATTTTTATTTGTTGTCATGATGCTGAATGTGGCTGAACAAAAACAATCATGGTTTATGGGAAAAAAATCTACACATATTCCAGTTGGATTGTTATTTAGTGTATTAATATTTTTAGAACTTTTAGTTGTTGTTGGTGGCTGGAAATACAAAGAGAATATGATGACAAGTTCGACTTTAAATATGGATAAAACACTTTCTAATACTCACGAAATTGGATCGGTAATGTATACAGATTATGTTTTATACTTTCAAATATCAGGTGTAATACTTTTATTATCCATGATAGGTGCAATAATCTTAACTTACAGAAAAAGAGAGAATATAAAAAGGCAGAGTTATATTAGACAAATTTCAAGAGAGAGGGCATCCGCTGTTGAAATAAAAGAAGTCTCATTTGATAAAGGAGTAAAAATCGATGATTGAAATAGGCTTAGGCCATTATTTGTCATTAGGAGCAATCATATTCTTTTTAGGCACATTAGGTATATTCTTAAATCGAAAAAATGTGATAGTAATTCTAATGTCAATAGAGCTAATACTTTTAGCAGTTAATATTAATTTAATCTCATTTTCAATTTTTTCTGGGGATATACTTGGGCAAATTTTTACTATGCTTACCCTAACAGTAGCTGCTGCTGAGGCCGCAATAGGTCTTGCGATTATAGTTGTTTATTTTAGGAATAGAGGATCAATAAGAGTCGAGGATATTAACGAGATGAAAGGTTAAATGCCTTACTTTTTAATTTTTTTGCCATTACTAAGTGCGCTTGTAACTTATTTTGGAAAGTTTTTAGGAAATAAATTTTCGCAAGTAATATCGAGTTTTTTAATTACCTTATCTGCAGTAATATCAATAATTATTTTTTATAGAGGTCTAGTTTTTGATGAGTATGATAATTATATAATATTTGAATGGATTAGATCTGGAGATTTTATCGCTAACTGGTCAATAAACATTGATCCTTTAAGTTCAGTCATGTTAGTGGTGGTTACATCTGTTTCCGCAATAGTACATATCTACTCAATTGGTTACATGAGTAGTGACCCACACAAGCCAAGGTTTATGTCATATTTGTCATTATTCACTTTTGCAATGTTGACGCTTGTAGCATCTGACAATTTTCTTCAATTATTTTTTGGTTGGGAAGGTGTTGGATTATGTTCTTATTTGTTAATTGGTTTTTGGTACAAAAAAGAGAGTGCAAATAATGCTGCTATTAAAGCATTTATCGTTAATAGAGTTGGGGATTTTGGTCTTGCAATCGGAATTTTTCTAATATTTTACTTTTTTGGAACAATTAATTATAATGAAGTTTTCACCCTTACACCTGAACTTAAGGATAAAACAATTAATTTTTTAGGGATTAAGATTAATTTAATCACGGCCATTTGTTTCTCTCTTTTTATTGGCGCAATGGGAAAATCTGCACAATTTCTCTTACACACATGGCTTCCAGACGCTATGGAGGGACCTACGCCGGTTTCGGCTTTAATTCATGCTGCAACTATGGTGACAGCTGGGGTATTTTTGGTTGTTAAATGTTCGCCAATTTACGAACATTCTACTCAAGCACTAAATTTTGTAGCTGTCGTTGGAATGATCACTGCTGTATTTGCTGCATCAGTAGCATTGGTTCAAAATGATATAAAAAAAATAATTGCTTATTCAACATGTAGTCAGCTTGGATATATGTTTTTTGCTGCTGGTGTGGGAGCTTATCAAGTAGCTATGTTTCATTTATTTACTCATGCTTTCTTTAAAGCTCTACTATTTTTAGGAGCGGGTTCAGTTATACATGCATTCAACGACGAGCAAGATATCAGAAACATGGGCGGTGTTTGGAAAAAAATTCCAATGACTTGTATTTTAATGTTGATTGGGACCTTAGCATTAACGGGCTTTCCTTTTTTATCAGGTTTTTATTCTAAAGATGCGATAATTGAATATGCTTATATAAGCGGCACAAAAGTAGGATCTTATGCAGCTTTTATTGGAATAATAACTGCTTTCTTGACATCTTTTTATTCATGGAGACTCTTTTTCAAAACTTTTTTAGGAGATTACAAAGGAAAAGAAAAAATAGAAAAAATTCATGAATCTCCTATGGTTATGTTAATCCCCTTAATAATCTTATCATTTGGAGCAATATTTTCAGGATATGTATTTAAAGATTTATTTATCGGGTCAAGTTCAAAATTTTGGCAGGATTCTATTTTCTTTTTAAACCAAAATGAAGAACACACAATTCCACTATGGTTTTTGCTTACAACACCTATTTTGGTAACTACTGCAATTCCAGTGTCTTATTTTTATTTTATAAAAAAACCAGAAATATTAATAAGTTTCAAAAAAACAAATTATCCTTTATATAATTTTTTACTCAACAAGTGGTATATTGACGAATTGTATGAAAGCACAATAGTTCAGCCTATAAAAAAAATTGGATATTTTTTTTGGAAAAAAGGAGATGTCGGAGTGATTGACAGATTTGGACCCGATGGCGTCTCTCGATTAATTAAAAATTTATCAAATAAAGCAACAAAATTTCAAAGTGGTTTTATATATGATTATGCATTTGTGATGTTAATCGGACTTTCGCTATTAATAACTTATTTAATTATAAAATAATGAATTTTCCCATTTTATCATCAATAATCTTTCTACCTTTGTTAGGTGCATTGTTCATTATGATATTTAAATCTAAAAATAATACGAGTGCAGTTTATATTTCTCTCTTCACTAGTTTTGCCAATTTTTTCTTATCTTTATTTCTTTGGTGGTCGTTCGATCCGTTATTTAATGGATTTCAATTTTTAGAAGAAAAAAATTGGATAAGTGGTTATATCAAATTTAAATTAGGTATAGACGGAATATCAGTTTTATTTATAGTGTTAACAGCTTTTATCGCTCCGATTTGTATAATCTCTTGTATAAATTCAATTAAAAATAGATTGAGAGAATTTTTAATAGCAATTCTTGTTTTGGAAACGTTCATGATAGGAGTTTTTTGTTCACTAGATTTAGTTATCTTCTATTTGTTTTTTGAGGCAGGTTTAATTCCCATGTTTTTAATTATTGGAATATGGGGAGGAAAGAGAAGAGTTTACTCAGCATATAAGTTTTTTCTTTACACTTTACTTGGTTCCGTCTTAATGCTTGTTGCAATAATTGCAATTTATACATTAACTGGAACTACTGATGTTACGCAAATCTACGAAATAAAAATTCCTATTCAATATCAAAATATTCTTTGGCTGGCTTTTTTCAGTTCTTTTGCGGTAAAAATGCCAATGTGGCCTGTCCACACTTGGCTACCTGATGCACACGTCGAAGCTCCTACCGCTGGCTCTGTAATCTTAGCTGCAATTTTATTAAAAATGGCTGGTTATGGTTTTTTGAGATTTTCTATTGGAATGTTTCCTCATGGCTCAGAGTACTTTACTCCATTTATCTTTACATTAAGTTTAATTGCAATTCTTTACACTTCACTCGTAGCTTTGATGCAAGATGACATGAAAAAACTTATTGCCTATTCTTCAGTCGCCCATATGGGTTATGTAACATTGGGTATTTTCACTTTCACAAAACAGGGAATTGAGGGTGGAATGTTTCAAATGATCAGTCACGGAATAATCTCCGCAGCGCTATTTTTATGTGTTGGGGTTTTATATGACAGGATGCATACAAGAGATATTAGATCATTCGGCGGAGTAGTAAATTATTTGCCAAAATTTTCTTTAATTTTTATAATATTTACTTTAGCATCTTTAGGTTTACCGGGGACAACGGGGTTTGTTGGCGAGTTTTTGGTATTAGTTGGCACATTTACAAAAAATTATTTGGCTGCGATTTTAGCAACTATTGGAGTAGTTCTCGGAGCGGCATATATGTTATGGTTAGCCAAAAGAGTAATTTTTGGAAAGGTTACTAATGAGAGTGTAACCAAACTTTCTGATGTTAACAAATCAGAGCTAGCAATACTTACTATATTAGCCTTACTAACTATTGGATTAGGATTTTACCCAAATTTAATTTTAAACACTGTAGATACTTCAGTTAATAGCCTAATAAGTGATTACCAAAATAATTTAGCAAGTGTTAAGGGTAAACTTTAGACAATTATGACTAATTTAGAAGTAATATTTCCAGAAATTTTTTTGACACTAAGTATTTTTGCTGTTTTGATGGTTGGAGTATTTTTAAAAAATACCTATGGATTAGTAAATAAAATCTGTGTTTTAATAATTATATGCACTGGTTTTTTAGT
>MDTE01159938.1_pt1 | contig 12850 bp, 3 predicted proteins | sample 811231 | NCBI WGS metagenome assembly MDTE01 (sample SAMN05326651, study PRJNA326480) | marine metagenome | isolation source: seawater | place: Indian Ocean: Red Sea | collected 2010
TCTGTATCCGGATCCACTAAATCCGATTGCAACTGTAATCGTACCAAATCCCGTAACCACTGCGGTTCCTGTTCCCACTTGTCGTTGTTGATATCCATACCCCTCCGAATTTGCTATTGAGACTATAAGACCTTTTCTAGGTAATTTATTTGCATTTACATCACTTAGATTTATAGTATTTGTATCATTACCTGTAAATCTTATAGATGTAATACCAGTTGCAGAACCACCAATAAAGTCATAATCTACTTCTGGTTTTTGAAATATATTGTTTATTAGAACAGCACCAAAATCACTTGTTATACCTGTTGTATTGACTCCTGAACTTGTGACAGTAAAAGTTTTTGCTATACCTGTAAACCTTTCAGAGACATCATCCATGACCACATTTCCGGTGTAGTCAGATCTCATGAAAGATCTTCCTTGGAATGAACTTCCGTTTGAAGTGTCTACAAATAAGAAATTGTGAGTTCCCACCCCTGCAGATGTAAATGTTATGGCAATACCTACAAGAGCATCACCTTTATTTGCTGCAAGAGAGAAGTTATTATTAGAATTCTTTATTATGAAGTAATTATCATTTCCAACTAAAGGTGAAGGAGGGTCTACACTTCGTAATCTAACTTCTGATCCAGTGACTAAAAAATCTGATAGTGCTGTAAAACTATTTGTTGCTAGATTGAATTGTTCTGAACTTACACCAACATTTACCTTTATACCACCAAAAGGAACATCAGCAAAAGTAATTCTATCTCCTATAATATTGTAGTCACCTTTTACTAATTGAACATCAGATCCATTTATGTGTGATGCTATTTTTGTTCCCATCCATTCTCTGTCTACAAATACATCATTTGGATTTCCATTATATCCTACAACTTGAATTCTCATTATCTCATCATCAATTTTTATCAAATCAAATGATTTGAACCCACTAGCATCATGAAGTGATACAACTCTGTTAAGAATTTGCACCGTTGTAGTGGCAGTGCCAACTTTCTGATATATTGGAGATTGAATTATATTATCCAGTGCTACTATAACTTTACTATTTTGCTTTCTTGATGTAAAGGAATGACTTGCTCCAACACCCACAGTAGTCAGCCCAATATTTGTTCCTGCTGCTGCCAAAGCAGGTGTCGCTGCCAGTTTTATTTTATTTTCATCAACCTTTATAACATAAACCTTCATCGGTAGTGTGGTAGCAGCACCAACACCACTGCTTGTATGATCTATACCTATTGATGAACCATCTGCAAAATATTCTAACTCCTCACCTGTAGTAAAGAAATGATTCTTCAATACGATCGTATCTGAACCTAACAAAACCTTCTCTGGATCTGCCCCATCAAAAGATTTTAGGAAGATAGGATCTCCCCTATGAGTAAGATGAAATGAATACCTAAAGGTTTCAGTTTCTCTGTTGAATTTTTTATTTAATGATCCTATCTTAAACATTAGTATTCAATCGTAATATCGTTTGTAACATCATCAGGTTTGTCAATTCTTATTTCAGAGACTCTTACAATATAATCTCTATTTTCCATAGGAGTAAATTGTAAAATTACATCAAATCCAGAAACAACAATGTCTGTATTTTGAATGTCTCGTCTAGCGGTCAGAGCAGTGGAGACATTTCCATACTTGACATAATTTGAGTCACCCTCGTATGCATTAGCAGCGACATGAAATGTTGAATATTCATTGTTAGTAACATTCTCAACTTCCACATAATATTTAACACTACTATAATTACTGTATGATAGTGAGCATACATTAGTTGCAGAAGGTGATCCAGATGCTGGTATCTCAGTCCTGTTTGACTGCAGATATGCATCTCCTACTTCATAAGTACCACTTGGAATACCATCTGACACAGTGGTTCCTACACCTACAAGAGTTGCTAGTGTAGCAATTGTCATACCTATACCTGCGGTAGGTGTGAATTTGAGTTGTATATCATTTGTACCAGTCATTCCAATATCGAATGATCCCAAATCCATATCCTCTTTCATCTTGCCAAATTCGATGTATTGAACTGTAGATCCTATACCAACAAAACTTGCTTCTAAGATTTCTTTCTCTTTATGAATTCCAGATACAGCGACAAGAACAGTTCCAGATTTGAATGCATTAGCATCGATTGATTGAATAATCTGTTCAGAGGGAGAACCTGATGCTGCAACGAAAGATGAAACACCGACCTTTTTGATACCACCGTAGGAAGTTGTACCAACACCCACACCCTGATTCAATATCTCACGATACATTGTTATATCATAAACAAAGGTGCTATTGTAAGGACTGAATGATACTGAGACCTGACCTCCAGTCATGTCTGCAATAAAATCTCCCAGATCAAAAGAATCTGATAAGTCTGAGTATTGATTGATTATTGCTACATCCCCGTTATGCGACACAACAAACTCTGAATACTGGGTCTCATTTACTAATACACCGGCAGAAGCATCAAGAACTACTTGAGCATAATATTTTACTGCTGTAAAATCAGCAGCGTCCCAAGAATCTAGTTCTCTTGATCGTAATAAATTTGGATCTGTATAAAATTGAGGACTTATGTCATCTATTTCTAAAACTCTATTCGACTTACATACTAAAGCATTACCAAACTTATTAGACTGAAATACAACCTTGTCACTTTTAGTTTGACTTGCATCAGTTATTTCTCTGACTAAATCAAAGTCATGCTTACAGTTAGTATCTGCTACATTATCAATAAGAACAATAGAAGATATAACTTGCTCTTTTGCTGTTACTGTGGTTCCAAATCCAACAGACCCTACTGAAGGCACTAATAAATCAGAATGTTTTTTGAATCCTGCAGGATGTGCTAATGATTCAACTGGTTCACTCCAACTTGATATACCTACAAGAGATTTGAGAGAATAAGAAAAATTTTGATAGTAATCATTATCTTGTATTCTTTGGAAGAACTCACTGGTTTTACCTGTATCTCTCTCCCATCCATAGGACTTTTTCAGTGTAGACCCTAATGAGAATCTACCTGTATTTGGAGTGATACTTTGTATTATACCTGACGCTCTGGAACTTCTACCTGTTACTAAATCTCCGACATTGAATCCATCAATAGAATCAACTCGAATAATATTTGTAGAACTATCTTGTCCTCTTGAAATGTTTGTTTTTGCATTGTTAGTGTAAATTTCTTCTCCTGAGAAAAAAGAACCCTCCTCAAGCACTGCTTCAAATTGTGCAATATCAGATTTTTTAGTTACAACACCAAAATTCTGAAAATCATGAATTCCGGGATTTGTATTTACTTCGTAGGTAATAGTTGCCTGATTTACAAGACCTGCGTTTGTATTGACACCACTGACAACGAAATATGAATATTGGAAGTCAGCAGAGTTATATCCATGCCCTGTTGACACGCCAATATTCTCAACGAAAATTTCGTCACCTATTGTAAACGGTAGAGGCAGTGCTGTCGTAAAACCACCTGAAGGTGTCTGCAATCTTAAAGTAACAGTAGGATCAGAATATGTTGCACTTATAATACCAACACCATTTGTATTGTTGACAGCAAAGACTTCAGTGTCTGTGCTCTTCAAATTACCACCAGAATTGATAATTCTGACATTATCGACTGATGCCCCACTTAGACCTGCTACAACTTCTATACTGTTGTTTACGACGTCATCTTGTCTATTATATACAACGATATCAGGTGCAGTAAGATACTTAGAACCAGTTGAGGTGATTCCGATTGATTTCAGACTGAAATTATCTTTTAGTGTGATAATATTCGGTACAGATGCTTCAGGTGTCAATGTTGGATCTGAAGGATAATCATATCCATTTTCTAAAATTTCTGTAGTAAGTAACTTACCAGCACTTTCAGTTTCTGCTAATATCACCCCTGATTTACCTGTGGTAGAAGCAACAGAAATTTTTGGTAAATCTTTGTAATTTAATCCACCTTCTTCAAGAAGAACTTTTGATATAGGTCCACGAGCGTTTGTAGACGAGGTAGTATAATTGATACTAGATTCACTTGTATATCCTACTTTTTCTGGATGCCCACCAAGGAAAAATGTAAATGATTTTCCCGTAGATGTTGTTATTGAATGACTACCTGTGTATTCACTTGGTTTTACAATAATCTTACCATAATTAGTTACATCTTCATCAACATTAACTATTTTGCTTGAAACAGATGAAAACTTATAAAATAAGACATCAGGAACATTTTCTGTCAAATGAAGCGTAGTTCTTGCAGATGTAATCCCCGGAGTGAGATTATCAACCCTTTCTACATTCGATTTACCAGAACCCACAAATGTTTTTGTAAATTTTTGATCTAAAAAGAAATCAAGTTTTGTTCCTAACAAATCAAAGTCAGAAGTATCGAATATTAATTTTTCACCAATTGTAGTTGTTATTGGTGGATTATTAGATGAACCAATACTTATGAATTTTGTTCCGGGGTCGTAATTAACATTAAGTGAACTTGACCCTGCAGAAACAACTTTCAAGTCAATTACATCAGAAGTATCAAGATGATGTGTTGTAGCGGTAGAAACAGTGACTTCAAACGTAGTTGCATTAGCAGTTGCAACGTTTCTGTCTGTTCGTAAGAAATGACTATTACCTGCACCAACATTTCCTGTTATAAAAACTCTATCGTGCTCATTGTCAATTTGATAAGCATTTGTCACTATACCAATTAGATCATTACTGATTTTTTGTACAAATAGTCCTTTATTTGGCAAGAAGTGTGTAGTGCTACCATCAAATGAATATAATAAGTTTGTTCCAAAATTAGGTGTGTAAGTAAGACGATCACCGTGTTCAAACGGATGACTAGGAAGTCTTATTGACTTTATCGGAATGAATGTAGTTGTAGATATATTTCCTGCTCCTACAAATGATACAGTGGTGCCGATTCCTACCCCACTTGTAAGACCTACCCCAATACTATTGAAAGGATCAAAAAATAAAGATTCGTTGATAGGAGTTGCAACATCTATTGGTCTCTTTATCTGATATGTAAACTTATTTTCTTTCTTAATAATTTCTGCTCTATCTGTATGTGCAGCACCTGTAGTTCCGTTCTGAGCACGTAAAAATGTAATCTTCTGATTCAAACGATCGTGTCCAATCACTTTCATTTGCTCATCATCTACCTGTACGATATCTCCATTATCAAAAATGTCTATATCATCTTGAAGTGTGATTGTGGTTGTCATACCACTTGCAAGTAGAGATGTCCCTAGTCCACTTCTTGTAAAATTAACTTTGATTGGATATGTTCCTTCTAATCCTTTGAATGTTGTAGATGAGATACCACTAATTTCTATAGGTATACCAGAAACATAATCATGTATACCTGTAGTAAGAATACCTGTTACAGTTTTACCTTCAGCAAATAATTCTATTCTTTCCTTAATTTCTACATTAGAACTGATTACAGTAGCAGCAACTCCAACTAATTCAGTTACCTTTCCAAATGACCCAAAACCATCTGTGTTTGAATTATCAAAAACAAGTTTATCTCCTACTTTATAGTTTGTACCACCCTCTATAATATTAACAGAGTCGATAGACCCCTTTTGTGTATTTTTTATTTTAGCGATACTTACTTTTGTTTTTGCACTAGGGGAAATACTTGGATAGTCATCTAAGTTATATTTCTCAGTATTTCTTAATAAATCTTCAGGAAAATAATCCTGTGTTGACGTAAATTCATTATTATACTGTAATAACTTAGAATTATAGGTATCACCAACAATGTAAGGAAAGATAGGTTCTCTTCTTTTATTGAAAGGTGATAACAAATCTGTTACAGTGTTTGGTGAAACAGTAATGTAGTAAGCATATACACCAAATGGATATTCAGGTGTTACTGCAAATCTACCATTATGCTCATCAAGGTCGCCGTATCCTTTTTGAAACTCATAGTCTTCAATAAAAAATCCTGCAGCATAATCTGCCAAAGCGGGACCATTCGTTCTTGATAGTCCAGATATCTTGTTATAACTGGATTGTAAATATTTTAGAGGTCCAGTTCCGTCAGTTTTTTCAAACGCATATGGTCCATATATCGGATGTCCATCATATGCCCAACCTAATATTGGAGAATGACCACTACCATCATCATCTAAATGATCGCGTAGTTTTCTTGATGCATAGTAATTTACATATGGATATCCGTTTTCTACCACCTTCATTTCACCATAGAATCCATCATCTTCTTTTACATCACCATGATTTGCGTAACGTTGCACATTATTGATAGTCCATGTCTTCAAATTAGATGACATTAACACACCAGATCCCGGAGTTTTCGCAGTGATAGTTGTTCCATTCACAGTGTATCCGGCACCTTTTGTTATTACATCTACACCTACAACTTTACCATTATCTACTCTTGCGATAAGTTTTGCACCCACTCCGTCACCATTCACGATTATGTCGGGGACACTGAAGTAGTCCTTACCACCACTCTTTATTGACACAGAATCTATTCTTCCATTGACTATGACAGGATCAAGTGCTGATTTAGATCCTTCAATAACTAACGCATCTGGTTTATAATTGTCATTGATAAAAAGCGAACCAAAATTATCACCTTTTGTTTTTACGTGGATTCCATCAACTTCTCCCCTTATAACAGCAGATGCAGTCGCATTTGAAGTCGATATTCCTTGTGTGCCATCAATAGTTACGGATACTGGCGGATAATTAAATGTATGTTTTCCAGTTCCGGGTAAAGTCATCTTTACATAATCAACTAGAGACGTTGAAATAGAAACTCTAAAATTATTATCATCAATCTTTACAACATAGTAATCATTTCCTTGAACAAGTCCAGAAACGTTTGTTACAGTTGCTCCTCCATATCTTATCAATTCTCCTGATGAATATCTGTGATTAGGTATATTAATTACATCTGTAAACGTATTGATACCTACACTATCAACAGTGTTTTCTCTATTTTGAAAATCAGATGACGATATGATCTCTATCTTATCTACTTTTAGTCTAGATTCTTTTGTTGCAAACTTATGCAGTCCACCACCATTTGTTGATATTGGAAGTGTTGTGATACCTGCAAGTGCCTCATTACGGGTTTTGGCAAGAGATAAGGTATAGTCGTCATTCTTGATGACAAAATAACTTGATTTGTTAACAAGATTTCCCGGAGTAGTGCCAATTCCAATGGTTGTTGAACCATCTGTCTCGTAGACAATTTCTTCACCATGTTTGAATCCATGTGCTTCTGTAAATGTAAATTTATCAGTGCTGGTATTCAAAATACCACCAACACTGGTGCTATCAAAGAATACTTCATGCGGAGCAAGTTTCATCTTCGCTTCAGCAGTTGCTTGACCGTTACCGCCGGTGATCTTCACATCAGGTGTTGTTTTGTAATCTAATCCACGAGAGGTAACTTGAATTTCTTTTAATTTACCACTTACATGAGCAATAGCAGATGCACCTATTCCTGTATGTCCGTCCTGCTGTATAGAGATACGGGGTGGATTTATTACATCATAATCAGACCCTTTATTCAATACATCTATTGTCTCTATTGATCCGTAGTAGATTTTATCGGAAGATTTATAAGAATATGCCTCTACACCGTTTACAAAAAGTCCTACACCTTTTCCTGTTTCAGTTTTATCTTTTGTAGATCCGTATTCCGGTTGTGAAAATTTACGAAGTAATTTTTGAGCACCAATAGTTCCAAAACCAACTTCAAAAGGAGTAAGTAAGTGATTTGTATTAGTTCCAATATCATCTGTATCAAAAACAGTAACATATTGACTCCTACGAGCGTTCTCTGCCGATAGAGAGAGTGAAATCGTGGATGGGGTTAGATTAGTCACATAGTAGGATTGACCGGTGCTGAGACCTGCTACAGAAGATCCTGCTACACTAGGACTATAGAGAACTATGTCGCCATTTTGCAAATTATGATCTGGTATTGTGATTATTTCAGATCTTGTTGTAATTCCGGATGTGCTGAAGTTTTTTATTCTTTTTTGTACATCAATTGAATAGTGAGGTAAACTATTCGATGCTACAACTACAGTATCACCTTGTGCGTAGGTATTTTGAACATTCGCAACATTATTATTTTGTTTTTGTAATTCTGCTTGTATGTAATATTGTTTTCCCGCTAAAAGAGATGGTGCACTAATGTAAATGACCTGATCGTTCAATATACCTGTAATCGTTCCATTTTGACTCTGACCATCGGCATCTAAAACAATAATGTTTTGTCCACTTTTATAATGATGTTTTGCAGTCAATATCACTTCAAAGTTTCCTGCAGATATCACTTTGAAATCCTGCACAACATGTTTTGTTGCAATATTTTCTAACCACTCACTGTATCTGCGATCTGTCTTTTTGATACCAAGAGTTTTTATATTATACTCACTACCTTTTTGTTGTAGAATACCACTTCCTTCAAAATCTACAATAGAATTCAATATTCTAAGTTTTACAGAACGTCTTACATCACCATCTCTGTATCCTATTGCAATGCCATCAGAATCAACTTTATCACCTATACTCGCAGTGCCAATACCGGTAGAAACATTCAAGAATTCATTTACGGTTTTATCTGTATAATCAAATCTTCTTCTACCAATATTAACAAATGAGGACTTAGCAAACCCCACTGTAGAATCTACACATATAACAGAATCTCCATTTTTTATAGGTGATGTAAGATGAGTTCTTTGAACTGGAGAGAATGAACCGACTAGTGTGTCTGAAGATAATTTGACCTTGTAGAAAAGTTTATTTCTACCACCACTTTGCATCTTAATTATTTCTATATCATATACTGACGCACTACTATCACCTTGAGTAATTGTTTGACCTATTAATTTTTCTGGATCACCCTGAATTCTTTCGCATATCAATACATCATTTACAATATAATGAGCGTCTGAAGGTTTGAATAAGTATTTTTGAGGTTTTACTAGATCAACCTTTTCATTGTACAGAGTACCGAATAATATTTTGAACGCCTCCTCTGTTCCTTTGGCGGTATAAAAATCTTTTGACTGCTTTAGAAAATTTGAAGCACTCAAATTACCTGTGAATGATCTATCCTCAAACCCCGGTGATATCTGTGTTTTTATTTTTTTGAAAAATTTATGTAAGAAGATATTGCTTAGATTCTTGACCTGTGCATTTTCTCCATGAGTGCTTATACCTGTAGAAGAGAATGTAAGATACTCTGGAGAGTTTGTTTTCTCACTGTTCTCTATACCACTGAAACCTCTTTGGCATCCAGTGAATGAGGTTGAACCTATACCAGTATAAGTGATTATCTCATCGTCAATTTTTAACAAACCATACTTATTAGGCCAACCTTTTGTTGAATCAACGTAAATTGTATTATCAAACTTACGAACATATTTCGCAACTGATGTAATACCAGTTAGATTATCTTTTGTAAGAAAATCTACACTTTTGTAGTCAATAAGATTCTCTGCAATATCAACTGGACCACCTTGAAACTCTTGTGATATGTAATATTGCTTTAGAAATTTGCCAAGTAAAGGATTGTCAGAATCTATTGCTTCAGGTATCTGACTTTCAATTACTTCATTTATTTTGACTCTGGATAGTGAGGTTTCTATCATTAGTATCCGCTACTATAGTTGCTTGACGATGAACTTGATGATGAAGATGATGTCATGGTAGAAGATGTATCTACAGGTGTAAACGTGAGAGTATCACTAATCTGTACACTATTTACTGAGTGAGAAGAACCAGTCATTTTAGTGCCATTAGGCATGGTGTGAAACTCACCATAATAAGCTTGACCATTTACATATCCCACTAATTTACCAACTCCTTTTGAACTTGTTACTATAGCACCTCTTACCTTATTTCCATTGCTGTAACTAGATTGTACATCAAACCTTGTTCCAGATACATTTGCTCCTGATGAGATCAAGTCTTGTCTCATTGTAAAATTACTTTTTTCAGTGCTAAGTTGTAAATACAATTCCTTTCTTCCTAAAACATCATTTGATAAAGGAACTGCTTGTATTTCTACAATATTCTCTGGTAAAAGTGTAGAAGTAATGTTTACTGTGTTTATCAATATTTCTCCTTTTTCATAATCTACTGTACCAAAGTTTGTTGACACTATTTCGACATCTATATCGTCTGTGAGTTTGAATAAGAATAGATTACCTATATTTGATCCCTCAACCACTCTATCAGCAATATAGACCGTTCCATCGACCCCTGACACACTGAATCCTGTGCTCTTGATATTGTAAGCATCTAATTCGTGATAAAATTGATTGTCAAAACATAATTCATATTGTGTGAAGACGTCTATCATTGCTTTTAGATTTCTTCTAATCAACACGTTAGTAATATTTGATGTAATCGATTCATCAACACCATCGATAACAGAGGTCATTTTAGAATACTTAAATCTACCACCAAATTTATTCAACTCTCCTGATCTAGCATATTGTGTAACTGATTCCATAACACTGGACTTCAATGAATTGGAATCTCCAACAAAGTTTGTGTTGTAGTAAATGTAAGAATCAAGTTCCACATACAAGAATTTTAGGTCTATGAAAGATGGCACAATGCCTGCCACACTATAACTCTTCAAAGACCCTAGTAATTCTTTTTTTGTAGACTCCGCTAAGAAACTGCCGTTTCTAGGTTTTGCTGCAATAAAGACTCTTCCGAATTGCGGTGGATTTAGATCTTCTCCACCATAAGCACTCACCGATTCAATATTTGGATATATCGAAGGTAGTATTGCCTCATAATCTGTAGCAGTTACCGCACGATTTTGTGCTGCAAATCTTCTAGGAGCGTAATTCCTGATGCTTTGCACACTTTCTATATCATCTCCATTCTCAGATGCGATCAAAGTTCGCATATATGCTCTTGTGCCACTTACACTTGCACCACTCTCATCCTTTATAGAACCCACAAAGATAAATGATGACGCACCATTACCCTCTGCACCATTTGTTTTGATATAAGTTGCTTTGATCACGTTACCAGACTCTAACTTCTTACCAAAGATACCATCCCCGAATATAAGTTCATATTTCTCATCACTGGTCTCTTGAATCAAGAATATGTTTGATTCTCCTGTAACCTTTACAATACTGTCAGACATTTTATACTCGGTCTGTACAGTGCTTGATGCACTCTCTTTCACATATACTCGTAGAGTTGATGTATCAATACCATCATTAGGTAAGACGTATCTTTGGTTTGGTTGTGATAAATTGACTGTCCATTCCTTCTCTAGAAATTGTCCTTGAAAAATATCTACTACACCTACTGCTTCTTCTGCGTTGACAGGTATTAATATTTTCTGTGGTAAAGCATATGTGTATATTGTATTATTAATACCCGCATTTGCAAAAACACCTGCTTCTATTGATATTGATGTTGTAGATTCTGGAAATCCTGTAATAGAAAATTCTACTCTTGCTTTTGCAGCACGTTTAGATCTAGGTACGTATCCTATATTTCTTGCAAGGGATACTACGTTCTCTCTGAGTGTCGCTGAGTCTATAAATGACTCGTTTGCAACCATATTAGTGTTATATGCTGTAATGTAGGTATTATATGCTAACGTGTTGATCAAGACAGACAGATTAGATCCCTCAAAGTCAAAATCTGTAAAATTAGAATTTTGTCTCAGATAATCCTTAATTGAAGTCTTGATGTCTTCAAAATTTAGATTTGTAAATTGATTGAGAGCCATTATAGTCTAGTCGGTTCTAGTATAAAGTTTATTGTTTGACTTGGTAAAGACAAACCAACGATATTGTAAGATATCTCTATATCCAAAGCATTCTCATCAGGTGTAGAATCAACCTTGACATCTATCAAAGCAACTCTAGGTTCAAAGTTTGTTATAACAGTTTTAATCTCAGTAGTAATTGGATCAACGAAATCCGAATTGGATAATTCAAATAAAGCACCTGTAATACGGGTTCCGATATCATTACTAAAAAATACTTCACCAATTTTTGTTCTAACAAGATTTTGCACTGAACGTTTGATCGCATCCTCATTCTTTAGAGGAAGCAAATCTCTTGTAACGGGGTGACGTTTGAAGGATAATGAAATATCCCGAAAACCTCTTGATATTTTGCTGAGAGGCACTTTTATACAATACTCGTGTATTTAGTGCTATTTAGACAGTTTCTACGAGTTATCTTTCATCCGATTGATGCATCTCTGAAAAATGGTGATAATACTGATCATCTATGTCCGCCATCACTTCTCTATCCTTCCGAGTCTTCCAAAAATACTCCTCTTGGTCACCAAGACCTAGATTGTCATATCCATGCTCTACCTGATAGTATTCTGTAGAGACCTTGAAGTCAGGTACTTTGGGTTCTGGGGGTGTTAGACTATTATCATAGATTCTCATCCTGTTATTAGGGTACAGAGCGAACTGACCGTTGTTCAATGCAATCAGGTTGTGACTTTTATGTTCTGCAGGAGTCTCAGCAGTAGAACAGTCAATGCTATCTGCAGAGTCGTGGTAGTTGTCCAGTGTGCATATGTACTCTCCTCTAATGCTTCCGAAATCACGAGTATTAATCTCGTAATCTGCACTTCCGATGATTGATTTTGTAATTGCTGTGACTCCATAATCCATACAGTTCCAAAATTGTAAATTAGGTAGATTCATATCAGGATCTGGTGTTTTGGGAGAAGAGACAAAAGCAGAGATCGGTAACTTGTCAAATAATGCAGCATACTCATATAAATATGTTTCAAAGTAAAAAGCACGACCGGGCATAGACTTCGCAGACACCCATACACCTTTTACAAA
>MDTE01135108.1_pt1 | contig 12848 bp, 6 predicted proteins | sample 811231 | NCBI WGS metagenome assembly MDTE01 (sample SAMN05326651, study PRJNA326480) | marine metagenome | isolation source: seawater | place: Indian Ocean: Red Sea | collected 2010
GAGAGCCCCAGTCCCCTGCCCATGATCCGTGGCTCGATCATGTTCCCGATCAGCAGGTTGACGGCCAGGTAGATCGCGATGACCCAGACCAGGGTCGAGACGTCGAGCACGATGAAGGTGATCACAATCGGCGGCACCGCGGCGATGATCGAGCCGATGTTGGGTATGAAATTGAACAGGAAGGCCATCAGTGCCCACAGGGGAGCGTAGGGAACCTTGAGCACCGCCAGCATCACGCCGATTGCGACCCCGGTGACCAGGCTGATGACCGTCTTCAGCGCGAAGTACCGCCGGGTCTCGGTGATGATCCTGTGCCAGCGATCGAGCCGGGCCGTGGTGTCGCCGGGCATGGCGGCCACCTTGGCAGGAAAACCGGCCGCCTCGAGAACGATGAACACGAAGGAGAAGAGCACGAACAGGCCTTTGCCGAAGAGATTCGTCAAACTGCCAAGCAGCGTTTTGAGGTAGTCGACGGCGTTGTCGGTGTTGAAGTTGTCCGCCCGGGCGCTCTCGGACACCTGGATGCCGGCCTCGGTCAGACGGTCGGTGATGGCCGCCACTTTCTGCTGCAGGGGTTCCTTGTAGGTCTCGAGATTGTCGCGAAAGCTGTAGAGCGACTGGCCAATGACGACGACCACGGTGATGACAATGGCGGCCATTCCCAGGACGACCATCAGCAGGGCCGCCGGCCTGGGGACACGTCGTTGGATCAGCCAGGTCATGGCCGGTCCCGAGATGATTGCCAGGAATGCGGCGAACAGCACGGGCACCAGGATCGGACGGGCGGCCCAGATGCCGGTCGCGACCACGATGAGCGAAGCCAGGGTCGCCAGGATTCTGAGGCCGGTTGGCATCTGTGTGGATGTGGTCATGAGGGGTTCCCCAATAAGTCAGCCGCACGGTCATCGAGCCGGCAACGGCGAGGGATCGTAGTCGAGCCACGACTTGCGTGACCAGACGGTTTTGACCGGCAGGAGTGGGTTGGTGGTGAGTCTTTGCCCTGCCGGCGGCCGACGGGTAGTCTGGTCGACTGAGAACTCCGACCGGGACACGATTCCATGAGCCGAAAGATCCTGCTGACCGCATTTTGTCTCCTGCTGCCGGTCTTTCCGGTCCGGGCAGACGGGCCCCGTGACAATGACCCGAAGTCGGTCCGGCCGGTGCCGCGACCGGGGGTTCGGCCCACCGGCAGCGGCTTCGTGCAGTTGCCAGACAAGCTCAAGGACCTCCGCGCCCGGATCACCAGGGCGGCCTCGTCCAAGAGTCCTGAGATTCGCGCGTTGATTCCGGACGTCGAGATCTATTACCGGGCGGTCAAAGATGCGATGGCTTTCAACGAGTTCTTCTCGGCCAACGATGTCAAGAAGGCTCACGAACTGTTGGCCACTGGTGTGGCGCGGGCCGACCAGTTGATCGCCGGACGGGCTCCCTGGACACGCCAGAAAGGCCTGGTCGTGCGCGGCTTCATCTCCAAGCTTGATCGAACGGTCCAGCCCTACGGACTGGTGATCCCCGAGTCGTACGATTTCGACGCTCCGCGGCGTCACCGGCTGGATATCTGGTTCCACGGCCGCGGCGAGACGCTCAGCGAGGTGAACTTCATTCACCAGCGGCAACGGAACGCCGGAGCGTACACGCCGTCCAAGACGATCGTGCTGCATCCTTATGGCCGTTATTCAAACGCCTTCAAGTTTGCCGGAGAGGTCGATGTGCTCGAGGCTCTCGCCGACACCCGCAGCCGTTACCGGGTCGACAGTCGCCGGATATCAGTCCGGGGCTTTTCGATGGGCGGTGCTGCCTGCTGGCAGTTCGCCGTTCACTACGCCGACCGCTGGTTCGCTGCGAACCCGGGTGCGGGGTTCTCCGAGACTCCCGAGTTCCTGAAGTTCTTCCAGAAGGAAACGCTCAATCCGACCTGGTTCGAGAAGCGGTTGTGGCACTGGTACGACTGCACCGACTGGGCCGTCAACCTGGCCCACTGTCCGACGGTGGCCTACAGCGGCGAACTGGACATCCAGAAACAGGCGGCCGACATCATGGAGCAGGCTCTCTCCGAGGAGGGGATCGACCTGGTTCACGTGATCGGTCCGGGCACCAAGCACAGCATCCATCCGGACGCGAAGGTGGAAATCGATCGCCGGCTCTCGAGTATCGCTCGGGTCGGCAGCGAACGGTACCCGCGGCATGTCGTGCTGGCCACCTGGACTCTCAAGTACAACCGTATGCACTGGGTGACGATCGACGGCCTGGGCGAGCACTGGAAGGCCGCCCGTGTCACTGCCGACGTCGCCGGTCGCAGCCGACTGGAACTGGCCACCAGGAATGTCACCGGACTGCGTTTGTCGTTTTCTCCGGGTTATGCCCCGTTCAATGTTCGCAGGCCGGTGACGGTGTCGATTGACGGTGTCGAGATCGAGGCCCCCGGACCCCGTTCGGATCGGTCCTGGAGTTGCCGGCTGACCAGGCAGGCGGACGGTTGGCGGGTCGGCGGTCGGCTGGGAGGCCCCGGAGGGAAACTCCGCAAGCGGCACGATTTGCAGGGCCCGATAGACGATGCCTTCATGGACTCGTTCCTGTTCGTGAGGCCCACCGGCCAACCGATGCATGCCCGGACCGCTGCGTGGGCTACCTCGGAACTCGAACGTGCCAAGATCCATTGGCGGAAGCAGTTCCGTGGCTACGCCCGCCAGAAGGACGACACCCAGGTGACCAAGGAGGATATCGCCGGATCGAACCTCGTGCTGTGGGGGGACCCGCAGAGCAACCGCCTGCTGGCGAAACTGGTCCAGGACCTGCCGGTTTCGTGGACGGCCGAGAAGCTGTCGGTGGGTGAGAAGACCTTTGCCGCCGACGGTCACATGCCGGTGATGATCTATCCCAACCCGTTGAACCCGAAGCGGTACGTGGTGCTCAACAGCAGCTTCACTTATCGCGAATACGCCTACCTGAACAACGCTCGCCAGGTGCCGATGCTGCCCGACTGGGCGATCGTCGACCTGTCGACCCCGCCGGGCAGCCAGTGGCCGGGCCGGATCGTCGACGCGAACTTCTTCGACGAGAAGTGGGGCGTCAAGTAGCGACCCGGCCCACGCACAGGTAACCTGACCGGCGAAAGTCCGCACCCGGAGATATCTCGATGCGCATCCGTGACACCCTGCTCGTCCTCGGCACCATTCTCTGCCTGCTGGCTCCGTCGGCGGCTGACGCCGCAACTCCGCGGGTGTTTCCCGACGGTCAGCGCCCCGATGACAGCCGCCTGGAACCTCAGAAAGATCTCAACGCGTATTTTCCGTTCCTGGTGCCCGAGACCCGCGAGGCGTGGGAAGTCCGCAAGCGGGAATTGAAACAGAGGATCCTGGTCTCGACCGGCCTGTGGCCGATGCCCCAGAGAACCCCACTGAAGCCGGTCATCTACGGCAAGACCTCCCGGCCGGGGTTCACCGTCGAGAAGGTCCACTTCGAGAGCGTGCCGGGTCACTTTGTCACCGGGCTGCTGTTCCGTCCAGCGGGTAAGAAGGCCGGAGGCAAGCACCCGGCGGTGCTGTGTCCTCACGGTCACGGCGGCCGGTTGCAGGATTATGGTGCAGCCAGCATGGCGGCGTTGATCAAGAGTGGGGCCGAGAAGTTCATCAAGTCGGGCCGGTTCCCGAAGCTGGCCCGCTGTGCCACCCTGGCCAGGATGGGGTGCGTGACCTTCATCTACGACATGGAAGGTTATGCCGACGCCCAGCAGATCGGGATGGGTGTGGCCCACCGGCTACAAAAACAGCGGGCTCACATGAACAGCCCCGACGGCTGGGGATTCATCAGTACCCAGGCCGAGTTGAGATTGCAGAGCATCATGGGCCTGCAGACCTGGAACTCGATCCGCGGCCTCGATTTCCTGGCCGGCCTGCCGGATGTCGATCCGAAGCGGATCGGCGTGACGGGAGGCAGCGGTGGCGGAACCCAGACGATTCTGCTGTGTGCCATCGATCCGCGTCCGGTCGTGGCCTTTCCCAACGGGATGGTTTCGACGTCGATGCAGGGAGGGTGCACGTGCGAGAACTGCTGCCTGTTGAGAATCGGCACCGGCAACGTCGAACTGGCCGCGTTGTTCGCTCCCAAGCCACAGGGAATGACAGCGGCCAACGACTGGACCAAGGAGATGATGACCAAGGGGTACCCCGAGCTGAGGAAGCTCTACGGTCTTTACGGCAAAACAGACCACGTGCTGTGTCGTTCGCTGGTCCGGTTTCCCCACAACTACAACTACGTCAGCCGCGCGATCATGTACAACCTGTTCAGTCGCCATCTGGGGCTGGGTGACAAGCCGGTTGTCGAGACCGATTACGAGCCGTTGACTCCCGAAGAGTACACGGTGTGGGACAAGGAGCACCCGGCTCCCCAGGGAGGGGACGAACACGAGAAGTCCGTCACCGGGTTCCTTTCGAAACAGTCTCAGGCCCAGCTGGCCTCGTTGGTCCCGCGGCAGCGCGAGGACATGACGCTGTACCGCGGCATCGTCGGTGGCGCGATCAAGACGATCATCGGCCGCGGTCTGCCCCGGGCGAACGAGGTGGATCGGACCAAGGTCGCCGAGCACGACCGGGGGGATTACCTGGAGTTTACCGACATCCTGAGGTTGAAGTCCGAAGGCGAGTCGTTGCCGGTGGTGTCCTTTTTCCCGAAGAAGGCCGAGTACAGTGGGCTGGCTGTCGTGTGGGTTGATGGCCGGGGCAAGGCGGGACTGTACGGCGAGGACGGGCAACCGATCGCCGCAATCCGCAAGCTACTCGATGGTGGTGCTGCGGTGTTGGGGGCGGACCTGCTGTACCAGGGCGAGTTCCTGGCAGACGGCAAGCCGCTGGAGGTGACTCCCAAGGTGGGCAACAACCGCGAGTTCGCCGCCTACACCTTCGGGTACAACCACACGGTCTTTGCCAGCCGAGTCCACGACATCCTGACCCTGCTGGCGTTCGTCAAGGGTCACGAGGAGGACAAGGCCGGGGCGGTGGCCCTGGTGGGGACCGGAGGGGCGGGGCCGTTGGCTGCCGCGGCGCGGGCATTGGTCCAGGACCTGGTCGACAAGGCTGTTGTCGGTACCGGCGGCTTTCGCTTCGTCAACGTCAAGCACTACCGTGACCCCGAGTTCCTGCCCGGAGCCGTCAAGTACGGTGACCTGCCCGGACTGCTGTCCCTGGCCGCACCGCTGCCGTTGTGGCTGGCCGGTGAAAAAGGGTCGGTTCCCCGGCGGGTGAAGGCGGTTTACCAGGCGATGAAGCGACCCAAGTACGTGGTCTCGCAAAAGGGCGACGAGTCCGATGCGGTGATGGCCGCTGTTCCCTGGTTGCTGGGCCAGTAAGTAGCCCGGCGGTCGGTTTCCCTTCCCGAGCAGACTGGACGACCCGATGTCGCTGACCTGTCCCGAGATCGTCCGTGAGACGATTCCGTCTTTCGTGTCCCTGGCCGTTGCCCTTTCGGCGGTAGCCCTGGTGGTCAACCCGGCCATGGCCGCCGACGGCAAGTTGAAGACCGGCGACCGGATCGTCTTCCTTGGTGATTCGATCACCCAGTTCGGCGAACGGCCCGACGGCTATGTCCAGCTGGTCCGGAAGTATTTCAAAACGCGGCACGCCGAGATGAAGATCGACGTGGTCGGGGCCGGGATCAGCGGTCACAAGGTGCCCGATCTCGAGAAACGGCTCGACCGTGATGTGCTGGCAAAAAAGCCCAACGTGGTGGTGATCTACATCGGCATCAACGACGTGTGGCACTCGCTGCAGGGCAAGGGGACATCGAAGGCGGATTTCGAGGCGGGACTGGGACGGTTGATCGAACGGATCGAGTCCGCCGATGCCCGCGTGGTGCTTTGCACACCGAGCGTGATCGGTGAGAAACCCGCCGGATCCAATTCGCTGGACAAGATGCTGGCCGAGTACTCGGCGATTTCCCGTAAAGTCGCGGGGCGAACCGGTGTTCAGTTGCTGGACCTGAACCGGGAGTTTCACGCCTACCTGGGGCGGCATAATCCCCTGGGAGCCGAGAGCAAGGTGCTGACCGGAGACGGCGTCCACCTGAATCCGGCCGGCAACCGATTTGTCGCTGCCCGGATGCTCGAAGCCCTGGGCGTCGGCGGTCCGGGTTCACGGCGACTTCGTCACGTGGTGCTGTTCAAGTTCAAGCCCGAGGTCACCAAGCCCCAGGTTCAGGAGGTGGTGCGGGCGTTCGCGGCTTTGCCACAGCGGATCGAGGCGATCGTCGGGTTCGAACACGGTGTCGATGTCAGCGTCGAAAACAAGCAGAAGGGGTTCACTCACGGGTTCGTGGTGACCTTCCGCGACGAGAAGGGACGCGACATTTACCTGCCGCACCCGGCGCACCAGGAGTTCGTCAAGCTGGTCGGGCCGCGGGTGGCCGACGTGCTGGTGTTCGACTACTGGAGCGGCCAGTAGCCGGGCCTAGAACAACTCGGCGATCGGCTGTTGATTGACGACGATCTGCTCGAGTTCCTTGGGCAGGTCGGCCTGGACACGGAGTTGGCCGATGTCGAACAGCGAGTGCATGACGGTGGCCATGACCTGGCTGCTGGAGATCGGCTGAGAGGCGGGTCGGCTGCCGGTGCGATCGGAACGACCGATGACCTGCCCGGTCTTCAGTCCGCCGCCGGCGAACGCCAGGGTGCAGAGGTTGCCCCAGTGATCGCGACCGCCGTTCTTGTTGATCCGCGGGGTCCGGCCGAACTCGCCGGTGATCACCAGCAGCACCTTCTCGGCGATGCCTCGCTGGTGGATGTCCTCGATGAAGGCCGAGGCGGCCTTGTCGACGGCCGGCAGCAATGTGGCCAGGCCATCGTCGACCCGGAATTCCTTGCCACCGCCGTGCATGTCCCAGCCGCCGTTGCCGACGGTGACGAAGCCACACCCCGACTCGACCAGTCGGCGGGCGAACAGCATCTGACGGCCGAGCGCCACGGGTGAGAACATGGCGCCGTAGGAGTTGCGTTTCTTGACCGCGTCGGTGGTTTCCATCATCGACGTGTCGTAGCGGGCCAGCGTTTCGGGTTTTTCCTGCGAGATGTCAAAGGACCGGGCGACCCCCTTGAGCAGCACGTCAAAGGCCTGCTGCTGGAAGCGGCCCGAGGCGTCGGCCAATCCGGTATCGGAGTACTGGCGACGGAGCGAATCGAGTCCGGTCAACAGGCCGCGACGGTCGTCGAGCCGGTTGCGGGCGATTCGCAGTTTCATGTTGTCGACGATCTCACCGCCGGCACTCGGGTCAAACGGCCGGTAGACGTCGGGCAGGGTGCCGGTCTGAGAGAGTCGCCCGACATTGGCGTAGAGTTTCTTTTTCTTGAACTCCTCACCGACGGCGTGAGCGGTGACGAGCATGTTCCGGGGCATGCCGCTTTGTGGATCGGTCAGGCCGGCGATCCGCGAGTAGATCGAACCCATCTGGGCTCCGGTCGGGTTGCCGCCGGCCATCACGTGCATCGCGGCCGGTCCGTGGCTGGAAATGCCATGGCGGTACGAGCGGATGACGGCCATGCGGTCGGCCAGCGTGGCCAGCCTGGGCAGCGTGCCTCCGAAGGTGATTCCCGGAAGCGAGGTGGGGATTTCGCCGGTGATGCTGCGGATCTCGCGAGGCGCCTGCATGTTCGGGTCGAAGGTCTCGAACTGTGTCGGTCCGCCCTGGAGGTTCATGACGACGACGGCCCGATCGCGGAGGAACGAGCCACCCGAGGCGGCGCGGGCCTCGAGCAGGTTGGCCAGGGTCAGTCCGCCGAAGGCGGCGGTGCCGATCTTGAGAAAACCGCGTCGGTGTCCGTGAGAGATCGTCAGCATGTTGGCTGGATCCGTTGGGGAGTGTCTCAAGCATCTGTCAGCCTTTTCGGCCAACCAGGGGAGTCCAGTATACCGGAAATCGCCGGGACAGGGGAACGCGGGAGGCGAGCAGACCCGGTGCCGGGTCGTTACGCGAACTACCGGAAACGCGATCCGCGGCGTTCAGCGGGCTTCAACGACTTCCGCCGCCCTACTGGGCGTTCTTGTTGACCAGCTTGTTCAACCGGCTCTTGGTGCGACGAGCCTTGTTGGCGTGGATCAGGTTCTTGCATGCTGCCCGGTCGAGCTTACTGGTGGCCGCTGCCAGCAGCTTTGTGGCCTCTTCGTTCTCGCCATTGGCCACGGCGTCACGGACTTTCCGCACGGCGGTCCGAAGCGCCGAACGCTGACCACGGTTCCTGGCTCGCCGACGCAGGCTCTGGCGATGCGACTTCTTTGCACTTACCGAGTTGGGCATGCAGGTAACTTGTCCACTAATGGTCTTGGAACTCGAGTGAGTCCCTGAGTCTAGGGGCTGGAGGGAGGAGTTGCCAGTCTGAGAGGACGTCTCACCCCGTTCTACGATTCGACAGAAACGAAGAACGGGGTGTGATCGGTTTTCCCTCTATTCGTCGCTGCCGACCAACTGGCCGAAACGCTGTCCGTCGGGAGTGACCAACCGGGCAAAGACCCGGGGATCCACGTTCTGGTTGATGCTGCGGACGTTGCCGCCACAGAACGCGAAATTGATCAGTTCGCCGTGGTTGGAACTCGGGCGAGGTGCCAGCAACTGCGTGGCGGTGAGATTCTTGTTGAGTCGCCCGGCGACGACGGCTGCGGCATCAAAAGCCGCGGCTCCCGTTCCGGCCGGTGGGTTCAAAGGCAATTTCAAGCTGGCACCGGTGCTGATATTGAGACCCGCCAGGACGAGGACGCCGAAGAGCGATCCTCCCTGGTTGGGTGCATTCTGCCAGGCCCAGTCTCCACCCTGGATGTTCTCGCCGATGAGAATCGTGTTGGAGTTCCCGTCGCCGGCACTGATGAAGTCCAGTGTCATCCGGAACCTGTCCTTGACGTAGTTCGGATTGGCCGGAACCACGATCGGACCGCCATTGATCGCGAAGTTGGCCAGGCTGGTGTCCGGTGCCCAGAACACTCCCGATGCGTGGGCGACTCGGGCCGTCGGCATCGAGTTGGTGTTCAACAATGCATTGTGCAGGTTCGCGTTGTTGAACGCGGCCGCTTCCATGTAACCGCCATTGGCGACGTAACTGAGCCCACCGTTCTGGTTGAAGTTGTTGTCGTCAACCACGCACGTGAACGCTTCGACGTGCGGAATCCCGCTGGAAACAGTCGGGTCGCCCAGCGTTCCGTCGGCGACAACTCGTTGCAGGTCATTCCTGTCCAGGAACGGCAAGAGGGCCACCGGCCACGGACGAATCCTGGCGTTGGAGACGAGGGTGGCTGGGTTCGTGCTGGTGTCCAGGACCGGATACCAGTCGTAGGCGGTCGGCAGCTTGCCGTTGGCAGCACTCGCGAAGTTCTGAGTCGCTGCGGCCAACTGCTTCAGGCCGTTGGCACACTGGGTCCGCCGGGCGGCGGCCCGGGCGTTCATGATGGCCGGCATGATCAGGGATGCCAGCACGGCGATGATGGAGATCACCACCAGCAATTCGATCAGGGTAAAGCCCTGGCGCCGCGATACGGCACGGGGCATGTGTCGTGTCATGGTTCTGGTCATCGTGGAAAGACTCCTGGTCTGGTTGTCTTCGAAGATGCTCACCGGGACAAGTTTAGCCCGGGTCAGCCCTCCGGCAAGAAAGCGTGAAAAAAACACGCTCGAAAAAATGAGAGAAAACGAAAAGGCCCGCCTGTTGACACGTTGTCAGACGTGAGGCTTGCCTCCTTTCACCATTATGGCTGATTGACTCGGGGAAATGTCACCCAAAATCCGGGCGAGAGAGCCTGGAGAAACCAGGGAAGCCGTTTGGGCCCCCCTTGCACTCCCTCTCTCTCGGGGTTTGTTCATGTCGCTGTTTCGGTTCACTCGATGATCCGCTCGTAGAGGATCAAGGGGGCCACGTCGAATGGCTGGTACGCATCGGCGAAATTGTACAGTCGCGGCAATGGGGTCAGGACTCCGTCCCCGTTGCCCAGGTTGAGGAATCCGTCCCCGTTGGTGTCTTCGCCCTGGTCCAGCACGCCGTTGCCGTTGGTGTCTTCGTTGTTGTCCTCACCGTTGTCGAGTTGACCGTTGAGGTTGGAATCTTCGATCGGGGGTGGAAGCACCTGGTTCCAGAAGGCCTGCTCGATGGCGCGCGATCGATCGATCACGAAGAAGCCCCGACGTGAAGGCACATCGGTGGCCCGGGCCCCGATACGCGTCACCTGCCGGGTCGGGTCATTCGGGAGAGGACCTTGCCAGGCCTCGAACCACTCGACCTTCAGGAACACGTGAAACACATGGCTGCGGACGGTGCTGTTGCCGATGATCTTCGAATTGATGTGCTGGCGGGTGGCCAAATCCAGGGGCAGGACGAACCGGTTGTCGAGGTTCCCTTCGGGTTGACCACCGATGACGTCCCAGGTGTTGTTGAACCGGCTGTTGCCGCCGCCGGCGATGTTGTCCTCGTTGGTCTCCCACTGCTGCTGTGTTCCGAGTGAGAACAGCCGGCGGCGGTCGTTGTTGCCCTGCGAGGTGATGTCCATCGGCAGCGACCGAAGCAGGGTGTGCTCGATGCTGTTGTGCCTGTCGGCCATGAAGCCGAAGCCCCGGAAGGGGCGGGATCCGGGAACGCCTGGCAGCAGGAATCCGGTCAGCGGATCAATCTGGTCGCGTGACCACGTGAACTGTCTCCACCAGTCACGCAGAGGTTCGGCCCTGTCATACAGGTGCCGGCTCGGCCATCCGCCGAGGTTGTGGTTGCGATGGATCGCGAACGGTTCATCCAGCAGCGAGGCCAGCACGTCCGGGTTGCGGATCGTGTTGAGGTTGATCCGGCCGGGCACACGGTGCCTCCGGTTCTGAGGCAGATGGGGATCCAGAGCGTTGTCGCCGTCGAGATCTTCACCGGTGTCCAGCAACCCGTTCAGGTTCGAGTCCTCGTTGACCATGCTCGTGAACCGCTCCATCCGCGTTGCCACCTCGACGAATTCCAGCAACCGGTGCCAGCGGTTGTCGCGGGGGTCGTCCTGGAGTTGCATGCCTCCGGTGTTGGGATGGTTCGGTGACAGGAACCGTCCGGCGGCAACGGTGGCGTCCGTGACCGGCGGAAGGCTGGCGTTGCTCTGTCTCTGGCCCTGGGGCAGCGGGAAAAACGGCCCGTTCGGAGAGTTCAGGTCCGACTCGTTGTACTTGAGGAACTGGTCCCTGGGCTTGAGATTGGCGTCCTTGAGCAGCCTGGTGGATTCTTCGGGACCGTAGAGAGGTACCCTGAGCAGTTCCAGCGGCGACGCGAAGTCGCGGTCGAGATGCTGCTGAGTGACGGAAAATCGCTGGGGGGTGAAGGGTTGTTGTGGCAACTGCGGAGGTTGTGGAAGCACGAGGTGTCGGAAACTGGTCGTGTTTTCAATGGGGCTGTTGGGTCCGTAGATCGCGTTGCCGATCGTGTTGCCACGTCTCACGTTGTCGCCGTAGAGGTTCAGGGCCCGAACCGGGTCACAGAATGACCCGGTAGCGACCACGCCGTCACTGAACTTGAGGTCGGAGTTGGCTCGGCCGAACGGCTGATTCCGCTCCCGGCTGCGAAGCAGGTTGAACTTGTTCTGGATCCCGGCATCCTGGTTGGTCAGTGCCAGTTCCCGTTTCCAGACACCGAGCCCGGGGCCGTTGGATTCGCGGGGGATCACCATCCGGTCAACGGTGACCCAGGGGTTGTCGGCCTCCTCGGCCGCGTTTGTCGGCGGCAATCGGTTGGGATGCAGTCTTCGCTTCAACAGGATGTACAGCGGCTGGTCCTTCAGGATCGCCAGCAGCTCCTGCTGGTAGACCAGGGCGGCAGCCAGGCCTGTGCCAACTGGCTGGCCCGGTTGAGGCGGATTGGCCGGCAGTGGCGGGATCGACGTGTCGGCTTGTTTCAGGCCTCTCAGCAGGAGCCCGTAGAAGGGGTCGTCCTTGTCGGCGAGACCCGGGGTCTTGGTGATGGTCTGGGGGGCGCCACCGGCGGCCCGCTCGAAAACCAGGTTGAACTGGCTGGTGTTGCTGGTGATCAGGTCGATGTAAGGTCCGGTTGGCGTCGAGTTTCCAGGTGCGAAGTGCTTGAACGCGGTTCCACCGGCGGTGGTGTCGGCTCGCAGGAAGGATGCTCGCGCCACGCCGGGAATCTCGGCGGTGGCGTCGGCCGGATCGGGGATCATCACGTGGTTCCGGTCGGCCGCCGTACCGATTGCCAGCACCCGCCCCGGTTGCAGAACGGTCTGGTTGCCGAGACCGATGCCACGGGGGATGACAGAGGTGGTCCCGAAACCGGGCGTGAGAATCCCGTCGCTGTTGGTGTCCTCTCCCGGGTCGATCATGCCGTTGACGTTGGTGTCTTCTCCGGGATTGACCTGCAACTGCAGTTTCCAGGCCCCGCGGTTGAAGTCGACCGGCTCGTTGCCGGAGTTGCGGATTTCGAACCATCCGTAGGCGCGTGCTTTCCGGTCGTCGTCGGGGGTTTCCGGGATGTTGACCTGGTCGCCGTTGGCCTGCACGAGGCGGGTGACAACGGTGAACGCTTCGCTGATCGTCAGCTCCTGGGACTCGACCCCGGTCACCACTCCCCGGATGGCCGGGAGTTCCTGCTGGAGTCCGTAGGGGATGTCATTGAGGGACCATCCGTCGGAAAGATTCTTGTCGTACTCGAAGAGGGTGTTGATGTTGTCTCGATCCATCGCGTCGACCAGGTTCACCGCGAACTGGGCCATCTCGCGAAGTCGGGGTTCGGTGTAGATCGGGGCAGCGCCCACGGGGTTGTTGGGCACGGTGAGAGGATCAACGTTGTCGAGTCCTCCGCAGAACAGGTACAGCAGCGAATAGATGTCCCGGGCCATCCGTTGACGGTCGTA
>MDTE01058773.1_pt1 | contig 12846 bp, 9 predicted proteins | sample 811231 | NCBI WGS metagenome assembly MDTE01 (sample SAMN05326651, study PRJNA326480) | marine metagenome | isolation source: seawater | place: Indian Ocean: Red Sea | collected 2010
TATTTCCATCAGGATCATTAGCGGTAAAAGTTAATGGAATACCTTTATACCAATCATCAATTTCCGGCTTAGCAAGGAAATCGGTATAGGGCAACGGTGATGTGATTTCTGTTTCAGGAAACTGGGTTTGTTTTGTGAAAAAATTTAAAAAAGCCGGCGTCTCATCAACATTACCAGAATTGTCAACCGATCTAACTTCAAATAATTGATGATTGAGTACTGCGAGCGAGTTAAATGCTACTACAGCATTTGTTTCATTTAATCTTTTCCAATCTTGAACCATAGTGGAATCTATTTCCCACCAATTCGTAATTGTTTGACCATTTTCATCTGTTGAAGTAAAATAATAAGATCCTGTATCAGTCTCACTAGGGACTAAATATTCTGTAGTGTATCTGTATTCGTAATAGTCAATGTAACCATCATCATCTTCACCATCCCAATTAAGACTAACTAAAGCATATAAAGTAGATCCATCACGGGGAATATTTGCTAACGTTGTGTTCGGTGATTTATTGTCTGATTCCTTTTCAGTATCTCCTGGCGGAAATTTTTCACATGAGGTAAATAAACCAGTATAGATAAATACTATGACTATTAAAAACTTTCTCATAATGATAAATCACTAGCTAATATAATTTCATTATATAATTCCTCATAAAAATACTCTACAGATTTAACCTCGATTTTCCTATCAAATACATAAGAGTCTTGATATCTAGACATACTCTCCAATGGTTTGAGCGTCAGATTTAATCTAGTAACACCATTCTCATTAATTTTAAAATCAATTGGTATAGAGATAACTCCATCAACCTCATCTGGCAAGGATATTGGGATTCTATAAGGACCAATTTTTAACACACTAGCAATAATTCCAATGGAAAGTGATTTATATTCTAAAGGAGGAAGATGGCTCTCAAATATTTTAAAGGATTCATATCCTTTTGATGGTTCCCAGTCCACAATATTATAAACATACTCTTCTTGACGCCAAGAATTTATGCTCTTGTAAAGGATAGCATAATTTGAATCTATATCGTACGCTTTACCCTGGTATACCAGAAGGTCCATGGAATCCAGTTCTGAAATACTATATTCAGAACCTAATATATTTATATCTGTATCAGAGCTATCAGAACTAATATAAACTTGCAAAAATCCAGGGCTTGGGGAATAGAACTCATCTGGTTCTTCTAAACTGCAGGAAATTAAAGTAAAAATTAAAGAAATTATAAAAAGTTTGAAATCAACTCTTTCCATTGATTTATTTTGAGTAAAAAATAACTTATAGAAAAGCAATAAGATATCCGCAGCCAATAAAGGCTACGGATATCTTATGATTATGCTTTATCGAAGCAAGGTGATTTTCTTTTGAAAATTAAAATCGTCACCAATTGCTTTTGCAATATACAATCCGCTAGCAACCTCTTTCCCATTCATAGATTTTCCATCCCAGGAAATTTTATGAAGTCCAGAAGGTACGTTCCTAGCAACGAGCGTTTTGACACGCTGACCCATTAAGTTATATATGGCAAAATCCACAACCTGAGATCTAGATAAACTTAGATCAAAAGTAGTGGTTGGGTTAAATGGGTTTGGATAGTTCTGCGAGAGCTCAAAAACGTCAGGATTGATAGTAACATCATCACCAACAGCAAGAGCATCGCCAGCATCAGGAGTTTTTCCATGAAAGATACCGTTAGGATCATTATCTGGAGTAATTGCATAATTCCAAATCTTAACGTTATCTGCGTACCCTACTGGCCAATTATGAGCAGTTGCACCACCACGAGTACCTAATCTCCATATTCCATGAAACTTAGTAGGTGCTACATCCATATCCCACTCAAAGAAGGTCTTAACCTCCATAGCCTCATTGATTACCATTGAGTAGAATTTTCCTGAGCTTGTTGATCCATCATACTGGAAAGATGAAACCATATTCCACCATTCCTTAGGCTGAACTGAATAATGCTGGTTAGCCTGCTGAGATAATAGATAGCACCAAGATGCAGATAGATCTCCTAAAAGTAAAGCGTAATTCCATACTCTTGCTCCACCCTGGCCATCTTCCATCACTTGAATTGCATAGTTATCAAGCCACCATGCACTTCCATCTTGATTGTAACGTCCACCATTTTGAGCTGCCATTAAAATCAAATTATGGTTTATCAAATCTTCAGAGTCATGACCTAAATTGAAATATGCACTGAACGTCCACTCTTCACCATGAAGTGCCTGTCCATCTCTAATTTCTAAATAAGAAGGTACACCATCAAGCCACTGAAAAGAAGCTTCACTCTCTTGCAAACCAAAGGCTGCTTCAGGGACTTCATCTCCGATAGCAAAATCACCATAGGAATCGACTTTCCATCCATAAACAGAATTATCGGCGGGATCACCATCGGCTTCAGATGTTTCAAAATCCATATCTAAAACTAATGAATTTGCGTCAACAACAACTACAGTATGCATGTGACCAGATTGGCCAGGCTGATATTCTTCACGGTCAAACATATTACCTTCAGCATCATATCCGACAGGGTGAACATTACCAGCAGCATCTGTAACGTGAAAATAGTATTCATGATACGTACCTCTATCGCCTATTGGGAAAGAACCTGTCCATGTGATACCACTAGAATTTGTCATTGCAACAGAGGTAAACGAAGCATCTCCAGGACCTATAGAATCAGCTAAACTCGTTCTAGAGTTATAAAAGAGTTCTACTCCAGTTATTGAATATGTTGACGAATTACTAAATTGCGCAACGTCAATATTTACGGTGTGAGTTCCAGAGCCAGTAATTGGGTTTTTCTTCCCCAAGTATCCAGGGTTTCCATTAGGCCAACCATGCTCAGCAAGAACAGGCGCATTTTCAAAACCACGGACTACAGTACTTACCCTAAATTCATCAAGCCAACCATCAAAACCAGACATATTGCTTTTTTTGATACCAACATAAGCAGGGAGATCATGGTTATGAGCTTTGCCCATGCTTGTCGGACTGTATTCATACCAACGATCCTCTAGCCAACTAGTTCCAGCATGAAACCTTGAGTAACTGTGATCCAATAGTTGTCCATTTACATCGTGGATGAAAACAGCATCAAATCTAGAATCATAATCATGTATCCATGTTACATGGACCCAAGGATAAGCTGAAGCAGTTGAATCATACGCACCTGCTTTACCACCAGTTGCAAATGCTCTTTTCAACGTCGCATCTTTATCACGCCAATGCTGATCAACATTGTCACCGTTAAAACCGATTTCATAATTGGTTAGATCACCTCCATTACCGCCAGGATTAACGGTTCCTTTAGCCGTATCTGGCTTAGAAAAGATGTGCATGTTTTTGCTCCAATCATTTCTGGCTTTCGACTTAGCCCAAAATTCAATGGTCCAAGTCTCTTCAAGATCAAGATTTGCATGATCGGCAAACATCAAATATGAAGTATCTGCTGGAGCAATAGTTGAATCATTGATAGCAACAGAGCCGTTGTTGAAGTAAGCTGCATTACCATGCTTACCTGCATCTGTATGCGTTATTTCTCCTACCACAGTTGCTGCGCCACCATTTCCGGCATTACTTACATCAGAATCGAAATTCAATAAGATAACAGTATTGTTATCAGCCGTGTAAGGCCCGAAAGTGTTTTCAGAAAGTGCGATGGAGAATAGCAATGAGAATGTTAATTGCAATTTTATTAACATTTTAATCATATGGATTTCCTCCTTGTTTTGTTTTGAGAAGGCACAAATTTATGCCAGATAAATTGCCAAATTTATCAAAATACTACAATATACTACTTGCATTCTGGAAATATGACTAACTTATCACACAATAATCTATTAAAAAAATTTATCATTACAATGAATTTTATTTAAAGTTTTTAAAATTAATATGAAAACAAAAGAAAACTTAACTATTCACAATAGCAATGGCTCTATTTTATCATTCAGTGAATATGGTGCTTGCTTGAAATCTTGGATTGTGCAAACAAGAAAAAATAAAAAAATAGATATAGTTCTTGGCTACCATGATGATGAACTTTACCAAACTAATCCATTATATTTAGGTAGTACTGTCGGAAGATATGCAAATAGAATAGCAAATGGTATATTTCAATTGAACGGAAAAGATATTAGACTAAACCAAAATGATGGGATGAATCATCTCCACGGAGGGGAAAAAGGTCTAAGTACAAGATTATGGAATTTTTCAAAGATCTCGAGCGATAAAATTATTTTTTCAATGCATAGCCCCAACTTAGATGGAGGTTATCCAGGATCCATAGAAATAATCGTTACTTATACAATAAATGAGGACAATGAACTTAGCATTCATTACGCCGCAAGTACTGATGAGGACACAATTTTAAATTTTACTAACCACTCATATTTTAATTTAAATGGAACCTTTGATGATGATATCTTAGATCATGAAATCAAAATAAAATCAAATACAATTACTGAAATTAATTCGGACTTGATTCCAACTGGGAAATTTTTAGATGTTAGAAATTCTCCTTTTGATTTTAAAGAGTTCACTAAAATTGGCAAAAATATTAATGCAAAACATAATCAAATAAGATATGCAAAAGGATATGACCATAATTTTATATTTAATAAAGAAAGCCTGAATGTTAAAACTAAAGTGGTAGAATTAATTGGCAATAAGTCTAAAATAAAACTCTATGTAAAAACAGATTTGCCAGGTATACAATTCTACACAGGAAACTTTTTGGATGGTAGATTTGTCGGAAAAAATAATTTGATTTTAAAAAAGAATTTAGGTTTGTGTCTTGAACCCCAATACTTCCCTGATAGCCCCAATCACTCACATTTTCCTAGTCCAGTACTAAAAAAAGGAAATAAATACAATCATAATATTATATATGGTTTATCTATTTAATTAATTTTATTAACATAAGCTAATCAAAAATTCGAAGATAAGATAAAACTAACGAGGTAATTTTGAAAATCACGAACTTTAAAACATTTGTATACTCTACTCCTTGGCGAAACTTAACCCTTTTTGTAATTGAAACGGATGAAGGCATTGAAGGCTATGGAGAAGCTAGAGTTGTAGGTAAAACTCATACCGTACTTGAATATTTAAAGGATGTAAAAAGACATATCATAGGAGCAGATGTTTTTGATATTGAAGATCTTTACAAAAGATTTACCCTTCTTGACTTTGGAGTTTCTGGAGAAATTTCAATGACTGGCTTAGCTTTAGTTGAAATGGCTTGTTGGGATGCGGTTGGAAAAAAAACAAATTTGCCAGTTTATAAGCTACTAGGCGGTAAAGTAAATAATAAGATAAAAGCCTATGCAAATGGCTGGTACAAAGTTAACCGCGATCCTAAAGAATTTAACATCGAAGCGCAAAAAGTAATATCATCGGGGTACAAAGCTCTGAAATTCGATCCATTTGGAAATGGAAATTTAGAACTAAGCAGGGCAGAATTTAGAAAATCAATAGAACTAATTGAATCTGTTGTCGATGCAGCAACGAATGATACTGAAATACTGATAGAAATGCATGGTAGATTTGCACCTCATCAAGCAGTAGAAATTGCACGAGCAATTGAAAAATTTAATCCAGCTTGGATTGAAGAACCTTGCAGACCTGATGATCTAGATGCTCTTGAGTACGTTAGAGATCATACCTCCATTCCAATTGCAACTGGAGAAAGGCTTTACTCTGCCAAACAGTTCAATCCAATTTTTAATAAAAGACTAGCTCATATCATTCAGCCAGATATAAATCAATGTGGTGGATTATTTGAAGTAAAAAAAATATGCTCTACCGCGGAAAACCACTCAATCATGGTTGCACCACATAACGTTGGAGGTGTCATTTCAACTACGGCAGCCTTACATCTAATGACTACTCTGCGTAATCAAAAAATATTAGAACACTTTAATGACTTCACCGATAACTCCGTTAAGAATATTGGAAGTCCATACCCTGAAGTTGTAGATGGATATTTTAAACTACCAGATGGTCCTGGTTGGGGTATTTCCATAGATTTCGACTTTTTAGAGAAAAATCCACCTAGAACAAAAAACGGAATCATTTTAGATCCAGGTCTAAATATGTTCGAGTCTGAACAATGGAATAAGAGAGACTAAATTGTAATGAATTTTCAAGAAATTAAAGTTCAATTATCTAGAAAATCTGTTTTGGCAGTAGTGACTATAGATGATATAGGTAAAAGTAATTATCTATGCGAAGCATTATTAAAAGGTGGGGTAAATATAATTGAGCTTACACTTCGAACTAAAAATGCTTTTAATGTTATGACAAATATCTCAAATAATTTCCCTGAAATTATTGTCGGCGCAGGAACTGTTCTAACTAGGCCTCAAGTAAAGGAAGCAAAACAGTCTGGTGCTCTATTTGGTTTAGCACCAGGGTTTGATATTGAGATAATTCAAGAAGCAGACAAGTTTAATTTCCCATTCATTCCAGGCATTGCCACGCCAAGCGAAATTCAATCAGCTCTAAAATATAACTTGAACCTTCTTAAATTTTTTCCTGCAGAATTTTTAGGAGGCATAGACTATTTAAAAAGTATCTCAGCTCCATTCATTCAGGAAAATTTAAAATTCATTCCATTGGGCGGGATAGATTTTGATTCGGCAGAAAATTATCTTAATTCAAGATTGATTTTAGCCATTGGTGGTAGCTGGATAGCAAACAATCATTTGATCGAAAATTGTGACTGGAAAGAAATCGAAAATAGAGCCAATTTAGTATGCCAACTTATTAGAAAAATTAAGGAGAACTAAGTGGGAAATAATCTAATTACCTTTGGAGAAATCATGACTAGATTTAGCCCCTCTAATAATTCTAGAATTAGCCAATCACTGCCTGGTAATTTAGATATTACATTTGCTGGTTGTGAAGCAAGTGTTGCGGTTTCTTACTCAAAATTAGGAGGTAGTTCATTTTTTGTTACAGCTCTGCCAAAAAATGATTTATCACATTCTTGCATTAAAGACCTAAAATCTCATTCAGTAAATACAAATCATATCGTTTTCAGTCAAGAGGGCAGATTAGGTGCTTACTACGTAGAAAAAGGTTCTAACCAAAGGCCAAGTAAAGTTACATATGACAGATCTGGTTCTGCAATTTCACTTTTAAAGCCTGATAGTTATCCTTGGGATACCATACTCAAAAATAAAACATGGTTACATATATCTGGCATAACACCAGCTTTATCAAAACGTTGCTATGATGCAACTACCTTGGTCGCAAAAAAAGCTAAAGATTTGGGCATAAAAGTATCATGTGATTTAAATTTCCGTGGTAAGCTCTGGCGATGGGATAAAAAATATAACCCAAAAGAACTTGCTAGAATTAAAATGCCAAAAATATTGAAATATGTAGATACATTAATAGCCAACGAACAAGATGCAGAAGATGTGCTTGAAATTGAAATTTTAAATACTGATTTTGATAAAGGTGTTTTAAATGTCAATGTTTATCCAAAAATTGCTAAAAAAATAACTAACAAATTTCCGAATCTAAGTTTAATCGCTATTACTTTAAGAGAAAGTATATCAGCCAATCACAATCGATGGGGCGCGATGCTTTTTGATTGCAATGAGCATACTAATTATTTCTCCCCCCTAATTAATGGGGAATATGTTCCTTTTGAAATTGAAAATATTGTAGATAGACTAGGCGCAGGAGATTCATTTGCAGCAGGTTTGATTTTTTCTCTCAATCATCTCAAAACTGATAATAAAACAGCCTTAGATTTTGCCGTAGCCGCCTCCTGCCTTGCTCACAGCATTGAAGGAGACTATAATATTTCTACTATTGATGAAGTTAATGAACTGGTAAATGGCTTCACATCTGGAAGAGTTCAAAGATAAAAATATTCAAGCTAAATAATATGAACCCTAGGAAATATAATTTTGCAATGAACGATCCATTTGATATGGATGCAGAAATAAAATTAGTTGTACCTAAAATAATGACCTCTTTAAACTTCATGAAAAGTATTAAAGAACTAAACGTTAAAAAGAATTGCCTTGCAATATGGTCACTTGGGCAAAATGGTTTTATCATAAAAGATCATTATGGCACATTAGTATGCATTGATCCATATTTATCTAACTATTGCGCTGAGGCTGATATTAACCAAAACTTTAATTTTAGATTAGATAGACAGCTTCCTATTTTTATAGAACCAGAAGACTTAGATGTTGACATAATTTTAATTACACATTCTCATGATGATCATGCTGACCCGTACACTCTTTCAAAAATTGAAAAAAATAAACCAGTTTTCATTGGTCCTTGGGAAGCATATCAAAAGTTTAAATCTTTTGGAATAAATGAAAAACAATGTAGACTAATTCACCCCACTGAAGAACTGAGTGTGGGAGGAATAAATATTTTTGGTACTTTTTCCCTACCTACTGATTTAACTGATCTTAATCATATAGGCTTTGTAATTAAATTTAAAGACGATCTAACATTTTATAATACTGGAGATACTAGCTACACCGAACTTTTAGGCTACGCTGGAAAATTTAAACCTGACATTGCTACAATATGCATTAATGGTGGTTTTAATAATTTAGATACAATGGAGGCTGTAAAAATTACAAAGATGATTAAGCCAAAAGTAATAATCCCATGTCATTATGATATGATGATAAATAATACAGGAAATCCACTTGTTTTTGAATCATTTTTAAATATAGAAAATTCAGTAAGTAAATTTCATTTAATGAACTATTATGAGCCGTACATATATGAAAAATAAATACATTTTTAATACAATATCATTTATTTCTGCTATTTACTTAATTCCATTAATTAGCTGTAGTAATTCTGAAAAAGAAATTAAAATCAATGAATTCATTGCTGAAAGCGAAATTGATTACGGATCTGTTGATAATATAATAACTGAGAGAAAAGAGTTAGATAGCACATTATGGAAAGATGAAGTTCTTGCACAAGTTTATGAACAATCTATAGTATCATTATGGGATTCAATAAGAATCAGAAAAAATAAGTTTAAACAGATTGAAAATTTTAAATTTAATAAAATTGCAATTCCAGAATTTTCATCAAAGACTTTAGTTGAAAAAAACATTTATAAATCAATCTATAAAGGCGATAAAAAATTTATAAAGTTCAAAAATTGGCTAAAAAAAATAAAAACATGGAGAAATGATATTAGTATTTCTCATGTTGAATTTCATCAGAAAGAATTTTATCCAAAACCAATACCTAAATCATTATATAGTTTTACTTTCCATATAAAGGGTAAAGATACTAAATATATTATCAATGGTCTTTGTAATGTGAAATGGTCAAAATTAAAAGACACGAATGATAACTTTTTAGCAGACCAATTAATAGTGGATAAAGTTGATGTTTTGAGTTATGATGGTGATGACTCATTCAAATTATCTCAAGTTATCGGAAGTGAAGGAGATAAATCTTTTTATGGTCCAGGAATGCCAATCGCATTAATGGATTTAAACAATGATGAATTGTCAGATCTGATAATTATTAGCGCAAACAAAATATATATAAATAACAACGGAAATTTTCAAAAGCCTATAAAACTAATAGAACATTTACCAAAAAATTTATTGACCAGCGCAATATTTGGTGATTTCACAGGCGATGGGTTGCTCGATATTTTATGTTTTGGAAGAGATATGTTCCCTCTTCTTTTTGAAGGAGAGGGGGAAATTGTTTTTAGTAATAAACCTAAAATAATAAATGCAATGTTAGACCCATTGATAATGCCCATAGCCTCCACTTCGGGAGATGTGGATGGCGATAATGATTTAGATGTATTTATTACGCAATATAAATCTCCTTATATCTATGGACAAATGCCAACGCCTTATTATGATGCAAATGATGGATTTCCATCTTACTTATTAATAAATGATGGAAAAGGAAACTTTAAAGATATGACAATTGAGTACGGCTTACATGAAAAGCGATTTAGGCGAACCTATAGCTGCTCATTTTTAGATATAGATAATGATAATTTTTTGGACTTAATTACAGTAAATGATTTTGCTGGAATTGACATTTACAAAAATAGTGAAGGGAGATACATTGATGTGACAAATGAAATAATAACTGAAAAATCAAGTTTTGGTATGTCTCATACGATTGGAGATTATAATCTTGATGGTATGGATGACATTTTTGTACTTGGAATGTCTAGCACAACTGCAAATCGCTTAGAACAAATGAATTTAAATCGTCCGGGCTATGATGAAAGAAACACAGCTAGGGCAAAAATGGGCTACGGAAATAGGCTGTACTCAAAAACGAAAAATGGTAATTATGAAGAATATCCATATGATAATATTAATGAATTAGTTAAGACAGGATGGTCATGGGGTGTTACAAGCCTTGACATTGATAACGATAAAGATATTGATCTTTATGTTACAAATGGAAATATGAGTAAAAAAACTGCTAAAGATTATTGCTCTGTATACTGGCGGCATGATGTATATACCGGTAATTCTCAATCAAATAAAGTGCTAAAAGATTTTTTTGCCGATTTAACCTACAATATTGAACTAGAGGGAATGTCCTGGAATCCATTTGAAACAAATCACTTAATATTAAATTTAAATGGAAATGATTTTATGAAAATAGGTTATTTGTATGACGTTGCGCTTGAAAATGATTCTAGATGCACTATCAGTGATGATATCAATAATGATGGTTTGACAGATATAATTGTCTCTACTACGAGACATCATAGTTATTTTGTAGATGGTAAATTTCCAGATGAAAGCATCTATATATTTAAAAATGAAATAGAATCTGCAAAAGAAAATAATTGGGTAGGAGTCATTTTAAAGCCTAACATTCCAAGTTTTCATCAAGTTGGAACTAAAATTATTATTACTATGAAAGATGGAAGTACTTATAAAAAATCAATAATAAATGGAGATTCATTTCGCTCAATACATCCGATGAAAAAAACATTTGGACTTGGAGATGATTCAAATATAGAATCAATTGAAGTTAGATGGTCTAATAGCATTATGGAAAAAATAAGTAATCCAAAAACTAATAAATATTATTCTTTTCCTTTAGAATCAACATCTGATACTAAATTAAGTTATCGTTGATAGATACTTTATATTTTTTAAGTAATCTTTCTCTGGCGATTTCATTATTTCTTTTTTCATTTAATTTTGATAATCTCATTAATATTTGAGCCTTAACTTCGTTAAATGATCTTTCTTGAGCATTAACCTTTTCAATAATTTTTATGATATAGGATTTATTTCCTCTCTTAAACGGTTGACTAATTTCACCATTTTCTAGATCAAATAATAGTTTATAAGGATCATTGCTAGAGGTTGGTCTTAAATATTTCCGTTCAGCACCATACAATGAATTTTTATTTTTCCTAAAATAATCAAAAACTTTATCAAATGAATTTTCCTTGCTAAGTATTTTTTTGTAATAAGATTTTGCTATATCAGCTTTATTAAACCATAATGATTTAGCTAATATCTTTGGAGGAACATCAAAATCTTTTTTGTTATCATTATAATACTTTTGCATTTTTGAATCAGTTATTTCTAGTCCTTTTTTATATACATTCAAATCGTAGAAATTATTTGTTCTAGTATTTAGTTCCTCTTCATATTTTTCCAAGAAATTTGGACTATTATGTAATCCCATACTTTTCGCAGTATTATAATTAACCTTACTAATTACTAAACCTTTTACAAATGCATAGGCCATATCAGGATCAGCTAATTGATAGGCAAAAAGATTTTCCTCTTTTTTTAATTCTCTTAAAAACCATTTACGATTTAAATCAATATCATTATATTTTCCAATTGCTCTTTCAAAATCTATATTTTCAAGTGCATTAATTATGTTCTTACCAATAATTTTATTTTTTAATTCATTTGAAAAAACATTAAGCAATTTGTTATCAACGAAGAAACTTGCATCTTTTAATAATGAATCAGTAAAAACGATAAAATAATTTTGTAGTGATTTTCCCCATAATTCAACAACCTGTTTTACCAATATATCTTTGTAATTATCATAATCCGGAAGTTTAGTATCCTCTTTTTCCGCATTAATCTTGATTATTCGAAAAGATTGCCCATCATCAATAGGACTGATGACATCACCAACCTTATACTTCCAAAGTTCACGATCTACTGCCTTTACTCCTGAAAACAATCTTGTCCAATGAGATTTCTTATCATTTGGACCTGTTGCAACTCTTGAATAAATATTTTGTAGATCTGCAAATTCTTCAATCTTAGATCTATTATAAATGTCGTCAGCAATTATTCTTGCTTTTTCTTTGTTCGGAATTTTAGCATCCCCTATTTTTTTATAAGGAACAACAATAACAGATATATTTTTATGTATTTTGACATTATTGTATATTTTTTTTAAGCTATCTTCAGGAAATACCCTTGATAAAATTTTTCTATCAAAAAGTAATCCGCCTAATGTCCTTTTTGACCATAAACTCATCTCATTTATTATCTCAGGGTTATTTTTTATCTGTAATTTATCTTTGTCTCTTTTTTTAAGAATTCCTGCTAAAAAATCTTTAATTTTTTCAACTTTCAAAGAATCTGACAATGCATTGTACCTAACTTCAGGAAAATATTTATGGAATGAAGTTTTTGAAATCTTCTTGTTGCCAATTAAAGCAATAGTATCATCATCAAAATTTGGACCACAGCTAAAAACTCCAAAGAGTAAAGCTAAGTTAATTATATTATTTTTTTTCATGTAACCTCTTTATACCTCTATGGATGCCAATTGTCATCTTTTGAAAA
>MDTE01177165.1_pt1 | contig 12846 bp, 13 predicted proteins | sample 811231 | NCBI WGS metagenome assembly MDTE01 (sample SAMN05326651, study PRJNA326480) | marine metagenome | isolation source: seawater | place: Indian Ocean: Red Sea | collected 2010
CATAATTTTTATCTATATATCTTCATAAACTTAATTAATTATCTTATTAATTTTATATAAATCCTTTAACATTTTAAAAGTATCAGACAATATATTCACTTTTGATTCTTTATTGTGAACATATTTAACGGGGATTTCTAAGATTTCTATATTGCTTTTAATTGCAAGCATGATCAACTCGATATCAAATGAAAACCCGTCAGTCTGAAACTCAACACAATTTGAAAAGATATTTTTATCGACTGCCTTAAAACCACACTGGGAGTCCTCTATTTCAACTTTAAAGACGAAGTTAATAAGTTTTAAATAAAGTGTACCCGAAAGATTTCTAATAATTGGAGAATTAATATTTTCAGATTTTATGTTCTTTCTATTTCCAATGACAAATCCAGATATTAATTTTCCTGCTGAGACAAACTTTTTAAATTCGTTGATGTCTACAGAACTGTCAGCATCAGTAAATAAAACATTATTGAACTTGCTGTGTTTAATTCCAGTTCTAATTGCTAAACCTTTTCCAGCAGTTTGAATTGTTTTATGTGAAATAGAATCAAAATTATAAATTTGTTTATTTATAAAATCTACTGAATCAGCAGTTGAACCATTTGAAACAATAATTATCTCGTATTTTTTTATATTTTCATTTAAAAATTGAATGATAGAATCTAAGTTTTCCTTTATACGTATATGATCATCTTTTGTGGGAATTACTACAGATAAGTTATCTAATATAAAATTCACTTCAAATTTTCTTCTTTTTAAGTTTTGCATACAATGAAATTCCAAATTTTGGATTAATACCAATTTTCCTTAAAGATGATTCAAAAATAGAAATAAAATAAAGAATGTTGTTTGTAAAAATTCCGCCTTCATTAGTAGTGGAAGTTTTATTTAATAAAATTTGAAGATATCTTATTGGTAATAATAAATAATTAAATCCGTATCGTTCAACTATATCAAATGAAGTGCAATCAGAGTAAATTTTTTTCCAATTATATCTTCTAAAATGATGGAGTATTTCATCGTGGGAACTCCATAATCGAGAATAGGCTGGAACACCAAGTATGACTACTCCCGAGCTCTTTAGTATTTGATTTACATTCGACATGAATTCTTCTGAATTTTCAATATGTTCTAGAACGTCAAGCATCACTATAAGGTCATACTTTTCCTCAATTTTGTCTATGTTGTTATAAATCTTATTTATATAATTTTTTGTATTCAATTCAATGTATTTTATAAATTCTTTTTCTGTTTCTAGGATATCTACGTCTCCCAATGTATTAAGATATTTTAAATTGTTTCCTAAACCTGGTCCAATTTCTAATATCTTCATTTTGTTCCTATCAATATTTTCTCTTTTATTTTCAATTATGTATTTAAGGAGATTTGATTTGGCTTTATACCACCACCAATCAATATTTTTTTCTAAAGGAATAGGGCACATTATTATATTTTATTTTATAAACATAGGTAAGACTTTATCGAAATAAATGAATTATTTTTTTAGCTATCTTAACAATAAATTTAAAAAGATTTATAGAAAAAAGGTATATCGCATTTCTTATATTTTGAATGTAGTGTCTAAAAATCTCATATTTTGAATAACCTTTGAATGCTATAGCCTCATCAAATAGATGAATATACTGTCTAATAACTGCATTCAAAGAATAAATTTTCTGATATCTTTCTTTTGAATTACGAACACATTGATTATAGAAATCTTCGTCCTCCATGAATTTTTTCATAATTTCTGCATAACGATTTGATGATTCTGCAATCTCACCTGCATTACTTATTTGCTCTGCCTGACCCATACTTGGTGCAATATGACTTATCAATGGTAATCCATGTGACATCGCCTCAATGATTGCAGTCGAACATTGCTCACCATCTTTTCGACCATGAGCATAGACGTTTAAGGAATTCAAAAATTTATGTATTTCAATGATATCGGGAGTTGTTGGGAGAAATTTAATATTTTTAATATCAAGCTTCTTTGCTTGTTCTTTATATTTGTCACTACCACCAAGCAACATGAAAAGAGTTTCTTCAGATTCAATCATCTTATAGGCTTCTAAAGGTATGTGAGAAAAAATATTTTCATCATCTCGTTGATGCATTCCAAAAACAAATTTATCATTTGTTTCAAACTTATCATCAGATGAAACCGTATATACAGGATTTGGAATAATTAGCGACTTTTTTCTCTGACCACCGGATTTGATCCATTTTTTTCTTTGCTCAGAAGATATCAGAATTGTTTTGTAAACATTTAATTTATTTTCAGCAAATCCCGCAAGATGAATTGTGTCAATTATTTTTGTATCTTTGATTTTAGTAAATGGATACTCCGGATGACCAGCTCTTCCAGTGACAATTAAATCATAATTACTTTCATCAAAATAATCCCAAAAATCTGTATTAACCCAATCATGTGTTGGGGTTGTTATATCCTTAAACTCTACGTTGAATTTAATAACATTAACACCATTGTTTATACAGTACTCAATTCTTGATGGATCAGTATCAATATGTTCATAATCGGAACCAATATAAGGTGCTGCATCACAATAAAAATAATCAACATTGTATTTATCTTTTGGTAGTTCGGAAGCAATTGTTTGCAATACTTTTTCTGTACCTCCAAATGCCATACCTCCAAATTTTATAAAAGCTACTTTACTTCTACCCGTAGTTTTCATAATTTTATTTTAGAAAGGATGGAAGAAAAATTTATCTAACTCTATCAATCTTTGTTTTAAAATCACTTTAGTCTCCATGCTTCCCAAATAAATGGATAATTAAAAATATTTGAATGTGTTTTTTTCAATTCATTTCTTAAATGTTTTCTTTTCGATTTAGCCTCATCAACAAAATTGTGAAATTGGACTTGGAGGAATTCTATATTATTTATATATCCAGAATCAATAATTTCCCTCAACAATCTATATTCGCTACCTTCAATGTTCATATATAATAAATCAATTTTTTCTATTGAGTTTTCGTTTATAAAATTATTGAATGATTTTAACTTTACTTTTATGGATAACTCACCTTCTGGTCTAGAAAAAATACTTGAAGCTCCATCAATATTTGAAAAATACACTTCTTCATCAGAATCTAATAAGCCAAAGTTGTAAATACGAATATCATTTTTATACTCTTTAAACTGTTTCACTAAATTAAGGTATTCCTTTTGAATTGGTTCAAAAGCATAAACTTTGCATCTAAATTCATCGTAAATTTTTTTAGTAAAATTCCCCTGATAAGCTCCAATATCAAACACTATTGAATCGGAATTTAAAGGATAATTTAATGAAGCTTTATTATCTCCATCTCGCAATAACCAAAAAAATCTACTTCTTGTTTTGGTGTTGTAAATGATCCTGAGTTTTTCACGAATTTTTAATAGAAAGTGGTATAGCCATTTATTTTGTTTTATATATTGCATTTAAAATTTTATTTTTATATCCATCGATAAGTTCAGGATAACTAATTTTTACACTATCTCTCAAACCAAATGCTGAAAATCCGAACTGATTTGAATTAAGTTGAGAAAGTTTTTCTTGAATATAAATAGGATGTTCATTGTTATTTATTTTAAAAACATGTTTCTTATATTTTTCTTCGATCCATTTATACCAGGCATCAAATGCATCTTTTTCGTTGTTCGTATTAAAAATCCCTTTTTCACCAAAATGAGAATACCAAGCATTTCCAAACCTGAGACGCTCTTTTGCAATAATTTCTTTTGACTTGAACATCATGTCATAATTCCAAATTGGAGACTTAGCAAGAGGTAGCTCATAAGGATCCAAGTCTTTTCCATCTAAAGTTGGAAAGCATAAATCACCTCCACCATTTAATTTGACTTTTGGAAAATTTTTTTTATTTACAGCAATACAAATCCTAGATTGAATTTGATATCTATCTGGTGTGAAAAATTGTCTTTTTGGAAAAGCGACTACTGGGTATTTATCTTTTTTTGTTAGAAATTTTCTTATATATTCAAAATCTTTTTCATGAAAAAAATAATCTAAATCCATCCTAATTGCCCAATCTCCTGATGATTTTTCCAATCCTTTTTGAAAAGTTTGGCCAATATATGGCCATGAAAATGTATCTGGCCAATCTTCACCAACTACGATTACTTCGTCGGCAAGATCTTCATAGCACGCTAAAGCTTCTTTCCAAGGGTCTTGTCTTGCCTCAGGATCTGTCATCGAAGTAAATATAGATATCTTCATTATTTTAAAATACAAGTTAATAATAAATTAGTCAGAACTTTATAATTAGATAATTATGCCAGATCAAGTTCCTCTTTCAAAAATAGATATAAAAAAGGAAGAATTAGATAACGTAATTGAGGTTATGAATTCTGGATGGTTAGCACCTGGAAAGTTTAATAATTTATTCGAAGAAGCTTTTTCAGATTTTATTGGCTCAAAATATGCAATAAGTATGAATTCATGTGCTTCGGCTTTAGAAATTGCTATTAAAGCTCACGATATTAAAGGTGAAGTTATTGTTCCTAGCTTTACTTGGGTAGCCAGTGTTAATGCGATTGTTAACAATGGAGCAACACCTGTATTTTGTGATATAGATCCAAAAACTAGAAACACCAGTGCTGAATTTATTGAGCCATTAATTAATTCAAAGACAGAAGCAATTATGGTAGTCCACATTGGTGGACAACCTTGTGAAATGAATAAAATTGTTGAGTTAGCAAATAAGCACAACCTTCTACTAATTGAAGACAGTGCTGAAACACTTGGTGCAAGATATGATGATAAACAAGCTGGGTCTTTTGGAATAGGATGTTTTTCTTTTTTTCCAACAAAAAACATTACAACTGGTGAGGGAGGTATGTTCACATGTAATGATGAAAATATTAACAAAATAGCAAGAAGTTTAATTGGACATGGAATAGGAACAACAACATATGAGAGAGATAATAAAATAGCCTGGTACAGAGAAGCCATTTCTTCTGGTCATAATTTTAGAATGTCAAATATTCACGCTGCCATAGGCTTTGCCCAATTTAAAAGACTTGAAGAAATGAATTTGAATAGAATACGTTCTGCAAAATTTTATAATGAACTTATTGAAAATAAAAACCTTCCAATTGAAATACCATTAATTTCTGACAAAGCTGAACATGTTTATCAAATGTATACTGTGATTGTAGATAGCGACATTAGAAATGACCTTGTAAAAGAATTGAATGAAAATGGAATTGGAGCAAGTGTTCATTTTGATCCACCTGTACATAAACAAGAATATTATAAAAATTACGAAATTAGGGAATCTTTAGCAAATACAGAGTTCCTCTCAGATTCAATAGTCACACTTCCAATGTTTTCAACTATTACTGATAAAGAAATAAGTTATGTTGTAAATACATTAGAAAAGCTGTTGAACTCCAAGAATTAAAAGTCATATTTATCTGTTTTTAGCCGTAAAATAAATCTCATAATTTCAAATGGTCCAAAAATTATCTTTTTTAATTTTGGATAGTTCGATTTTCCATGTTTTCTTAAACGGTGTCTAGTCATAACCTCTGTAATTTTATTACCCCCGCGATGAATAACTATAAGTGGTAGGTATCTATGATCATTTTTAAACCATGGTAAATTCTGAACATATTTTGTCTTAAATGCTACAAATGAACCACTGTTTGTATATAGAGGAGAGTTATAAAGAGAGAGGACTATGATATCGTAAATATGGGATAGTATTCTAAGTAATCTACCGTGCTTTCTTGAAGTTCTAAATCCCATTATTAAATCAGGCTCTTCATCCAAAATTTTATCAAAAAATAAATTTAAATCTTGGGGAGAATCTTGAAGGTCTGAGTCCATTCTTATTATAAAATCTGTTTCACAAGCTTCAAATGCAGCTTTGAATGCACCTGTTTGTCCAGATCGAATAGCAAGTGGAATTAATTTAAAGTTATCTAGGTTTTTTATTTTACTTTCTATAAAACTCTTGCTTCCATCGTTTGAGCAGTCATCAACAAAAATAATTGTTAAATCAATTAAATTTGGTTTTTGATTTATTGCATCTAATATTTCATCAAAAAGTATTTGTAAATTTTCTTCTTCATTATAAAAAGGAATAATTACTGAAACCGATATCATTAATTAATAATAAACATCTACATTAAGAAAAATAATCTTTTTTTGTAAGAACTCTATCTTTATCATTTTCAAAGTTATATTTTAGTATTTTTATGGCACCATCTCTGCAAACAATATAAGGTCCATTATTGTTTAGGTATAATACTTTTCCTGGAGTTCCATTAATGTTAATTCGGCTTTTTTCTGCCTTGGAAATTCTTACTTTCTTTCCCATAATAATCCCCCAAGCACAGGGGTAGGGATGTGTTAATGATTTTATAAGTCTTAAAATTTCTTCGTCATTATATTTTTCAAAATTAATATAGCCATCATCGTCATTTCTTTGATGCCAATATGTAGCATTTTTATTGGACTGTTTTGTTCCAAAATTATCATTCTCAAGCATATTTATTGACTCGACTGTCATATCAGGAAACAATTTATTAGCTTTACTATGCAAAGATCCAATATCATCATTTTCTAGTATTTTTATTTTTTTCTCATTAAGTATGTTTCCAGTATCTATTCCTTCGTCAGTTAGTATTGTAGAAATATAGGCATAATCTTCACCATTTATTATTTGCCAATTTAGAGGGGAACCACCTCTGTACTCAGGTAATTTTCCTGCATGCAAATTGATTGTTCCTTTTGATGGTACTGATAATAGTTCTTTTTTTAATATCTGTTTAAATCCCGATAAAATAAAGTAGTCAATATTTAAATTCTTTATCTCATTAATAAATAATTTATCATTAACTTTGTTAATAATTGCCAGCTCTGATTCAGAAAACAATTCTGGTTGGTATAAGTCATCTCTTTTTTCAACAACAATTTTCAAAATATTAAATTTTTTTTCTATGAGCTTACTAAAAACAGATTGTCCTCTTTGTCCTGAAATGAAAAGGACTATATTAATTTCGTTATTTTTTCGATTCATTTAATTTGTAATTAACGTACTCTCTTACGCCTTCCTCAAAAGTAAAAGGTGGTTTGAAATTTATCAAATTATGTATCTTTTCATTTGATAAAGTACCTCTAATCGGTCTGGATTCATCTCTTTCTTTTATAACATAATTTACGTCGGGTATATAGCGTTTTACCTCTTCCAAGAACTGTACTAACGTATGTGCTTTTCCATTAGTAATATTAAAAATTTGATTAATACCATTTTTATGAGTGGCAACACTAACAAATCCCAGAGATAAATTTTTTACATATGTAAAGTCTAATTTTTCATCTTTACCATAAATATTTATAGTTTCTTTTTGCAAAGCTTTATCAATTATCAATTGAGAAATTCTATTGTTCATATCAGTTGGACCAAAAACTGCCGAGGGCCTTACGATTGTCCATGGAATTTTAAAATAGTTGCATAATCCTTTTGTTGCAATTTCTCCAGATAGCTTTGCTGAACCATAAATTTCGATTGGATTACACTTTGATTCTTCAGTAACCTCATTTTCTTGAAAATTACCATAAACCATACTTGATGATGTATAAATAAACCTTTCTGGTTTATAACCCTTTATGCTTGAACATATTTGAATAATGTTTGAAGTTGCTGTCACAGAGCTTTCAAATGCTTCCTCAACATTTAAATTATCAATCTTAGCCAATGGTAAAGAAGCTAAATGAAAAATATATTTAGGTCTATATTTTTCAATAAGATTACTAATTACTCCGTAAAACTTAGCATCTCCTCTTTCTACAATGATTTCATTAGAAAAATCTTCAAGTCGTGTTTTTCTATAATCAAGAAAGTTTTTATCAGTTACATTTACATAATTAACGAAACTGTCAAGGCAAATTACCTTATCAACTATTTTGTTATCAATTAAATCTTTGGCAATATAAGAACCAACAAATCCTAAACCACCAGTTACAAGAGCAGTACTCATTAAAGTCTATTTTAAGATATGTTTCTTTAAAACGGAATTTTTTTTAAATTAGTTAAATAATCTAACTTCGAATTTTAAGTTATTGATTTCCCATTCATATTATTAGTAATATATATTACATAAATTTAAATATGCCATTGATATTTTTTGATTTCTTATTTTCCTATAAACTGTTGATATATTTTCGCAAGCATAATTAATATTTCTATTTAAAAAATAACAAGAGTCATCATTAATTCTGGGTCGATGAAAAGTTGCAACATAGTAAAATCCTTCTTTAAAAGTTTGGCTTTCTATTTGGTCTATATCAATTACATTTATATTTTGACTTAAATATGAGTTGAAACTGTGAAAAGGCTTACAGGTGATCACATTTACTGGATCTTCTAAAGAGTTAATTTCATTAGCTAATGATTTACCGGTAAATCCCCAATAATCTGTTGGCCAATTTCCACAACCGTCTATATTTTCTTCACAAAAATAAGAAATGTTTTTGAGATTAGTAAATTCGTTAAAGTAAGCATACTTTGCTTCTTTTAAGCCCATTTGAGTAATAATCAAATAAAATATTGAAAAAATAGTGATATATGTAAAACTCTTATTATTTATAGGAAGTTTTGTAATTAATTCTGTAAAAATAATTACAAAATATGGTACTAAGAATAAATACTGCCTAAGCCCGTCATAAGCAGTAGGCCTTACAATCGAAAAAAGTATGAACATCGAACAAATAAAAAAGTAAGAATAATTTGCAATGATAGAAAAGTTTTCACCTTTAAGTTTTTTAAAGGTGAAAATAAGAAATCCAAGAATAAAGATTATAGGTAATTTGTATGAAAACCAAGTTAATAAGTAATTCCAAGTTGTGTCTTGGGCGTATATAAAGTTACCATTAGTTAATGTTGCTCCTGTCCAACCATGTAAAAACTGTTGTTTTATTGAAAGATCTAAATATAGATCTGGCCTAACCCATGCTTGAGGAGAAAAGATGTATATAAAAAATAAAGAGCATGCAACTATTAATGATGCTCTGAGTATGTTGATTGGTTTTGTTTTTTTAAAATTAATTAAGATTAAGTAAGCTACTGTTAGTCCGGAGAATAATAATCCATTTAACCTTATTAGAGATGGTAAAGAGAATATAAATCCTAGTTGGATAATCTCTCTAGACCTAATAGAAGATTCTAAAAAATTAAATTTTGACAGTAGTAAAAGATTGCAAATCAACAGATTAATTGCAAAAGGAATGTCTTTAAAATTAAATAAGGAGTGACCAATGAAAGAAGGTGTTAATAGTAAAAAAACTAAAAACAAATTTGAGTACAAAACTCCATACATTTTTTTTAATATGAAGTAAATGAATGCTAAGCCTATGGCAATATATATATTTAGTGATAGGTTCATAAAAAAATAAACAATTGCATCTTCGGTATTAAAAAAATTATCAAAAATATCAATATTTAATTGTTTATTAAGAATCCTCATAGAATGCCCAAATATATAACTAGGTAACATAACTATAAACCCAAAAGATTCGCCTGTTGAAAACTCACTTAGAGACGGACTATTTATATCACCTGAAAATATCGCAATAATTTTGTTTAAAACTTTTCCAGATGCAAATCTATGAGAAATTGTATCATAAGTAGACCCACCAATGAGTATGTAACGGAATTGATGAAATAGAAATAAAATTAACAACACCGAAGTAGTTTTTGAGGATTTTAGTAAATTATGCACTAATAAAAGAATACTATGCTAATTTTGATAATTTTTTAATGAGTTTTTAAATACATAGAGTTTAAAAATTAAATATTTAATTGGAAGAATTAACCCATGAGTTAGAGATGTTATAACAGCAAACGAAACTTCATTTGCTTGAAGTTCCTGATTGTAAAGGTTTATAAAATACCAAACAATTAAAGGTACTATGGTGTTTACAAATCCAGCTATTACGAAATTTATAAATTCTTTAATTGATCCAGTCTTAAAATCTAGTTGAAATATTACTTTTCGAGTTAAAAAATAAGAAAACAGTTTTCCCAAAATTGATGAAACAACATTTGTAATATATGTTCTTATAGGAAATGGTATAAATACAAATAATACAAATTGAAGTAAATAAGTAACTAATAAACCAAAAGTTAAATTAAATAAGCCAACAATATATGTTCTGAGAAGTTCAAAAGTAGCACTTTTACTTCTAAATATCTTTAAATTTATAAATTTAGTAAACACTTTTTTCCTTTTAAAATCAAAATCAAATTTTATACATAAATATCTTCTAAACGGAGATAGTCAAAAATCCCCCCTAAAAAAATTAATTATTCTATATAATAACGAAGATGTTCAGGTTGTAACAGGAATTAGGGTAAATCGTTTAGACAACCATCAGTCTTTACTATATTTTAACTAATCGACTGTCTTCCAAAGGTGCAAGCAAGCAATCGATTTATAAGGAGACCACCTTTCTGCATAAAGATCATATTTATTCCAGTCACTTCCAGACTGAACCATTTTAGAGTTATTCATTGCTAATCTTAGACCCGCATCTCTAGAAGAAAAAATATCTAGACTACCACAACAAAAAATTTCAAACATATTTACAGACCAAGGTCCGATACCAAAAACTGAGAGTAATTTTTTGTTGAGTTCTTGACTGCTTAATCTTGTAAAATCTTTGATAGATTTACTTAAATATAGATTAGATAGATCTTTTATTGTTCTGGCTTTGTTGTTGCTCAAACCAAGCTTTTGAATATCACTTATTGTTAAATTTTTAAAATGTTGCTCATTTAGATAATCAGTCTCAAAATTACTTTTTATTTTTTGGAAGATTGTATTAGCTGCACTTGTAGAAATAAATTGAGATATGACTATTCCGACAATGCTATCAAATTGATTATTTTTCGAATAACTAAAAATAACATGACCATTTTTTTCAATAATTTTTTTTAATTTTTCGTCTTTTTGCATTAGATATTTTTCTTTTTTTGAAAATTTCATGACACAAATTTTAAGATCTTTTAATGTAAACTCTTAGTTCTTTATAGGGATCAAAAAAGTATTCTCTACTCCGATTTATTTCATAAAGGCTTGTATCTAATTTAAAATAATTTTTCTTGTAATCTGATACTTCGCAATTGTAATCATCAAGCTTTACTACATTCCCGCTAATAATTGATTTTGAGTTGCAAATTATTACATCTGGTTCTTTTTCAATGTAATAGCTGAAATGAGATGATTCGTTAGTTTGTAGAAGATTCAAATTAATTAATTCATTTAATATGTAATCTTCAAAGTTATTAGAAGGATGAACCAAGTAAGAAAAGTTTTGCCTTTGTAGGTAGTGTAAAACCAATACATGATCAAATGCTAAAACTGTATAATTATTGTCCTCAAAATATGAATCAATTTCCTCTGAAAGTTGATAAAGAGGATACTGCTCTTGCATATCGTCAATATTTGAAAGATTATTGAATGATGGTAAGAAACTCGAGCTTAAAATCTGAATAGAAGATAAAATTATAAGCAATGCTCCTAAGGTAACTTTTCTATTGCTTGTTATTACTTCTGACAATAAAGCTAAAAAATAAAGAGTATAAAAGAGATGATGCTCATAACTATGTCCAGCAATGACATATATTAAAAACGCGGGAATTAAATAAAAAATAACATCAATAAATTCACTATTTTTATAAATTTTTCTTTTGGATAGAAAGCTCTGAAATAAAAATGAAATTACTAAAAATATAAGAATAAAGTAAAGAAATTCTGAATATTCAAAGTACCTCTTTGACCAAACGAGCAATTCATTAAAGTCAAATCTATCCGATCCTACATAATTGATTGGTAAAACAAAATAATTTGATAAATAAATATTTAGAAGACCGGAATGTAAATAAACAATAAAAAATAAGATATGAGGAATTAACATTCCAAGTGATATTGATATTAGTTCTTTAATAGCTGGAAATGATTTTTTGCTTTTCACTAAAAAAAGAAAAAGGCTTAAGTAAAAAATAAATGTTGCTTGATTAATTAATGTTGACATAGAAAGCAAAATAGAAGCAAGAAAAATATTTTTAAGGGTCATTTCCCTATTTTTGACAAAATAGAAATGTAACGAAATAAAAACGAGGCAATAAATCTCTGAGAACTCTGAGTGATACCAAACATAACTAACTAAACAGATAAAAAATAATGTACCGAAAAATGCACTTTGAACATTTCTATTACTAAAAATTGTCAAAAATAGTATTGAGGCAATGAAAAACAATATCACATCATTTAGAATCTTAAAAAATACAAAGTTCTCATTTGATAGAAACGATATAAAATTGTACATATACATGAACAAAGGGCCTTTTGACTCCCATTGGGTTTCAAATGGCAATTCATTGATTCCAACTTTTTGAGATGCAACTAGATATGAAGGAGTATCAAGTGAAATCATTTCATAATTTAGAAATTGATTCTGTGTAATTATTGTGACTATGAAGATTATAAATAAAGATACCTTAAGGTTTTTAAATATAAAGAAAGTTAGTTCGATATCATATCTCACACAGACTAAAGACAAAATTACAAACAATAGTGTTTTAATCTCGATAGACACTTCAAGAAAATTTAAAATTAATAAAGAAAAAATAATTAATGAAAACTTGTTTAATATTGTTGATTCATTAAGTTTATTTTTTATATTAACCATGTAAGCAACTCACATTTTATTTTCTGTAGGCAACTTTAAATACTCCGTCATCAATAATGATTATATCCTGACTAGACATAGTGCAATTCAAATTTGCCCAACATTGATCGCCTTC
>MDTE01034307.1_pt1 | contig 12845 bp, 8 predicted proteins | sample 811231 | NCBI WGS metagenome assembly MDTE01 (sample SAMN05326651, study PRJNA326480) | marine metagenome | isolation source: seawater | place: Indian Ocean: Red Sea | collected 2010
GATCTAATAACATCATTTTTAGAATTTAAAATGTGTAAAGTAGGAATTAATTTTTTATTCCTTGACTCGATGATAACTTTTTCCTGAAAACCTGTTTGCTCATCAATCTCTACGTCAAATGTTATACCTTGCTCAATATTTTCGTAACTAATTTTTCCTGAGTAATCAGAAATTATTACACCGTTGTAAGGGTCCCATTCACAAATTAATGTATCTTTTTTGATTTTCTTTTTTCCTTTTACATAAAAGAAAGAACCGTATGGAATATTATTATTGCTTAACGTTAAACCTGTGTTAGGATCTACGATTTTTATCTCAGAAGTTCTTGAAATGACAATATCCACATCCTCACCATCACTGTTTTTTCCTTTAACTGTTTTTAAATCTTCAACTTCAATATTACCATCAAATTTGGAAGTAAGACTGTTTTCCTCAGAAATATTTCCTGCAATCCCTCCAACATGAAAAGTTCTCAAAGTTAATTGGGTTCCAGGCTCACCAATTGATTGAGCTGCAACAACACCAACTGCTTCTCCCATAGAGACATCTTTTCCTGTTGCCAGATTTCTACCATAACATTTTGCACATATGCCTCTTTTAGACTCACAAGTTAGGGCCGACCTTACTTCAACAGAATCTACAGATGAGTTTTGAATGTTGAGAGCAATTGTATCATCAATCATTTGACCTGATTTGACAAGTATATCTCCTGAAATTGGGTCATATACATCATGTAAAGAGGTTCTGCCAACAATTCTATCAGCAATATCTTCTATAACCTCTTCGTTCTTTTTTAAAGATTTAACCTCAATTCCACGAAGCGTACCACAGTCTTCCTCTGTAACAATAACATCTTGAGAAACATCAACCAATCTTCTCGTTAAGTATCCAGCATCAGCAGTCTTCAGTGCAGTATCAGCCAACCCTTTTCTAGCACCATGAGTAGATATAAAATACTCTAAAATCGATAGACCTTCTTTAAAATTTGATAGGATTGGATTCTCAATAATTTCACCTCCCCCAGATGTTGATTTCTTTGGTTTTGCCATTAGACCCCTCATGCCTGTCAACTGTCTAATTTGTTCCTTGGATCCTCTAGCGCCTGAATCTAGCATCATGTATACAGAATTAAATCCTTGCTGATCTTCTCTAATTCTTTTCATTGACAACTCAGTTAATTCTGCATTTGTTGAAGTCCAAATATCAATAACTTGATTGTATCTTTCATTATTTGTAATTAAACCCATGTTATAATTTGACTTAACAGCATCAACTTGTTTATTTGCAGCATTTATCATATCAAATTTTTCCTTGGGAATAATTATATCACCAAGACTGAATGATAAGCCTCCCTGAAATGCGAACTTATAACCTAAGTTTTTTATCTCATCGAGAAACTCAGCAGTTTCTGGAACACTAGTTATTTTTAATATATCGCCAATTATGTCACGGAGAGATTTTTTCGTTAAAACTTCATTAATGAAACCAGCCTTTTCAGGTACTTTTTCATTAAATAATATTCTGCCTGGTGTTGTTTCTATCAATTCAGATTTATCTGAAGTTGTGATTTTAACCTTTACAATTGCATTTAAGTCAACTTTCTTCTCATTATATGCAATTATAGCTTCATCAGGTGAATAAAAAGTCAATCCCTCACCGATAACCTTTAGTTCATTTGTTGATACTTTTTGCTTGGTCATATAATATAAACCAAGAACCATATCTTGAGATGGAACAGTAATTGGAGAGCCATTTGCCGGATTAAGTATGTTGTGAGATGCAAGCATTAATAGTTGAGCCTCTAGAATGGCTTCAGGTCCCAATGGCAAATGCACAGCCATTTGATCACCATCAAAATCGGCATTAAATGCAGTACATACCAATGGATGAAGTTGAATAGCTTTTCCTTCAATAAGTTTTGGCTGAAATGCTTGAATACCTAGTCTGTGAAGCGTTGGAGCTCTGTTCAACAAAACAGGGTGACCGCGAAGTACATTTTCTAGAATATCCCAGACTACTGGATCCCGTCTGTCAATTATTTTTTTTGCTGATTTGACAGTTTTCACAATACCTCTTTCCATTAATTTTCTAATTATGAAAGGTTTGTACAACTCTGCAGCCATATTTTTAGGTAAGCCACATTCAAAAAGTTTAAGGTCAGGACCAACTACAATTACAGATCTGGCAGAATAATCTACACGCTTACCCAGAAGATTTTGTCTAAATCTTCCTTGTTTTCCTTTAAGTGAGTCAGATAAAGATTTTAATGGTCTGTTAGATTCAGTTTTAACAGCAGATGATTTCCTAGTATTATCAAATAAAGAATCAACTGACTCCTGTAGCATTCTTTTTTCGTTCCTCAAAATGACTTCAGGTGCTTTAATTTCAATTAGTCTTTTCAATCTATTATTTCTGATTATTACTCTTCGATAAAGGTCATTTAAATCAGATGTAGCAAATCTCCCTCCATCAAGTGGTACTAAAGGCCTAAGTTCGGGTGGTATTACTGGGATTGCTTTCATAACCATCCACTCAGGTAGATTCTGTCTATTTAAATTTCCTTCTCTAAATGATTCAACAACCTGTAATCTTTTAAGTGCCTCTGTTTTTCTTTGTTTTGAGGTTTCATTGTTAGCCTTATCTCTAAGTTCATATGAAAGTTCGTCCAAATTTATTCTTGAAAGTAGTTCAATTAAGCATTCAGCACCCATTTTTGCAATGAATTTTTCAGGATTTTCGTCATCTAAATATGAATTATCTGCGGGAATTGAGTCCAAAACATTAAGATATTCCTCCTCGGTTAGAAAATCCATTTTTTGCAATTGCTCGCCTTCACTGTTCTTTGCGTTTCCTGCCTGAATGACAACATATCTCTCGTAATATATTATCATGTCTAATTTCTTCGATGGTAAGCCTAATAAATATCCGATTTTATTTGGAAGTGATCTAAAATACCATATATGAGCAACGGGTACCACAAGATTTATATGTCCGATTCTATCTCTACGAACTTTTTTCTCGGTTACCTCAACCCCACATCTGTCACAAACAATACCTTTGTATCGGATTCTTTTATACTTTCCACAAGCACATTCATAATCTTTTACTGGACCAAAAATTCTTTCACAAAACAAACCATCTCTTTCAGGTTTGTGAGTACGATAATTTATTGTCTCAGGCTTCAAAACTTCTCCACGTGACGCGGAAAGGATTGACTCGGGAGACCCTAATCCTATTGAGATTTTGTTAAAATTAATTACAGAGTTGTCTTTTTTTCTTCTCATAATAATATTTTGTTTTTTTTACTCTTCAAGTCTTATATCAAGTCCAAGACCCTTTAATTCGTGCATCAAAACGTTAAAAGATTCGGGCAATCCTGGCTTAGGCATTGACTCACCTTTTACAATTGATTCATATGTCTTGGCTCTTCCAATTACGTCATCGGATTTTACTGTTAAAATTTCTCTTAGAGTACTTGATGCACCATATGCCTCTAGCGCCCATACTTCCATTTCACCGAATCTTTGTCCACCGAACTGAGCCTTTCCACCAAGTGGTTGCTGGGTAATCAATGAATATGGTCCAATTGACCTTGAATGCATTTTATCGTCAACCATATGGCCAAGCTTTAACATATAAATTACACCAACAGTTGCAGGTTGATCAAATTTTTCACCAGTTCCTCCATCATATAAAAACGTATGGCCAAATCTTGGTAAGCCTGCTTCGTCTGTTATAGAATTAATTTCATCAAGTGTTGCACCATCAAAAATTGGAGTTGAAAATTTCTTGTCAAGTTTTAGACCTGCCCAACCTAACACTGTTTCATATATCTGACCAATATTCATTCTTGATGGCACACCAAGTGGATTCAAAACAATGTCAACCGGCTTGCCATCTTCCAAAAAGGGCATATCCTCTTCTCTTACAATTTTTGCTACAATACCCTTGTTTCCATGTCTTCCAGCCATTTTGTCACCAACTTTTAATTTACGTTTTTTTGCAATGTAAATCTTAGCTAATTTTAAAATTCCTGATGGAAGTTCATCTCCTACAGATATTGTAAATTTCTCTCTTCTTAAAGAGCCTTGTAGGTCGTTTTCTTTAATTTTGTAATTATGGATAATTTGTAAAACAACTTTATTAGTAGAACTATCAGCAACCCACTTATTTGAAACTAAATGTGCAAAGTCATCGGCAGAATTAAGCATTTTTAAAGTAAATTTTTTACCCTTTGGAAAAACTTCTTCGCCTAGATCATTGAAAATTCCTTGTGAGGTTTTTCCATTTAGTACTGAATATAACTTATCAATCAATACTCCTTTTAATTCTTCAAACTTTTTTTCATAAACATCGTCAAGGACTTTCAAGTCTTCTTTATCTTGTATCCTTTTTCTTTTATCTTTTACGGACTTCGAGAATAACTTTTTATCAATAACGATTCCATTGAGTGAAGGAGGAGCCTTGAGTGAAGCGTCTTTTACATCTCCAGCTTTATCTCCAAAAATTGCTCTCAATAGCTTTTCTTCAGGTGTTGGGTCACTTTCACCCTTGGGAGTAATTTTACCAATTAATATATCACCGGCATTAACCTCAGCGCCAATTCTAATCATACCATTCTCATCAAGATCTTTCGTTGCTTCCTCAGAAACGTTGGGTATATCATTGGTTAGCTCTTCATTTCCAAGTTTGGTATCACGAACCTCAATTGAATATTCATCAATGTGAATTGATGTAAATACATCATCTCTAACAACCTTTTCTGAAATTACTATTGCATCTTCAAAATTATAGCCCTTCCAAGGCATGAAAGCAACTTGAATATTTCTTCCTAAGGCTAACTCTCCTTTGTTTGTTGCATAACCCTCACATAAGACCTGTCCTTTTTTTACATTATCACCAGTTGAAACAATTGGTCTTAAATTAACACATGTTCCTTGGTTAGTTTTTTTAAATTTTGTCAAGTTATAAGTTACAGTTTCAGAATCAAAACTTGTTAAAATTTCGTTTTTATTCCTATCATACTTTATCATTATTTGATTTGCATCAACATACTTAACTATACCATCAGACTCGGCATTAATAAGCACCCTTGAATCAGAGGCAACCTGTTTTTCGAGCCCAGTACCCACTATCGGGGCTTGTGGTAGTAGTAGTGGTACAGCCTGTCTCATCATGTTGGATCCCATCAAAGCCCTATTAGCATCATCATGCTCTAAAAAAGGAATTAGTGAAGCAGAAATGGAAGCAATCTGGTTTGGAGCAACATCTGTGTAATGAACATTCGAAGGCTCAGTGAGCGGAAAATCCCCCTCTTGTCTAGCAATTACTTTACTGTCTAATATTTTACCAGATTCATCTACATCAATATTGGACTGTGCGATTAATTTATTTTCTTCTTCTTCAGCACTCAAATAAACTGGATCAGACTTTAAATCAACAATACCATTTGCAACTTTTCTATACGGAGTTTCAATAAAGCCCATACTATTGATTTTCGCGAAAACTCCAAGTGAAGAAATTAGTCCGATATTAGGACCTTCAGGTGTTTCAATGGGGCAAAGTCTTCCATAGTGAGTATAATGAACATCACGAACTTCAAATCCTGCTCTTTCCCTGGAAAGCCCGCCTGGGCCCAACGCAGAAAGTCTTCTTTTGTGTGTAATCTCAGCAAGAGGATTAGTTTGGTCCATAAATTGAGAGAGCTGATTTGTACCAAAAAAGGTATTTATAACAGATGATAAAGTTTTAGCATTTATGAGGTCAATCGGAGTAAAAACTTCATTATCCCTTACATTCATTCTTTCACGAATTGTTCGAGCCATTCTTGCTAAACCGATTCCAAATTGAGTTGAGAGTTGTTCACCAACTGTTCTAACGCGCCTATTCGACAAGTGATCAATATCATCAATCTCAGCCTTAGAGTTTATAAGCTCAATGAGATATTTAATAATGGTAATAATATCATCCGTAGTCAAAACCTGCTTATCAATAGCTATGTCTAAGCCTAGCTTTTTATTCATTCTGTACCTACCAACGTCACCTAAATTGTATCTTTGGTCACTAAAGAATAATTTATCAATAATACCTCTGGCAGTTTCCTCGTCTGGGGGTTCTGCATTTCTAAGTTGTCTGTAAATATGTTCAACAGCCTCCTTTTCCGAATTTGTTGGATCTTTTTGTAATGTATTATGGATGATTGCATAATCGCCTTGTTGAGAGATTTCTTTGTGGATTAATATTGTTTTAACTCCTGACTCAATTATTTCTAAAACATTTTCTTTATCAATTTCTGTATCACGATCTAAAACAATTTCATTTCTTTCAATAGAAACCACTTCACCCGTATCTTCATCAACAAAATCTTCGTACCAAGTATTTAATACTCTAGCGGCTAATTTTCTTCCATAAAACTTTTTTAGGTTTGCTTTTGAAACTTTTATTTCTTCAGCTAAATCAAAAATCTCCAATATATCTTTATCCCTTTCGTAACCGATAGCACGAAATAAAGTCGTAACAGGAAGTTTTTTCTTTCTGTCAATGTATGCGTACATAACACTATTAATATCTGTAGCAAACTCAATCCAAGATCCCTTAAATGGAATAACTCTAGCAGAGTACAATTTGGTCCCATTAGCATGGAAGGATTGTCCAAAAAATACACCTGGTGACCTATGCAATTGCGATACAACTACTCTCTCAGCACCATTAATACAAAAAGTACCACTTGGGGTCATGTATGGAATAGTTCCAAGATAAACATCTTGAACAATTGTTTCAAAGTCTTCGTGCTCAGGATCTGTACAATATAATTTTAACCTTGCTTTAAGTGGAACACTGTAGGTTAAGCCTCTTTCAATACATTCTTGAATTGAGTATCGAGGTGGATCTACAAAGTAGTCAAGAAATTCTAAAACAAACTGATTTCTCGCGTCTGTAATTGGAAAATTATCTTGAAATGTATTATAAAGACCTTCTTCACCACGCTCATCAGACTTTGTTTCTAACTGAAAAAAATCTTTAAAAGACTTAATTTGGATATCAAGAAAATCAGGATAGTTATTCGAGTTTTTTAATGATGAGAAATTAATTCTTCCGGCTTGATTTGACGACATATTTTTTTGTGTTAAATGAGTTAAATTATGTAATTAATAGGTTATCACCCCTTTTTTTATTGTATAAAAAGGGGGTGTATTAAGACTAAAATATATAACTATTTTAGTTCAACCTCAGCTCCAGCTTCTTCTAAAGATTTTTTGAATCCTTCAGCTTCATCCTTACTAACAGCCTCTTTTATAGTCTTAGGAGCACCATCAACAAGTTCTTTAGCGTCCTTTAATCCTAGGCCCGTTAACTCTTTAACTAATTTAACTACTGCTAGTTTTGAACCTCCTGCTGCCTTGAGAACAACATCAAATTCTGATTTGTCTTCAGCTGCATCTCCGCCTGCTGCGCCTCCTGCTGCTGCAGGTGCTGCAACTGCAGTTGCTGCTGGCTCAATACCATACTCATTTTTTAAAATATCAGCTAATTCACTTACCTCCTTAACGGATAAGTTAACCAACTGTTCTGCGAAAGTTTTTAAATCTGCCATTTTTCTATTTTTAATTTACTTTATTACTATTTATTTGTTAATGTTTGAAGAATGCCCGATAATTTTCCGCTACTTGATTTAAGAGCAGAAATAACATTCTTCGCTGGTGACTGTAACAACAAAATGATATCTCCAACTAATTCCTCCTTAGATTTAATTGCAAATAACATCTCTACTTGGTCATCACCAATATAAATATCTTCTTCAATCATTGCACCCTTAAGTATTGGTTTATCAGATTTTTTTCTGAAATTTTTAATGACTTTTGCTGGTGCACTGCTTACTTCGGCAATCATAACTGATGTGTTGCCCTTTAGTGTGTCCTTTAATGAACCAAAATCTTTATCTGAATCATTCATTGCCTTTTCAAGCAATGTATTTTTAACAACAGACAACTTGACTCCGGCCTTGAAGCACATTCTCCTGAGATTCGATGTTTCAAGAGCATTTAAGCCTGAAATATCTGTCAAATAAATATTTTGATTTGACTTCAAAACCTCAAGTATTTCTTTAATTTCTAACGATTTTTCTTCTCTGGTCATTATATTTAAATTTTTGTGTCAATTGCTAGGCTTGGACTCATTGTTGTTGAAATATAAATACTTTTAATGTAGGTGCCTTTTGCTGATGTAGGCTTTAACTTTAATAAAGTTTGTAACAATTCATTTGCATTTCCTAAAATTTTGTCAGGTGAAAAGGATACTTTACCGATTGGAGCATGAACAATTCCTGCTTTATCAACCTTAAAGTCAATTTTTCCGGCCTTAACATCAGAAATAGCTTTGCCAATATCCATAGTAACAGTACCTGTTTTTGGGTTTGGCATTAAACCCCTCGGGCCTAAAATTTTTCCCAAAGGTCCAAGTTTTCCCATAACGCTAGGCATGGTTACAATTACATCAATATCTGTCCAACCACCTTTTATTTTTTCAATATATTCATCTAATCCAACATAATCAGCTCCAGCTTTTTTTGCTTCATCTGTCTTGTCTGGAGTTACCAATGCTAATACTTTCATATCTTTACCTGTTCCATTTGGAAGTGAAACTACTCCTCTGACCATCTCATTAGCTTTTTTAGGATCCACACCTAGTCTAACAGCTAAGTCAACGGACTCATCAAACTTTGTTGTAGAAATATCTTTAAGTAATGAACATGCCTCAGATAAAGAATATAATTTACTGTTATCAACTTTTGCTTCCGATATTTTTCTATTCTTGCTTAATTTTCCCATTTTGTTCAAATTATTCAGGGGCTTTTCCGCCCGACACATTTATACCCATTGACCTTGCGGTTCCAGCTACCATTTTCATGGCTGATTCGACGGTAAATGCATTTAAGTCTACCATCTTATCCTCAGCGATTACTTTTACCTGGTCCCAGGTCACTTTTGAAACTTTATTAATATTTGGCTCACCAGAACCTTTCTTAACCTTTGCAGCTTCTAAAAGCTGAACGGCTGCAGGAGGAGTTTTTATTACAAAATCAAAAGATTTATCCTTGTATACAGAGATAACAACAGGTAAAACTTTTCCTGGTTTGTCCTGAGTTCTAGCATTAAACTGCTTACAAAAATCCATAATATTAACCCCAGCTGCACCTAAGGCAGGTCCAACAGGAGGTGAGGGATTTGCAGCCCCTCCTCTTACTTGTAACTTGAGAATCTTATCAATTTCTTTTGCCATTTTATTAATTTAAATTTCAATGATTTTATAATGGAAGCAATAAAATCATTTAATCTAGTAACATTTATAATTTTTCAACTTGCATGTAACTTAATTCTAAAGGCGTTTTTCTGCCAAATATTTTTACCATTACTTCAAGCTTTCTTTTGTCTTCATTAATTTTTTCAATTGTTCCATCAAAACCGTTAAATGGACCGTCAATTACTTTAACATTTTCTCCGTGAATGAATGGAATAATAATATCTGATTCATCTTGAACCAAAAATTCGTCAACTTTTCCAAGCATTCTGTTTACTTCTGATTGTCTTAAAGGGATTGGATCACCACCTTTAGTTTCGCCCAAAAACCCAATAACATTAGTTACAGACTTTATAACGTGGGGTACCTCACCTGTTAAATTGGCCTTGATCATTATATAGCCAGGAAAATAGGTTTTATCTTTAGTAATTTTCTTTCCTTTTCTAATCTGAACAACTTTTTCAGATGGAACAAGAATTTCCTCAATATAATTATTCATACCAACTCTTGAAATCTCATTTTCAATATAAGTTTTTATTTTGTTTTCTTGGCCACTAACAGCTCTAACAACGTACCATTTGAAATTTTCCTTTTCTGACATAAGTATTAATTAATTAACTTAAAAAATTCCTGAATAATTCTACTAAACACAGTATCCAAACCCCAAATAATTAGTGAAAAAATGATAGAAAATACAGCAACTAAAACGGTTAAGTTCAAACCTTCATTAAAACCGGGCCAACTTACATTAGTCCTTAATTCTTCAAAAGATTCTTTAACATATTTTACAATTTCTGTCATTATTTCAATTTTTGCACGGGTTGAGAGACTCGAACTCCCGACACCTGGTTTTGGAGACCAGTGCTCTACCAACTGAGCTAAACCCGTAAACACACATTAAGGTATTTTGTTTTAATCAAACAAAATACCTCAATACATTATTTATGAGTTTATTAATCTAGAATTTCAGTTACCTGTCCCGCGCCAACTGTTCTACCACCCTCACGGATAGCAAACCTTAAACCTACATTCATTGCTATTGGCTGAATTAACTCAACAGTAATAGTTAAGTTATCACCAGGCATAACCATTTCTACTCCAGATGGTAAGGCAATAGTACCAGTAACATCTGTTGTTCTTACATAAAACTGTGGTCTATAATTATTGTGGAATGGTGTATGACGCCCACCTTCTTCCTTTTTAAGGATATAAACTTCAGCTTTAAATTTAGAGTGAGGAGTAACTGAACCTTGTTTACAGATAACCATTCCTCTACTGATATCAGTCTTCTCGATACCTCTTAATAAAATACCTACATTATCTCCTGCTTCACCTCTATCTAATATTTTTCTGAACATTTCAACTCCAGTAACAGTGGATGTTAATTTCTCAGCACCCATACCAATAATGTCAACAGCATCACCTGTATTTGCAATACCTGTTTCAATTCTTCCTGTTGCTACAGTTCCTCTTCCAGTTATTGAGAAAACATCTTCAATAGGCATTAAAAAATCTTTATCAACATCTCTCTTAGGTAATTCAATCCAAGAGTCGACATTTTTCATCAATTCCATTACACTGTCAACCCATTTTTGTTCTCCGTTTAGAGCACCAAGGGCTGATCCTGCAACCACAGGGCTATTGTCACCATCGTATTCATAAAATGAAAGTAATTCACGAATTTCCATTTCAACTAATTCCAATAATTCTTCATCGTCAACCATATCAACCTTGTTCATAAATACTACAATCCTTGGAATACCAACTTGTCTTCCTAATAAGATATGCTCACGTGTTTGTGGCATAGGGCCATCAGTCGCAGCAACAACAAGTATAGCACCATCCATTTGGGCTGCACCCGTAACCATGTTCTTTACATAATCAGCGTGACCTGGACAATCAACATGTGCATAGTGACGATTTTCAGTTGAATATTCAACGTGTGATGTGTTAATAGTAATACCCCTTTCTTTTTCTTCAGGAGCATTGTCAATAGTATCAAAATCTCTTTTCTCAGATAAACCAGCGCTTGCTAAAACTGTAGTAATTGCTGCTGTAAGAGTAGTTTTGCCGTGATCTACGTGTCCAATTGTACCAATGTTTAAGTGTGGTTTTGAACGATCAAAATTTTCCTTTGCCATAATATTTTAATTTAGTTGCTTTTAAAATGAGCGCAAATATAAAATTTTTAAGTTTAATTAACCAATTAATTTATGATTTTTTTTTTGGAGGAACTAATCTGGGGGAATTAATGAAAAAATAAAACAGTTTCTATCTGCTAAAATTTTTCAACTTTTGGTGAGTAAAATATTTTATTTTCAATCGATTCCCAAAGAAATAGGCATGCGATTGAATTGTAAGGGCTCCAACGACTTACGAGCTCGCTTAATATTTCACTTTCAACGTTATCTATCCCATAATTTTTTTTTATACTATTTATTAGTGCTAAATCCTTGGGAGAAAATATGTTTTCTCTGAATAAGCTAAAAATAAGGAACATTTGTGCTGTCCACTCACCAACACCCTTTATCGAACTTAATAATTTTATAACTTCAGCATCACTCATATGCTTAAAATTATGGTTTGAGGTATTAAAAAAATTAAAAACATTTTTAATATATTCAGCTTTCTTGTAAGAAATACCTATTGACTGTAGTTTGTCAAGATTTATTTTTAATATTTGTTCGTTTGACATTCCATTAATCAATTCACTAAACCTTTTCTTGACAGTTATTGCAGCCTTAAAGCTAATTTGCTGTTCAATAATAAGATTTGATACAGAAACCGCATGATTGGGACTATACCTATTACCCCAGTTAATTTTCTTTTTAAATTTTTTAACTAAAAAAGACATTATTTTGTCCTTCGACAGATGATCACATGCTTTTTCAAAAAGATTTTGCATACAGCTTATTTAGTAACTTTCTTCAGCTAGTTTGTAAATTTTTAAAATTACTAAACCAAATGCAACCCCAAGTACTAAAAGAATGATACTAAATAAACCAGTTACGCTGAAAGAGAGTCTAAGTAAAATAGTTGATATAATAAAACCAGTGTTTCTCATCAGCTGAGAATATCTTTCAGTATATTGAAACGATATAAGTAAGATTAGAACATCAACCAATATCAAAACAGTAAAGAAGTCAATAAAAAAAACTCCATTTAAATCATCATTAAACTGTTTATAAATAAAGACATCAACAAACCAATCATAAAAGTTTGTAAAACATAAAACAAATAGAATTGGGATAAGACTAATTGAAATGAGCTTTTTGTAATTAATGAAACTTTCAAGTTTTTTGTTAGATTTTCTCTTGGGTGTGTTATGCCAAGTTTTTTTGAATAGATAAATTAGATAGAAAATAGCGATAATACCCAATAAATCGTATAATATCAATAAATTACCTTCGTTAATTATGGAATCAGAATCAAGATTTAATTCAGGGATATCTTTAAATATTTTTCTAATTATTACAAGTGAGATTATTTCAAACTCTTTTGCAACTGATGTAGTAAAGGATCTTGGCAAATAATATATTAGCAAAAAA
>MDTE01184947.1_pt1 | contig 12845 bp, 6 predicted proteins | sample 811231 | NCBI WGS metagenome assembly MDTE01 (sample SAMN05326651, study PRJNA326480) | marine metagenome | isolation source: seawater | place: Indian Ocean: Red Sea | collected 2010
AGCGATTGGATGCCCGAAGCGGGAAACCAGTAATAGAACTCTTTATTGCAGAAAAACAGGATCAGCAGCATATCAACCCAGAACGAGGGCATCGAATAGAGCATAAAGGTTCCGGTAGCAGCCAGTCGATCCACCAGCCCATTGTGCTTGACGGAAATCAGCACGCCTAGCGGCACCCCCACTATATAAGCAATGATCAAGCCGATCAGGTTTATTTCCAACGTGATCGGCAACCGTTCGAGAATCCGATCGATCACCGGTTGCTGGTCCTTGAACGATCGTCCGAAGTCGAGCGTCACCACGCGCCACTCGTCTCCCCGCATTAGCTCAAGACCAGAACCTGAGTATTGGTAATTCTCAGCCATTGCAAAAACCCGGATTTGCCAGAAGAGCGAAGTGCTCAAGTCGTCTACCCGATCTGGTCGCAAAGAGCTAAAGTACTCCAGAAAGAGCGTTTTCCTCGCTTCGCCCTCGAGTGCGGCAAGTTCGGCCCGAGACTCTTCATTCAATTCGTCAAGAACACCGTCGGCCAATAGCGCCCCACGCTCAAAATCGTCCAGACTTTCTACTCTAAGCACCAGGCTCGAGAGCCAACTCAGATACTGGATATGCAGTGGCTTATCCAAACCCAGTTGACGGCGTAAATCCCGACGCGCCTTGTCGACATCGACCTGGCGATCGGTCGAGATGCCCTCACCTCCGGCCACTCCACCCAAAAAGAGATCGACCGGATCGCCGGGAGCCAAACGCATGATCAGAAAGGAAAGCAGAGTAATCCCGAAGAGAGTCGGAATCGCGAGCAGGATGCGCTGAATAGTATAACGAAGCATGAACGATTAAAAAATAAATCCCGTACCGTGCGTAAAAATTGGATAAACAGCTATCACTCCTGGCGATTGCAACTCCGCGAACAACCCCCTCACCGAACAAGAGCTCAGAGCGACTCAATCCAGCGTATTTGCTCTCGGGCAAGATCGATTATATAACCTCAGAGCCAACCGACGAACTCTCGACGAAGTCCTGCTGAACATCAACTCGCAGCATTCAGTACTTGCGACGGCGAGCCCCTTCGATCAAGCCCATCATCGACTAGCGTCTTTGCCATTCGCAGCCAGATTTTTCCCGATCTCTTCTCTTAGCCCAAGAGTCAATCCGCTTGTAGAGTTTCAGCCAGAGAGTACGCTCGTTTGCTCTCCTCAATCTTTCCCTTGTGAGCATAGATCCGCCCCAACTCCTTCCATACCGAAACATTGTCCGGCATTTCTTCGGCAAGCTGCTCCAAGAGTGGCAATGCGCCATCCATATCCTGAAGAGCTAGATAGGTAATCGCCAAATTGTAGCGAGCATCCCAATCGTCGGGCTTGAGCTCGACCGTCTTCTCGTAGGCCTGCAATGCCGCAGTATAGTCTTCCTGCTTCCAGTAGAGGTTACCCAGATTATAATACGTATTAGATGCTTGAGGATCGATGTCGATCGCCTTGCGGTAATTATCCTCAGCACCCTTATAATCTCCAGTGCGTACCTGAGTTACCGCGAGATTGATATGCCCCTCTAGATGGCGCGGATCGGTCTCGACCAATTGAAATAGAACACCGGCTGCCTCCTGATAGCGATCCTGATTCATATAAAGCACTCCGAGGCTGTGCAAGGAACTGGCATCCGCACTATCTACCGAAACAATCCGCTCGTAGGTAGAAATAGCAGAGTCGGCCTGGTCAAGCTGGTAGTAGACATAAGCGAGATTGCGCCAGGCCTCTAAACGCTCGGGCCTGATGAGAGTAGCATTCTTGAATTGAATCAACGCGCGGTCAAACTCGACCTCTTCGCCTTGAGCGACGTTTACGCCAGCATTGTATTCGCGAGCCCAGTAGTAATCGCGTATTTGATCGATCTGGTCCTCGAACTTGGGACTCAAATCCACTGCGCGTGCAAATGAAGCATCCATTGCGGCGTAGTCGCCCTCGCCGCTGTAGATTTTTCCCAGCAGAAAGTGAGCCTCTGCATTTTGCGGTTCGGTTTCAAGGGCCAGCACGAGTTGGTCTTTGGCCTTTTGCGTTTCTTCCTGCTTGAGATAAAGCTTGGCCGCCGTCAGGGCCGAGCTCTGGCAACCCAACGCCAGGGGGATCAGGGCAAGGCTCAACAAATACGCATATTGCATATAGGGCTCCTCATAATAGAACGGCGGAGAGGGGTTAGAGCATACCAAGAGATGCTGCGAGCTTCACCAACACAGCTGAAACCCTTGAACGAGTACTTTGCGTCACCTCGTGCAGTACACCGGGAAAATACTGCGAATTTCTATCGTCACCGGTGCAAACACAGTACTAATGCGGCAACTAAAAGTATTCAGCACACCGAAAAAGTCAACGGACGTGCCGCCGCAATTGAGGAGATCACCGCACTAACAATCGTCGAAAGACACGCTGCAAACAGCACCTCCAGCCCCCATCCACTCAACTGGCACGCGACAATCTCGATCGCATATTCGCTATGTATAAGAGGTGCGGCATTCGCACCTAGAAACCGCAGGTGGGAATATTGCTCCTATTAGAAGACTGCGAAAAGAGGACAAGCGCGATAGCAATAATCCATTGAGACCTTAATCGCCTTGTACACACTAGATCTATGGACAACAAAAAACAAGTCGCGCACCAAAGGTGCGCGACTTGTTTACACATCAGGTTCGACCAGATCGACGACGAGCGGAATAAACCTCGCCGCTCAAAAATCCAGTTTGAACGCAAAGGTATTGAGGGCATCGAAATACTCTACCCCGGTGTAGGCGTAGTCCAACTGCAGGTCGCGAATTGGTCCAATATTGAGTTTGAGACCTACACCAAAACTGGTACCGAAGATAAAGGTATCGTCCTCGGCACTAGACGGCATATCAAATCCCGCGCGCAGAACCAGCGAGTTATTGAATACATACTCGGCCCCGATCCGATACTCGTCATAATCGTAATTCTGATGCTGGAAGAGCGTGTTCACGCTGAGCGACTGGGTATCGCCCATCGGCATGCTATAACTGAGACCGATCTCGAAGAGCGAGGGCAAATCGGCCGAACTGGTCTCGACCCGATAAAACGATCCCGCACGGCGTAAACCATCGATCTGTCCCTGAAAGAGCAGCCCCGGCCCGCCGTAGGTCATGCGCGTACCGATATGCTTTATGCCGATGCCCAGATCCAGACCCTGTATCGAACCCAGATTGTCGTATTGCACACCAGCACTGAAAGAAAGTCCGCTCGCATTGGCGCGACCGACATTCTCCGAAATGAAGTGTATGGTACTCCCCATGCGGATTCGATCGGTCAGATTGTTGGCATAGGTCGCACCGATAGTGAAAAAAGTCGGTGAGAAGGTTCCGCCGGTACCATCCGGGGCTGTCGCGGTCGTGACCGGGATGTCGCCGACACCCAGCGCCTTCATACTGACCGCCAGGTGTCCGAGCGAACCGAATCGGGCTCCGACCGCAGCATAGTTGAGCTGCATATCCGCGAGATAGCTCATCGTCGACACCAGGATCGTGGCCGATGATGAAGATCCCGCAAGACCCGCCGGGTTCCAGTGCAGCGCTTCGATGCCCGTGGTGCTGGCGGACGAAGCGCCACCCAACCCCATATCCCGAGCCCCAACCGGAATCAGCAACTGGGCCGCAGCACTTCCCCCGACGCGATTCCGTCCGCCGGCCTCGACCTCAGACGCGCTCCAGAGGAGGCCGACCAGCGCCAGCGCCAGCGTTAACTTGCCAGTAATACGCATTGTCTTGATCTCCTGTCTGATTTCCACGTCTCGCCTAGTAACTTTCCAGGAACTGTTGTTCCTGCACGATCGCCAGCTTCAGTACTTTTTCCATCTTCACCTCGAGCATCTCAATATGGGCGATATACAAACCACTGGACACGGGTAGACCGTTGTCGTTATCGAGATTCCAGGTGAAGAATTGATCGGGATCGTTTTTCTTTAACTTCCGCACCATATGCCCGGCCACATCGAAAATGCGAATCGTGGCCTTAGCGGGAAGGTGGCTGAACGTGACAAAATGCTCGTAGCGAGAGGTCTCCATCTCGTTGAGGCCATAGTATGGATTGGGAAAAACGTTGATCTTTTTCAAATCTTCTTTCAGCAGCGCCTCATCCGTCGAGGTCCCCGCCACTTCGAAGGTAAAGACATCGTTCGCAGTATTGACGTGGTTGGCCGCCAGTACGAAGGTATCGCCATCCATCGGGAAACGCGTCTCCTGCCGCCTATTGGCGAATACGATATACATGATCGGCAACGGATCCGTGGCCCCATCGTTCAACGGCAACAACCCGAAGTCTGTCAGTGCCGGATCGTCGTCTCCGGGCTCGGTGTAGTCGGCATCGAAGATGAACAGCCATTCGCGGGGGCCAGACCCGGCCAAATTACTGGACTTTTGGTACCAGGCAGGCCCATAGGCCCCGTTGACCAGCCCGCCAGGCTGGTTGTTTTCGAGAAACCCTATCGCCAGACGCCGCGGCGGATCGCTTTCGATATCCCAGGCCGAAAGACAGATCGGCGACCGTTCCTGATATACGTAGATTCCAGGACCGTCGGCGTTGATTATGTATTTGCTCCAATCGTACGGATTGGCCGTGGTGGTCATATCGGCGGTAGCTGGCACATCGCCCGAAGCACCGCGGAGATACCGATAGGCATAGGTGACATTGGGGTTGTTCAAGTCCACCGGGCGGTACTGCATTTCGCCCTCTTCTTCGACCACGTTGGTAAAGCGAATCTCGACCGTGCGCAACTGCGCGGGCGTAACCGAGGTTGGTTCGAACCACTGGTGGTTTACATCACCGGTAATCGCGCCGCTGAAACCTTCAGCACCCCAATCGGCCTCGGCCCAGGTCCACCAGCGCGACGCGCTGCTATGCGAATTAGCCGTGACGAAATCAGCTACTGATCCGCCGTTTTCGGCTTTCCACGCCTGGTAGGTCACACCGGGCGCAGCCCAATCCTTCATGCCGTTGGGAGGACCGTTGACCATGATTTCAAAACCATCGTCACCCAGATACATGGCAGTCCCGCTCTGGTCGCTCTGACCCGTGAGCAGTTCCTCATTATCCGTCTTGTCGCGCAGACTCCAGACGACGCCCCCTTCGCCGTTATCGGCGTAGCTGACCTCGTACGTATTGCCGGTGGTGCGCGTCGGATCGACCACATGCGTACGGACCGTTCCATCGCTGGCCCCAGCAGTATGCTCCGCGGTTCCCATCTCCGCAGCAACGGTCCCGTAGCGCGTGCCCGGCACCGGCAACTGCGGCACCGCTACCAGTATCTGCGGCGGACTCTCCAGCGTTGTGGTCGCAGCGTTTTCGTCTTTGTTGTGGCTGTAGGCAGTAACGGCAAAATAGTAGCGTTGACCGTTAACCAGCGGGCTACCGCGCAAGAGATCCTGGGTAACCTTCAGATTGCGCCTGACGCCGAAATCTGTGCCGATCTGCAGGGGCACATCGAGAATAACCCCCGAATCGTCGTCCAGATCTATACCCAGTACCGTGGTCACGCCGTTCTCTATGTCAAAGGTTCCCAATTTGCGCCCCTGATCCAACGTCGCTTCGGCCGAAGGCAACTGATAGACATTATACCCTTCGAACTCTAGCGAACCATTGGGCACCGTCTCGGTCGCGGTTACCGCAGCACTGTTCCAACCCCAATCCAGAACGATAGCCTTGTCGAGCTCCGCTATCCGCACCTGCGGCGCGGCGGGCGGCGGCGGCACCTGGAAGAAGCTATTGTAGGCATCCTGAACGAAGAGGTCATTGAACTTGAGCTTAGAGATACTGCGAAAGCGATCGCTACCCAACCCTGCGATCAGCGCGACCACTACTTCCTGCACATCGCCGAGCTTCATCGCGAAAGGACCAGTATTGAGCACGATACGCCGGTCTCCGGGCGGCAGCGGCACCCCATCGTTCCATCCAGTAGCGCGGGTCGGATCACCGTCGAGCGTAAACTTGGTATCCTCACCAGTGATCGGGTTGGTGTAGGGCACGGGGTTCTCGACATCCGGCTGGGGCTGATATCCCTGGAGCAGATTGTACCACTCGAGAGTCCCATCGTATTCGCCCAAGCTCGGGTCACTGATAGAACTGCCAGCAGCAAAATAAACATAGGAGGTCATCGGCAGATTGCGATAACCACCGATCGTTTCAAAGCCGAAAATGGCCTTAGCTTCTGGATCCGGCTCCATCGTGACGTTGCCATCATCGTCCGTAACCTCGACCATCACCGGAACAATCGGCCCCTGCAGGAAGTCGTAACCAGCCGCAGGCGGTGCGAGACCGAACGAGCTGAAATGCGAGTCGCTGTCGCTGCCGTTGTACACATATCCCAAACTAAGACCCACATCGCTACCGGCGAAATCATCGCCGTAATCACCGAGATCGGGATCCGACCATTGCGCCACGTACATGTCCTCAATCACACTATCGTCAGGCGTATCGGCAGTTCCTTCATACTCGAAGCGAAACTTCTTGAAGATCACATCGCCGAGCGCGTCGGTGCGCGCATAGGCCCAGAGCGTGATCTGAATCTCCAGCCCGATCGGCGGTGACCCATAGAGCGAAGTGGTTGCTCCAGCGTCGAGATCGTTGATCACGAACCAGGCGATCTGGTCCGCATTGTTGGCGCAAACCTCAGGCGCAGAGACGCAGTTGGCATTGCGAAAAGAGGGCTGGTCGGTTCCAGGATCATACGAGCCATTGCCATCGACATCGTAATAAGGTGCGCCCCAATCGGCCGGCCACTCATTCCAATCGCGCTGATACTGCGCCCGCAATGCAGCTATATCGTCATCGCTGACATCGTCGAGACCCTTGTTGAGCATCTCGGCCGCATCCTGGCGTAGATCGGCGGTAGCGAAATCACCGCGGACGCGATAGATCCGCGCTCCAGTGTCATCAGCCACCCCCTTGGCGGTGATCCGCCCCGGGCGGGTGCCGATCTCGTAAGTCTGGCCGCCGACGCGCAACGCCGGCTCTACACCGTCGCGCACATAGCCGCCAAAAATCAGCCCATCGGCGAAAATGGCATAGTCGGTACCCCGCGGGTAGCTGACACCCGAATTTCCCGTCAGCGGATCGCGTGCCGACCAACCATCGCTGCGGAACCACATCGCCAGATTGTTGATGTTGATCAGCGCCGTTTCGCCACTGAACGCTTCGTTCTGAGCGATCTTAGCGGCACCACGCGAAGAGTACGGCGCCCGCGCCTCAACGGTGGCGATGAAGCCGACCACCGCCATCAGGGCGACAAGCAGGGATATTCTTTTCATCGCGCTCGTCCTTGGATTAATTGCCATTGATTTCGTCATAGTTATATCGTCGTATCTCATCAGAATTCCAGGCTAAGCCCGAGGTGAACCTGACGCGGCTCGGCGAAGAGATCGCCGCCCTGGTTGGCCCAGTAATGCTCACGATTCTGCAGATTGATTTTCTCGAACATCTCGGTAAAGTCCTCGCCGCGGGCCTCGACGATCTGCTCGCTGAGCTCGGGATTGGTGAGAAATCCATCGTCGTTGGCCGTCCCTGTGCGCCTATAGACATTGACCACATTCTTGCGGTTGAAGAGGTTGAGTGCCCGCACGAAAATCGTCAGGTCGCGACCACCGAGGCCGATGACCTTGGCCACCCGCAGATCGGTTTCGAAAATCCACGGCGTCGTCGAAGAGTTGATCGCCTCCAGCGGCTTGCGCGAGCGCGGATCGAAATCGTCCATGATCGCGCCGTCCTGAGGACCGCGTTGTCCCAGCGAACCACCGACCAACGTGTAGTTGTGGCCACTCGAGAAGGTGAACAGCAGGCTGCTGCTGAGCCGATCGAGCAGGCTGCCCGCCCGGTCGAACTTATAGTCCAGCAGCACGCTACCGTTGTGGCGCTGGTTGAAGTCGAGCGGCATCACCAGCGTCGGTAGATTGGTCTTGTTCTCCACGCCCGATACCGCGGTCAGCGTTGACGAACCAGTACCCTGTGCATCCTGAAGGGTATAGTTGACCTGGGTCCGCAAACCGCGAGTCCGGCGAACCTTGAGCACAAATTCTATGCCCTTGGTGGTGGCAAAATCGCCGTTCTGCAAGTAGTTGTATCCACCAGAAGCACCTATCGCACGCGATGAAACATCCTGATTGCGCAGCTGCAGCTGCCCTTTGACATCGCGGTAGAAGCCGGTAATATCGAAAGACGCGCTTTCGGTGAACTGGCGTTCGAAACCGACTTCGTACTGGGTCGTGTGCATCGGCTCGAGATTGAAAGCGGTCGGCGCGTTGATAAAGTTCTGCCCACCCGTTTCAACTGCCAGCCGCGCGCCACCGGTCAGGCTCGAGCGCAACGCCGGCATCTGCGCAAATTTGCCGTACTGCACATGCATCACCGTACGGTCGGACACCGGAAACGAGAACCCTAGCCGCGGACTGATCTTGGTGTGGGTCTTGCTCGGTTCCATATAGGTGTTTTTGTCGTCTTTAATAACCAGCGTATAGTTTTTCTCGTCGCGATTGATGAGCGAATTACCATCCTTATCGAGCTTTATATCCCACGAATCGATATCGAAGTAGTCGATTCGCAATCCGGCATTCACAATCAGATCGCGATACTCGATCTTGTCCTGAATATAGGCCGAGGCCAGTTTCGGATGCCGTGGCGCTTCGAGATCTCCACCCAGCGATTTGCCGCCGTCCTGCTCGCGACCGAACTCGTCGTAGCCAAAGAAGTCGCCGCGGCTGTTCTGGCGAATCAGCCGCTGCAGATCTTCAAGCTTTCCCGCATCTCCAGCAGCCTTGATCATCGCGTCGAGGACTTTGTCGGCACCAATCTCCCCGTCGTAGTAGCGCTGGTAGACCTTCTCCAACTCGGGATGGGAAAGATTGATCTGGTTGCGAATTGATCCCAACCCACCGATGTTGAAACGCCGTGCCGACCAGCTCTGGTAATCGAAACCCGCCTTAAGCTGGTGTACTGCGCCCTGGTTGGTGAGACTACCCGAAAGACCGATATAGCCGTCGGTACTCTTGCCATAACCGGTCATCGTAGCACCCGGGCGCGTAAAAGGAAACCCATTGAAATCATAGCTGCGCGGTGGGGTGCCAGCGCGCGAGAAACTCACGAAGTCGAGCTTCTCCTTTGCACCCAGCTGAGCGACCGCCGTGCTGTCGCTGTAGAGCAGGAAATTATCCTTGAAGAACGGATCGTAGGACTCGTAATCGTTTTTGAGATAGGAGAACGTCAGATCGTAGACCGTATTGGCGCTGAGCAGGTGCGTGGCCTTGAGGCTCAACATGTTCTGACGATAATCACTCTCGCTGAGTCGGGCGGTGTTAAACATGCTGCGAATCGGCAGGCCGTGGCTTTCCCCTTCACCCACCGCCATGATGTGCGTCAGCTTGAGCTGCAGCGGGCTCAGGTCGAAAAGCAGGGTGGTATTGGCACGCCGTATCATCCCTGCGCTGTGATCGATAACACCCGACTGCACAGATAATGTATCGATCCGATCGGGATCGAGTTCGCCATCTTCGTCGCTGTCTACCCAGTGCACGCGCCCACCGCGATCACCGGTATCCTCCAGGCCATTTAATTCGAAACCTTCCCAGAAAATCGGTGACGAATCGACCGCCTCCTGCTGCAACGCCGTAAAGAGGCTGATATTGCCCATCAACGGTCCGCCGGCAGTAAAGACCAGATTCTGATAGCCATAGTCGTAGGCGCCAAAGCGCTGCTTGCCGGCCCCTGCCAAGTTGTCAAACTCACTGCGCAACCCGAACTCCCACTCGCTGCCGCCACTGCGCAGTTGGCGAGTGACCACCCCGGCCGTAGCACCACCGTATTCGGCGTTGAAGCCACCGGCCTGGACTTGAATCTCCTCGATCGCCTCATCGATGAGTTCAGCTGCACTGCCACCGGTGATCGGATTGCGGGTGCTGGTCCCTTCAATGTAATAAGCGATCTCGTCTGACCGCGAGCCACGGACATGGAGAACCCCATCCTGCAGGACCACCCCCGGTTGCAAACCAACAACCTCAGTGGTCCCGCGCAACGGCAGAGCCTCGAGGTCTTCCGCATCGATGATCCGCACCGCATTGGTGGCGTTTTTGTCGATGATCGGTCGCTCGGCCTTGATAATGACCTCGTCGACCTGAATATCCGATGACGACATGGCGATCTCCACATCGGTCGTCAAATCGGTCGCCACACGCAATTGCTCTATCTGCACCGGCGCATAACCTATATACGTCGCACGCAACACATAAGAACCCACCGGGACATTGAGGATAAAGAACCGCCCCTCCTCGTCGGCGGTAGTTCCAAGGTCCGCGCCGACCAATTGTACGTTGGCATTGGGCAGTGCATCCCCCGTCCTGGCATCCGTGACGACGCCGGCGATTTTGCCTCCGGTGCTCGCCCCGGCGGGAACCAGAGCCAGAGCCAGAAGCGCGCCGAGTACCGTCAGGACGCGGAAAACGCCTTGGAGCTTAATCATGCAAAATATCCTTTCCAAAGATGGTTTTCATCATTGGTTCATCGAAACAAAAGGACCGCGTGAACAATCCGCTTGGCGGACACGATTTCTCTTGGCAAAAACAAACGCGATCTCCATTTATACCCACAAGTTAGATGTTATATCCAGAAAGATTAGCTATTGCGCTCTATGGAGAATGTCAAAAACCAAGAAGTCGGCTTACTTATACCGTATTGAGAGCTATTGAAATAGTCAAGAAATAAATTGCATAATGCTCGGAATTTTCGACAAAGATTCGCCGTGCAGATAAAAAAAAGGAATGTCAGCTAAAATAATGGCAAAAAGAGAACTTACAGCACAAAAAAATGCACATTACATCAGGTGCAACCAGTCCTCCAGCAGGAAATTGACCCGACCGATCAAAAGCGAGATCCGCGCCATCACCGTGTAGCCGAAAGATGCTCCAAAGGAGACCATCAGAAACCAGATCCCGATCCGCGAGACCCTTCCCGCGACCCCGGTGTGCTCGACGGAAAAGAAGAAGTAGACCAGCACCCCGATCACTCCCACCAGAATCACGAGCAGATTGAGTCCGTCCCAACTCAGACCCAGCGGTTGTATGGTCGGTTCGACCTGTGCGAGAATGAAGGAAGAGGTGTAGCGAGGAATCGTCAGCCCGGCACCTAAGCCCACGAAAAAGGCGAAAGAATAACGACTGAGCCAGGCCAGACGAGACGAGAAACGCGTCAGCATCAAGAGCCCCAAAAACGTGGGCGCCAAAAGCCACCAATTCGCTGATTGACCCTGATCAAGGTCGGTCCACTCAGCGATAATTTCGCCGTAGATCGTCGGGTACCAGTATTGGCCGAAAACATAGGCCGCAGCCACACCGACAAAAACGTGCTCGGCAAATTTGAAGAGCGGGTTGTCCTTGTAAAGGAAGCTGTAAAGTGCCAGCGTCATCCCCGCCGCGACAATAATACCCAACCCCGTCCAATCCGCCTGCAGCGTTCCGCTGACGACCAGACCGATATTAACGACAGCAAAAAACAAAAGGAACACTAGGAACACATAGGTATCACGCATCGCCCTCAACCTCTTTGCTCGGCCTGGGAGCGGCGGGAGACGAAGTAGGCGGCATTGCCGATCAGTACGAAAACGACGATCACCAGGTGTGCAAACGACTGGGCGCTCATCCCCTTGGACGCCGTACCCGGTTGGTCGATCAGGGTTTCGTACTCGGCTGCCCCGGCCAGACCACCAAGAAAACCAATGAGCTGACCCGAATCGAGAAAGGGATAAAGGTCGGGAGCCATCACGGCGGTGCAGCCGCCAGAAAGGGGGAATCCGTATTTCTCCTGACCGTAGGGGATCCACCAAAACTCCAGCGAATCACCCGCCGCTAGATCAAAGACGAAATCGAAATCGCGCAAGGTCCGCAGATCGCGCGTCAGGTCCAGCGAACCAACCTCGGCACCCCAGTTATCCTGTGGAAATGCGCCGTGAAAGTCCTGTCCCATATTGAGAATGACGCCGAAATTGCCAGGCTTGTAGCCCATAAAAGCATAGTCTATTCCGTATTGGAGATCGAATTCGGTCGCCAGCTCCTCGAGTACCTGCTGCGCTATTCCCGCAGCATCGGGCCAGAGACAGATCGCGACCACCTTGAGATCGCGGCGAAAAGCATGGCGCAAAACCGCCCGCGCCATTGGCAACATCTCGGGCACCGTACTGGCGCCGAAGGAAAAGGATACCAGCACCACGTCCCCTGACTCCAGCGTCTCAAACTGGTCGTATACAGCTCTGGCCTCGGCGGTTGGCGTCACCGGCAAGTAAATCCCGGCCAATAGCGGTCCTGCCACCGCCAGGAAAACCAGAACGAAGATAAAGCGGCGTTCGATATTGAGTAGCTTCTGCATCACACACCGCCCCCTCGGCCCATAAACGAGACCAGATGCGGTTGAAATCGCAATATCGCCAATAATGAGGAATCCCACATACACTTGGCACGCAACGCTTTAACCTGGAAGAATAGCTGCACTTGCTCCATCGCTAATCCCCCCCGCCCAAATAGGAGCGCTCGATACCGAAGATGATCCGCAACGAGGTCGCAATGGCGCCCAACGAAACTCCGAGCAAAATACCGCGCTTGGCAGCGAGATTGGGCACATTCAAAAGCCAATCGGTCGCCAGCGGAAAAAACTCGGAGATCTCGCGTCCGATCGGCACCCGGCCGAGCATCACGATCACCGCCGCTATCAGCAACAGTGCCGCCTCGGGCGTACGAGCGCGGAAGGTCCGGTAAGCCGCCGAGGCGATGAAGAAGGCCAGGATCGAAAACATGGTCGAGGCGCAGGGCACGTGGA
>MDTE01120592.1_pt1 | contig 12844 bp, 14 predicted proteins | sample 811231 | NCBI WGS metagenome assembly MDTE01 (sample SAMN05326651, study PRJNA326480) | marine metagenome | isolation source: seawater | place: Indian Ocean: Red Sea | collected 2010
AGTAATATCCCAATACTCAGCTGTAACTAAAGCGTCACCACTGATTAATTTAGTTTTCATACCTTGGTCTCTCATTTGTCTTACGATCAAACCACCTTCAGTGTGGTAACCACCAAGATAAACTGCATCAATACCTTTAGACTTAAGTTTTGAAACTAAAGCAGAGTAATCTTTTTCACCTGCAGTGATAGCTTCGTACATAGTTTCTTTTAAGCCTGCCTTATTCATATTCATTTTAGTAGCGTCTGCTAAACCTTTTCCGTAAGCAGTTTTGTCATGAATAATAGCAACTTTTTTACCTTTGTATGTTTTTGCTAGGTATGCTCCAGCAACTTCACCTTGCTGGTCATCTCTTCCGCAAACTCTAAATACATTTGGTCCACCTTCATCCGTAAACGCTGGATTTGTAGAAGCTGGAGAAACTTGAACTATTCCTTCTTCAGTATAAACTTTTGAAGCTGGAATTGAAGATCCTGAACAGAAATGTCCTGCTACATAAGTAACACCTTGACTGGCAAATTTATTTGCTACAGCCACAGCCTGTTTTGGATCACAAGCATCGTCTCCGATTACTAGTTTAACTTTTTCTCCCAATATGCCTCCCTTAGCATTAACATCCTTTGCCCACATATCAGCGCCAGCTTTTAGCTGAGCACCAAAAGATGCGTATTGACCACTCATTGGTCCAGCAGAAGCTACTATTACGTCAGCTTTTGCAGCTACAGATCCTAATAAAAAGAATGAAGCAATTAATGAAAGAGATTTTTTCATTATTCTTCTCATATTTCCCTCTTTTTCGGTTGTTAATTAATTAATTAATTTAGATTATTGAACACTACATCTTCATTCATGTAAATAAGGAAAAAATTATTTTTTTCCGCCACCTTCTAGATAAGCAGCTTGAATATCCTTGTTTTTTAACAGGTCTTGACCTTTGCCTTCAAGGGTAATGTTTCCATTAACTAAAACATAGCCACGATCAGCGAGTTCCAAAGCTTTTTTAGCATTTTGTTCAACAAGAAAAATTGTCACCTTTTTTTCTTTATTGATATTTTTAATGGCTAAAAATATTTGATTAACAAGTTTTGGTGCTATCCCTAGAGAAGGTTCGTCTAGCAGTAACATTTTTGGTTTGGCCATCATAGCCCTTGCGATTGCAAGCATTTGCTGCTCTCCACCAGACAAAGTTCCACCTCTTTGACTTAATCTATCTTTAAGAACTGGAAAAAGATCATAAACATCTTTTGAGTCCTGAATAAAATGCTTTCCTTTATCATTCGATGAGGCTCCAAGTCTTAGATTGTCTTCCACTGATAGTCTTGAAAATATTCTCCTTCCCTCAGGAACTTGTGAAATACCAAGATTAACAATATCGTGGGGAGCTAAATTTTCTATATTCTTTTCCTTAAAAACTATTTCGCCTGTTGAGGCCTTATTCACTCCACTAATAGTCATGAGTAATGTTGATTTTCCAGCTCCATTAGATCCGATAAGTGTTACTATCTCTCCATCATTAACCTGCACATTCACACCTCTAAGAGCTTGTATGTTGCCATAAAATGTTTCGACTTTAGAAATTTTTAACATGTCTATTCATCAGTTCCTAAATAAGCCTCTATAACCTCTGGGCTATTTTTTGTTTCTTTTGCACTTCCTTGAAATATTTTCTTTCCATAATTAAGAACTATAACTCGATCAGAAATTTCCATGACTACGCTCATGTCATGCTCGATGAGTAAAATGCCTGTTTTTTTTTCATTTTTTATAAAAAGGAGTAGTTTATTTAAATCTGCAGACTCTTTTGCATTTAGGCCAGCCGCAGGTTCGTCTAAACACAACAAGTGTGGATTTATGCACATTGCCCTAACAATTTCTAATTTTCTTTGATCTCCGTAAGGTAGATCTCCTGCATCATCATCGGCTCTATTAGTCAATCCAATAATATCTAACCAATATTTTGAAAGCTCAACAGCTTCTTTTTCTTTTTTAACATAAGAAGGTGAATTAAAGAGACCAAGGAAAGTGAATCCTGAAGCAACCATTAGTTTGTTATGTTGAGCAACCATCATATTTTCTAAGACTGACATTTGTGGAAAAAGTCTTATATTTTGAAATGTTCTTGCTACGCCAGCATTTTGAGCAATTCTAAAATCAGAAAATTTTCTTAGATTCAATTTTTCTTTCTCTTTATTTAAAAACATAGAGCCAGAGGTAGCCTTATAAAACCCAGTTAAACAATTAAACACGGTTGTTTTTCCAGCTCCGTTAGGCCCAATTATAGATGTGATTTCATCTTTGTTTGCTGAAAAAGTTAAGTTGTCTATCGCGACTAAGCCACCAAATTTCATTGTTAAGTTTTCAACATCTAATAATTTCTCAGTCATAAATTTAGCTTTTCTTGCTTAAAGTTATTGTTGGTTTTCTTGTTGCTAATATTCCTCTTGGTCTAAAAATCATAATCAATACCATTGCGCCTCCAAAAGCTATCATCCTGTAGGACTCGAAGTCTCTAAAAACTTCAATCAATCCAATCAAAAATACTGTTGAAAGAACAACTCCTGTTTGAGATCCCATTCCACCAAGGACAACAATTGCAACTATAATAGCTGACTCTATAAATGTAAAACTTTCAGGGCTAATAAAAGCTTGTCGAGTGGCAAAAAAAGATCCGGCAAACCCTCCAAACATCGCGCCTATAGCAAAGGCGGTTAATTTAGTATTTCTTGGATTAACACCTAAGGACTTACATGCGATTTCATCTTCCCTAAGAGCTTCCCACGCTCTACCTATTGGCAATCTTCTAATTTTGATAGTAAAAAGATTTGTTATTAAAGCCAGTACTAAAATTAAATAATAAAGGAAAATTATTCTTTGCATTGGGCTATATTCTAGACCAAAAAAAGTATGAAATGTTTGTTCTCCTTCATCTGGAAAACTTTTAAAGGGTAATCCAAAAAATGATGGTCTAGGTATTCCAGTAAGCCCATCAGGACCTTTGGTTAGTTCATACCAATTCAGTAAAAGAATTCTTATCATTTCTCCAAAAGCTAAAGTTACAATAGCAAGGTAATCGCCTCTCAATCTTAAAACTGGAAATCCCAGAAGAATACCAAACATAGCAGCAAATACACCGGCGATAGGAAGACAAATCCAGAAAGACCATCCAAAATGAATTGCGAAAAGTGCGTAAGAGTAAGCACCAACAGCATAAAAAGCTACATAACCTAAATCTAAAAGACCTGCTAAGCCTATTACAATATTTAAACCCCAGCCTAACATAATGTAGGTTAGCATCATAATACCTATATCCATCAAGTAGCGATCTGTGAAAGGTAAAAATGGAAAAATAACTGAAAATATAATTGCGCTAAGAGCTATCCGAGGACCTTTAGTGTCTAAAAAATTTGAAATTGATCTACCTATGCCAGATTGCACTCCGCTTTTTTGGTCTCTATTAAATGAGTAAATATTAATAAGAAATCTACCAACTGCACACACTATAACTATTAGACCTACTATTAACCATTTGGGTTGAACAATTAATATTTCATTTTGAGCAACTGTTCTTAAACCGACAATAGGTCCAAACAAAGCCAAAGCTATAAGGCCTGTCAAAAGACTATCTTTAATAGATGATTGAAGAAAATTTTTTCCCATTTTAAACTTTTTCAATATCGGGTTTGCCTAAAAATCCAGTTGGGAAAAATATTAAAACAACAACCAAAACTGTAAAAGCTGCTATATCTTTATATTCTATTGAAATATAACCTGACCAAAATACTTCGATTAATCCTATCAGTAATCCTCCAAGCATAGCTCCTGGAACTGAACCTATTCCTCCTAGAACTGCGGCTGTGAATGCTTTTATTCCTGCTAAAAAACCAATATAAAAATCTATTACTCCATAGTACATCACAAACATCATTCCCGCTACTGATGCGAGTGAAGAACCTATTATAAATGTTATTGAAATAGTCCTATCTACATTTATTCCCATTAATGCAGTCATGGTTCTGTCTTGTTCACATGCTCGCTGAGCTCGGCCAAGCGCTGTTCTAGTTATAAGTAAAGTGAATATTGCCATTAAAACTATTGTGACTAAAACTATGAAAATTTGTAAGTAACTTAATGAAACTGTAAAACCTGTTTCTTCCATAAAAGTAAATCCACCCTGAATAACTGGTTGCAAAGTTTTAATTCTAGCTCCTTGAGCAGCTTGAACATAATTTTGTAAAACAATTGACATTCCTAAAGCTGAAATAAGCGGTGCCAATCTGAAAGATTTTCGTAAAGGTTTGTAAGCTAATTTTTCTACAGTCCATCCATAACAGGCAGTGAAAACCATTGCTATTAATAGAGTAAGTAATAACACTACTGGTAATGCTATGCTAGTTAACGCAAAAAGAATAAAAGAAATTAAGGCAACAAAAGCACCCACCATAAAAATATCACCATGGGCAAAATTTATCATACCAATGATTCCGTATACCATGGTATAGCCTATGGCGATTAGACCATAAACAGAACCCAGTGTTACACCGTTAATTAGCTGTTGTAAAAAATATGCTAAATCCATTTACTAAGTTTTAAATTTTTTAAAGACGCTATTTAAAACTTTTTGTTGGACTTTGTAAAATTTCTTTTTCTTAAGTTGTTTAAGTACATAAGCATTTGTGCCTCCTGGTGTTTGTGATTCTATCACAAGTTGTTTTAAAGATAGTTTATTTTTAAAAACTGCGTCCTCTGCTAATGCAAGAAAAAGCTCTCTAACGTAATTCTCTGCATCCCTTCTTTTGACTCCTTTTGATGCAAGCCAATTACTAGTGACTAAAGATAAATTGTAAAAGGGAGCCATAAATGATGCTGTGGCCCAAAATCCTTTAGAAATTTTTTCACTTTTAACTTCTATCACTTTTCCTAGATGTTTAAAAAAACTTTTTACAATTTTACTTGAAGGAAAAATAACAATTGGTCCCTTTTTCATTCCTATAAATGGTAGAGGTATTACTCTGGTAACATCATTGCTCTTTGTATATTTTTTTAAATTTTTTAAGTTAATAGTTGAAATAAAACTAATAACTTTTTTGTTCTTTTTAAAATTAAGGTTTTTTAAAATTTTATTTCCTACTTTGGGTGTAATTGCTAGAAAAACCCAATTAGAATTATCTATTAATTGTTGATTATTTTTTGAAACAGTAATTTTTTTAAATCTTTTACTTAATTTTTTTGCTAATGTTCTATTACGAGGGGAGATATAAATTCTTTTGATTTTTAATTTTGATTTGAAAATACCCTCAATAACTGAGGAAGTAATATGCCCTGTTCCCAAAAAACCAATTTTCATTAATTATGCAGAATAACCAAGCAATCCCATTTAATAAAGAAAATTTTAAACAAATATTATCTAAAGAATTTGCTCTGGTGATAATTGTTTCAATTCCTAGTGCAATGATTGCTGAATACCTCGATGTTCCACTAGCTTGGTTTTTAGGTCCAATGATAATCACATCTATAGTTACTTTATGCGGTATTAAAACCAGGATGCCAAAGCTTGTTCTTAGTGCCACTTTAATTCTCTTAGGTCTTTATATAGGAAATTATATTGACAAAAACTTATTTTCCCAAATTCATCAATGGCTTTGGACTTCTTTAATAATGTTAGGTTATATAATTGTAAGTGTCTTATTGGTATCAAGATATCTAGAAAAATTTTCAGGTTACGATAAAAAAACTTCAATTTTTTCAGCTGCACCTGGAGCTCTTGGTCCACTAATGATTTTGGCAGAAGACGAGAAGTCAGATTTAAGTAGAGTGGCAACATCACATTTAATAAGACTAATAATTATAATTACTGTTTTTCCTTTCATTGTTAATAGTTTTTATAATGTTGAAGATATTGAAACTGTAAAATTATCTTTAAATGATCAAAATTCTTTTGATTTGTTAATATTGATATTTATATCTATAGTTTTTATTTTACTATTTGACAGGTTGAGAATTCCAGCTGCTTTACTTTCGGGAACCTTAGTAGCTAGTGGAGTTTTACAAATAACAGACTTGGCAGCTTATAAACTTCCACCGAATATTATTGATTACTCTTTATTAATATTAGGATCTTCAGTCGGATGTAGATTTGCTGACAAGACTTTTAATGAAATAGGAAAAAATGCCTTACACAGTTTTGTTGCAACTTTTTTATTGGTCATGCTGGGATTGTTAGCAGCTTTTATTGCAAGTCTTATTATTGATAAAAACTTTTTTACCCTTCTTCTTTCGTACTGTCCTGGTGGAATTTATGAAGTTGCAGTTATAGCAATTTTCTTTGATTTAGATCCTGAATTTGTGTCTTTTCATCATATTATAAGATTATTAATGATTTTGTTTATTGTGCCTTTAATACTCAAGGTTATTGGAAAAAAAAGATAATTTCGTTAAATTTAACAAATTTTTTTTGACACTTTAGATGATTTTAAGATAAGTTTTTCTTATGTCTAATTTTTTAGATTTAATTGGAAGAGCTTTTATTTCAGGAATTTTTTTGTTTTCTGGAATTAATAAAATATTCAACTTTGAAGGAACTGTTGATTGGATGGAAGGTTATGGTGTGCCAGGAATTTTATTATTTCCAGCTATTGCCGTTGAAATTCTTTTCCCAATACTAATAATAATAGGATATAAAACTAGAATTGCTGCCGGTGCTCTATTTTTATTTTGTTTAATTACAGCATTTATTTTTCATTTTGATTTTTCAAATCAAATGCAAATCATTGCATTTTTAAAGAACATCGGACTTGCAGGTGGACTAATATTTTTAATTATAAATGGATCTAGAGATTATTCTTTGGAGAAAAAAAAACAATACGTTCGTTTATAAAAAAGCTATCCCTTCTTAAAATAACTATTATAAATTTGCCAAAAAACTATCAAAACAATTGTAATCATTATACAAAGTGTTAATGGTCTATCCCAAAGAAAAGCCCATGAACCATCACTGATAAGTAATGATCGTCTTAAATTTTCTTCCATTAGTCCTCCCAGAACAAATGCTAGTATCAGTGGGGGCATTGGAAATTCATACAAGCGTAATATAGTGGCGACAACCGCAATGCCTATCATTAAATAGATATCAAAATTATTAAACGACATTAAATAAATACCGGTCACTGAAAAAAACAAAATTAAAGGAATTAGAAATGCACGGGGTACTGCTAATATTCTGGCAATGTAAGGAATTAGTGGTAAATTTAAGATCAATAGAATTACCATTCCGATATACATTGACATTATAACTGACCAAAAAATTTCAGGATTTGTTTGATATAGCCTTGGTCCTGGTTGAATTCCGAAGCCTAGTAAAGCTCCAAGCATTACAGCGGTTGTCCCACTTCCAGGAATACCTAGAGTTAATAAAGGAACGAATGAACCTGAGCAAGCTGCATTATTAGCTGTTTCAGGTGCTGATAAACCGTTAACACTTCCCTTTCCAAATTTTTGTTTTTCCTCATCCTTTACAAAATTTCTTTCCATACCATAAGCCAAGAAAGATGCTATCGTTGAACCTGCTCCGGGTAAAACTCCTATAATAAAACCAATAATTGATGATCTTGGTATAGTAGTTACCATTTTCTTTGTTTCTTCTTTGTCCAGTCTTATTGAACCAAGTTTAGATAATGAAATTTGTTTTGCAGCTTGTGTGGGATCACTTCCTTTAAAAATAATTGATAGAGCTTCGCTCATAGCAAAAGTTGCCATAACGACCAGCACAAAGCTTATTCCGTCTGCTAAATTCATATTATTAAACACAAATCTAGGAATGTCAGACAAGGTATCCTGTCCAACTGAAGCTAACATTAATCCGAGCACAACCATCATCATAGCTTTAAGAAAATGTCCTTTAGCTGAAAAAGCAGATACTGCAGTTAAGCCTAAAATCATTAAACCAAAATAATCAGGAGATCTAAAAGCTAAACTCACTTTAGATAAGCTTGGAGCAGCAAAAAGTAAAAATATTGCTGCAATAGTTCCTCCAGCAAATGAACTATATGCTGCTATTGCAAGAGCTTTACCTGCTTTCCCTTGTTGCGCCATAGGATAGCCATCAAATGATGTAGCTACGGTCCCTGGAACCCCTGGAGCATTAATTAAAATTGAAGAAGTTGAACCACCAAAAACTGCTCCATAATAAACTCCCGCCATCAAGATTAAACCAGTTGATGGCTCAAAACCGTAAGTAATTGGTATCATTAAAGCTATTGCGGTCATTGGACCTAAACCTGGCAACATTCCAATTATAGTTCCTGCAAAGCAACCTATCATCACCATTAAGATATTTTTTAATGATAAAGCTGTATTCAAACCGATAAGTATTCCCTCTATCATCCTATTATTCCTAGATATTTTAAAAATGGATCACGTAAATAAATGTCTAATAAACCGTGTAAAAGAAACATAAAAATTGCAACAAATGGAAAAGATAAAGTAAAAACCCAGAACCATCTTTTCTCACCAAGAGTAATGTAGGACAAAACTAAGAAAAGCGAAGTTGATAAAAAGTAACCAGCTTTCAAAATAGTAATACCATAAATTATCATTAAAATTACTAAAGTGACTGTCTTTTTATAATCTAAGACTGAAAGATCAACATTTGAAGGTTTTCTTTCTGGTAAAACTATATAAAGTCCTGAAAAAAATAAACCCGCATATCCTAAATAAATTGGAAATGTTTTTGCATTGAAAGGTGCGTTTTCGTCAAAAGAAAATACTCTTATTTGGTGAGCATAGTATAAATAAAACCCTGAAAAAACAAAGAAGAGCAGTGAAATAATCTTTACTGGACTAATTTTCACTGCTCCTCCAATTTATTTGAGTAATTAAATTACTCCAAGCTTTTTCATTAAAGCTGTCATTTCTTTTGTTTGTGTTTTTAAAAACTTCACAAACTTTTTGTCTGGGTTATAAATATTTACCCAAGCATTTCTTTTTCTTACAGCTTCCCACTCTGGAGTTTTTTGAACATCACCCAACATTTTAGCAATTTTCTTTTTATCTGCACTGCTCATGTTTGGTGGACCAAAAAATCCTCTCCAATTTACAAACTGAACATCAAAGCCTTGTTCCTTTAAAGTAGGTACTTCAGGTGCATCTGAAACTCTTTTTGGTGCAGTGATACCAATAATTCTAACTTGGTCTCTAGCACCCATTACCTCTCCCAAACCAGTTGAAAGAATTTGAGTTTCACCAGAAAGTAAACCTGCTAAAGCTTTTCCTCCAGCATCGTATGGTACATAAACAACTTTATTTGGATCAGCGCCTGCTTCTTGGAATGCAAGTGCACCAATTAAATGGTCCATGCTTCCTCTTACAGAACCACCCGCCATCTTTACAGATTTTGGATTAGATTTGTAAGCAGCTACAACATCCTTAAAGTTTTTGTATGGTGAATTTTTTGCAACAGCAATTGCGCCATAGTCACCTATTACTCCAGCTATTGGCACAACATCTTTGTAAGAAAGAACGCCACTACCTTTTACGTAACCTTTATGTCTAGTTATTGATCTTAAAACTAAAGGTGTAGATTGAACTAATACAGTACCTTCTGGTTTTGTATTAATCATGAATGATAAAGCTTTACCACCACCACCTCCTGACATATTTTCAAATGACGCACTTTTTAAGAAACCAGCTTTTGTAAGTGCTTCTCCAGTTCCTCTAGCAGTTCCATCCCAGCCACCACCAGCTCCGCCGCCAATTACAAAATGTAATTTATCAATTGCAAAACTAGTTGATGAGATTGAAGTTAAAAGAACAGTAGCAAAAACTAAGCTAATTAATTTTTTCAAATTATTAAACATTTTTTTCTCCTGTTAATTAATTAATTATAATTAAGATTAAAAATGAATGAGGGATCAGAGTCAACTAGTCTTAATTGAAAAAAGTTCCCCTGATTCTTAGCAATTCTCTGCTCAAATTGGTGTTTTCTTTAAAAGGCTTACGTCCATGAAGCCAAAAATAATTATTAGAAAATATCGTAGATCCAACAGGCAATGGGAATTCTATCTTATTTTTACTTTCCTCTAAACAGTCTGATAATCTCTGTAAAAATAGACCCTGCTCCATATTTTTTGGTTCTGGAAACTGATCTATATAAGAAATTATAGGTTTGCCGTTCTTATCTTTGATAAACACTGGATGTTCAACTTTATAATCTATTTTTTTACTTTTAGGTGAACCCCAAGTAAAATTTTGTTGACCTACAGGATTATTACTCAATTCATCTAAATGTTCCCAATCATCTAAATGTAAAATAACGCTTTCTCCACCTGACACACCTTGTTCTTCCATTTTAGTCATTATTAACCAGTCAGTTTTTTCTTTAACGTAAGTACCATCTGTGTGAAGATCTAAATTAGTGTAAGCTTTTCTGAGATAAGAATCGCTACTATCTTGGTGTTTTACATAAAATCTTGCATAATATTTTCCTGTCATTGAGTCAAAATTAGGATTGCCTACTAAATAAGCTAGGCCAGTCGAAAGTTTAACTAGAAACTCTTTATCAAATTTTTTGTTTTTAATTTCTGGTTCTATTATAGCTGTGCCTGTATCTCTATCTTTAAGAACTTTTATTAAAGAGATGCTTAATTGATTTTCAAATACTTCGTCTAGGCTTTTAGCTAAGCTAAATCTTGAAAATGGTTTGTATTCTAAGGATGTTATAGTATGTTTTTTGAATGGGAATATGGTTTTATCCAAATCTTGCTCTTTGAGCTTTATTATCTTTACCCTTTTTGATTTATTATGCTCTTTAATTTCTAGACTCATACGTTTGATAAAATTGATAAAAGTATAGCAGAAAAAATAGTTGGGAGTACCAAGTTTTTCTTAGTGTATATGAAGATAAAAATACAAATAAAAAGCACTAATACTCTAATAATCAATTCTGACTCCGCAAGCACCCCAGCAGGAAATATTATCATCCTGCCTAGCAAAGCGGCTAAAGTTGAATAAGCAACACAATTAAACCAGCTAAATACTTTGGATTTAACGCTAACTTTTTCTGAAGTGATAGCGCCCATAAAACGGGAAATAAATGTAGCTAGTGAAGTAACAACAATAGCAAGTACAATTATGTTAGACTCCATTTTTTTCTCCAAATACAAAAGCAATGGTTCCAGCAATTAAACCTGCAAATAACAATGACCATTCAGTAGAGTATAAATAAAGTAGAGGGCCAAGAATTGTACCTAATATTACAGCTATGGAAATACTTATATTTTTCATCGATCCAATCATCATACAAAAGAAATAAACTGGATTAACTATTGCTAAACCAATCATCATATCTTTGTTCAAATATTCAGCACATAAATATCCGGCAATTGTCATTAGAATTGCAGTTGACCAAGTTCCAATACCAACTCCTATCCAAAAATCTATCCGGTGTTTCTTGTTTATATTTTTATAAGTATCTTTTGCAATTAACCAGGATGAGACTGCTAAAAAATGACAGGACAAGTAATATTTCCATTTAGGTTGGGATTTGTGTACTAGAAGTGGGAATAGAGAAACAGTCAATGGATAAAGTCTAAAATTTACTAACCACACTGCGATAAAAATATTTAAGATGGATGCGCCTACTAATAAAGACTCTGCCATTATTAATTGACCAGGCAATGCATAAGTAAACAAACTTGAGGCAGCACTTTGTTGTAAATTAAAACCAGCATCTTTTAATAAAGCCCCTAAAGCGATAAAGCAAGCTGCCAAAGGAATAGCCGGAGACCTCGAACCTTTTAGAGAATTTAAACCTTGGAAAAAGACTTTAAAATTTATCATCCACCTAGGAAAAGTCTTCCTACATCTGGATTTTTTAGAAGATCATTTCCTTTGCCCGCAATTGCGGTTTGACCAGAAACTAAAACATATCCAACATCAGCAAATTCAAGACCTTTTTTTGCATTTTGTTCTACCATGATTATAGTTTTTTTTTCATTTTTTTGAAGATCTGCAAGTATTTCAAAAACCATATTGATATATCTTGGTTCTAATCCAATCGAAGGTTCGTCTACTAAAAGTATTGAGGGTTTCATAACCAATGCTCTAGAAATTTCTAATAATCTTCTCTCGCCTCCAGATAAAACTTTCGCTGGTTGATTTCTTCTATTTCTTAATCTTTCATATTTTTTAAAAATTCTTTCTGCTTCCTCGTAGGCTTCATCTTGTTTTTCTTTAATATATCCTCCCATCAAAAGATTTTCTTCTACTGTCATATCTGGAAAAACTGAATTATCCTGAAGAATATAAGCAATCCCTACGGAATTTAGTTTTTCTGCTGGAGTTAAATTTGTTATTTCCTTACCATCAATTTCTATTTTGCCAGAAAAAATATTTGTAAATCCATAGATAGAATGAAGAATTGTAGATTTTCCAGCACCGTTTGGGCCGATCAAGCATAAAGATTGTGCTTTGCTTACAGTAAGATCAAAATTATGAAGAATCTCCATTTTGCCGTAGCCAGCGTTTAATCCCTTTATTGTTAAATGTACATCTTTAGGTGATAGCTTTTTTAAATCCTCTGGTCCTGGTGCTTTTCCTAAAACTTCGTATTGGTTTGCCATTATTGTGCTCCTAAATAAGCATCGACTACTCGCTTATCGTTTTTAATTTGTTCTGGAGAACCTTCTGCCAAAAGTTTACCATGCGCCAAGCAAAAAATACTTTGAGCTAAACTCATTATAACTTTCATATTGTGCTCTATTACTAACAGAGTAATTCCATAATCTTTATTAATCTTTATAAGTCTATCTATAATTCCATTTATTAAGGTTGGATTAATACCTGCTGTAGG
>MDTE01029581.1_pt1 | contig 12843 bp, 7 predicted proteins | sample 811231 | NCBI WGS metagenome assembly MDTE01 (sample SAMN05326651, study PRJNA326480) | marine metagenome | isolation source: seawater | place: Indian Ocean: Red Sea | collected 2010
AGCTAGCGTTGTGGCAGAGAGACACGACGTACCCTTGAACAGGAGACATGTTCTCCATGAGCACTCTGGCGACGTTGTGGCTCTCGGGAGTTCCGGACTCATCAAGGCTGAATTGGTTCGGTCGACTTTGACACTCGACACTACCGTTTTCCAGAGTGAGCCCTGCCTCGACGTCGATTGACGCTGCATCGACCACGATCAAGTTGTGCAGCGGGATGCCGCCGTCGACGGTAGCGTAAAGACCGTCGACGAAGTTCAAATCTGCCACGCCCGTCTGGTTGCGGCAGTCAACAAGGATTTCCGCCACAAGAAGGTCGTCGCTGGTCGGGATCGCGATCGCACCCTCGTTGTCGATGTCTACGATTACTCCGATCGCGGCGAATGAGTCTTCGATACGCGTTACGACCATGTCTGCGTCGGCAAGCAAGGGGCTCGGGATCAGGTCGCGGCCCAACAGCATTTCGCCGTCCCAATCCAGAGTCGCGACCAAACCTTGCAGGTCGCTGGATGAGGTCGCCGTCAACGGAACCGAAGCGGTTCCTCCGATCTGTTCGACTACGTGACCCAAACGGAGGCCGTTCGCCTCCGTTTGGGAACTCCAAACGGAGAGCGAGAAGACCAGGATCACCAGGGAGAACTTGGTAGAGTCCATTTCGTGCCCTAGCGTCAATCTTGCGATTGGTTCCGAAAGCTTGCTTTCAGAACGTTTTTGAGAAAGCCCGTTCGGGGGAAGGAGGGGTAACGGGGTCGGCGAGAGCCATATAAGAATATATACCAATGATACGGGTGGAAACTCTTCGCTCCACCCTAATTTTATTGGAGATTTTTCGGGGCCTTGTCAGGAGGGGGTTAGGCTCTATGGTCTGCCCCAAGGCTTTTGCAGGAAGTTGTTTAGAACGCCTGTTGGGAGGGAGGTGGGTGCCCTGTTCCGAAGAGCCATTGAAATACAATGATACGGGTGGAGACTCTTTCCACTACCCTATTTTCGTTCGTCCCGTTTAAGCATATTCTCAGGGTGTCGGTTAGGCTCTCTGAACTATCCCCTGGAAACGAGTCCAGACCGTCATGTTAGGATCTGTTCTCGTAAGAGAGCCTATATGCCCCGGAAGGGTCATCCCACCGAACAGATCATCAACGGGCTTAGGGAATTTGAGGTCGTGCCTTCCAAGGGGGTGCAGATCGTCCAGCGGTGTCAGTAACTCGGGATTGCCGAGTCGACGTATTACCACTGGAGGAAGGAATACGGTGGTGTACGAACGGATCAGCCGAAACGCCTTAAGGAGATCGAGGAAGAGAACGCTTCCCTGAAGAAGCTCCTCGCGGAGGTGGAACTCGCAAGGCGAGTCTTAGGGACGCCCCCTCGGGTTGAGCGACGAATGCTGCAGAGGAGGTCTGTTGATCGAGGTCGAGAGAGCGCTCATCAAGTGATGAGCTCCACAGTCGTCTCTCGAAGCTCCTGCGGTTGAGAGGGCCACCCGAGATTATTCACTCCGACAACCGCCCGGCGCTCAGCGCGACAGCCGTTTGGAAGTGCCTCCAGGGGCGTACCGTGTAGAACCTCTACGTCGAGCCTGGAAAGCCATAGGAGAAGCGCTTCACTGAATCGTTCAACTGGAAAATCTGCGGGGAGCAACTCAACGGCAAGCTCTTCGTCACGATCATAAATACCAAGGGCTTGATCGAAGGCTGGAGAAACGAGTCCAACCAGCCTCTACTCGACGACTCGCTATGGAGGCCAGCTCCAGCACTGGGAGTCCTGAAGGCTTGAGCGGTCAATCCCGTCCCAAAATTCGTCAGTCGACTCACAGAGTCCGTGGTAAAAAAAATCGCGGGCGGGTCATCTACGACGACCTTCTTCTAAACACGTCTTTTACTCATACGACAGAGAGCGGCCGACGGCCATCCGCTGAGTTCTAATTCGATTTGTGTTAGGATCGCAGTTCCCACTTTTTCAGGAAAATCGAAGGCAGGTCCATGGCGATTCCGTTTACCAAGAGCCAGATCGAGGCAATCGTTCAGGAGTATCCAACTCCTTTCCATATTTACGACGAGCGGGGAATACGAGAAAACGCTCGAAGATTGCTCGACGCGTTCGCTTGGGCACCAGGTTTCCGTGAGTTCTTTGCGGTAAAGGCGACTCCGAATCCACACCTACTGAAGATCCTTTCTGAGGAAGGGTTTGGTGCTGACTGTAGTTCCCTCGCGGAGTTGATGTTGTCGGATGCGGTGGGGGTCACGGGTGAGAACATCATGTTCTCATCGAACGAGACGCCCCTTGAGGAGTACAAGAAGGCCATTGAGCTGGGAGCGATCACGAACCTCGACGACATTGAGCACGTCGGTTTGATTGCGAAGTCTCTTCGGTTTCCCGAGCTCATTTCGTTCCGGTTCAATCCAGGCCCGGAACGAACTGGCAACGCTATCATCGGCAACCCAAGCGAAGCAAAGTTTGGCTGTACTCGAGAGCAGTTGTTCCGTGGATATGAAGAAGCTCGACGCCAAGGTGCGAAGCGATTCGGTCTACACACCATGGTCGTCTCAAACGAGCTCAATGTGGATTACTTCGTCGAGACCGCGAGAATGCTATTTCTTCTGGCTGGAGAGATCCACGAGAGACTCGGAATCCGTTTGGAGTTTGTGAACCTGGGGGGTGGTCTGGGAATTCCGTATCGACCGGACGAGTTCCCTCTCGACCTCGAAGGGTTGGGTGAGGCTGTCCGTGCCGTCTACGAAGAGCTGATCGTGGCAAACGGATTGGATCCACTTAGAATCTATATGGAGAATGGCCGCTTTATCACTGGGCCATTCGGCTATCTGGTTTCGACTGTTCTCCACAAGAAGAATACCTACAAGAAGTACGTCGGCCTCGACGCTTGCATGGCGAACCTGATGCGCCCAGGGATGTACGGCGCATACCATCAGGTCTCTGTGCTTGGAAAGGAGGCTGCGCCTGCGGAGGAAACCTACGACGTTGTCGGATCGCTCTGCGAAAATAACGACAAGTTCGCCATTGATCGAAAGCTTCCTCGGATCGACGTGGGGGATCTCGTGCTGATCCACGACGCCGGCGCTCATGGACACGCGATGGGCTTCAATTACAACGGCAAGTTACGTTCGTCCGAACTACTACTCAAGGAGGACGGTAGCGTTGAGTTGATTCGTCGCCGGGAAACTCTCAAGGACTTATTTTCGACGCTACATTTCCCTGGGCTCTGACGGCTTGGCAGCACTGGCGAACGGCCGACGGAGCAGCGTCACACGTGAGGAGGTGAACGATGGGGTTCAGCAGGCTGACGGTCACTGTGTCGGCCTACATACTGGTATGCCTGTGCTCCCGCTCTCTTCCAGGGGAGTCGGGTCCGCTCAAGGTCGACCTGGACCGAGGAGAAATCCGCGTACCGTGCCGGTTCGTCAATCCGACCAGAGTGCTTGAGGTGTTCGCTTGTCACCGGCGAGGGCCTGGCCATGAGACGGTGCTCCTGTTTGACGCGACCGGTCCCCAGCTCGTTGAGGCACTTACCGAAATCGGCTGTCGAGGGTCAAACTTTTGGAATGTGACGGGGCCCGAGGATTTCGAGAAGACGCAAGGAGATCGAGTCCTCGTCTCCGTGAGTTGGATCTGGAAAGGTGAGCGTGTCGAAATCCCTGCGGAAGGCATTTTGACCGATGGTGACTTCGGGTTTCCGGCGTTCGTACGTGGATTCTCGTTCGGCGTCCGGAATGCTAAACGTGCAGAGTCCCTTTCGAGCGGCGACGGTAAGAGTGTGGAGACGGGCGCGGAGAAGTCGGTTCCACCGGCGCCGGAGGTTGTCGAGATCACGCTTGGCGGGACCAATCGACAAAAGGCGGTTTATCCGATCCTCTGGCATCCGACGACCTCGTCTCCAATGCTTCCGTGGGTTATGGAGCCTATGATCGACGACCGAGTGGTGCGGGACTTGTCCGACCTCGTCGAGCAAGAGGTCTCCGCCGAGTTGATTTTGCGCCGTATCACGAGTGAAGCCAAATTCGTCGACCAGGAAGCGCAACGTTCCCGCATGAACGGCCTGAGGGAGCGTATGAGCCTCTACCAATCACTCAGGCCGTTTGCGGTTGCCATTGACGCGCGGAAACAGGAAATCGAGAAAATCGTATCCGAGCTCACACAGAGGCTCTCCGAGGCTGAGTCGCAAAGATCGCTCGATTCCACACTGCGCGAAGTGATCGAGTCGCTCCATTTGAAGGCTCGCGCCCTTGTCGAAGAGACGTCCGCTGCGTACTTGAGGATGTATGACCTTCAGGAGCGCTTTAAGCTGGACTGGGTGCGGCGCCAACCAAAATTGAACGAGACGTCAGACATCGACCCGGTGTCCACTGCTGAGTTCGTTGCGGTGTTGGTGGAGGACGGGTTTGGAATCGAGCCTCTCATCGCGGAAAAGCGTGTGGAGATCGCCCGTCGCGAGCTCACGCGGGTTCAATCGGACGACATGTTGAGTCGCGCCCTCTTCAAAGACATCGAGGCCCTTCTGAAGCGGCGGGACGCGCGTGTGACTGCGGCTCAACGCCGGGACTTCGCACGAGTTTTGACGACGGTCGACGAAGAGCAAAGACTCCGTCGAGAAGCGTACGAGAGTGATGTTCGGAAATATACGATACTTAGCGCCAAGTTTCAGGCGGAGCAGCGTGTCATCGAGTCGGAGGCTGCTGAGTTTCGAGCTCGTCACGAGGGAACGTGGGATACCGTAGGGACGTCGATCCTCAAACAGCGCCAGGTTGCGAAGGCCGATCGCAACGTGCACTCGATCGAGTATCGGGTCCACGAGTTGGACGACGATCTGCGTTGGGCCGAACGTGATTCTGAATCAAAACTCAAAGATCGTCGTGAGCAGGCAAAGCGTGACGTGAAAAAACTAACAGTCGTCCGCAAAGAACTCACAGAGAAGTTGGAAGCAGCCGTTGCCGCTCGTAACGCACTCAAAGAGTAGGGGAACACGTGGAAAGAGCCCCCCGCGAATTGCGTCAATCCGTCCGCCGGACCACGAGGTTGTGGCGACTCTCTAGCCCGTTCTCGTCGTGAGCCACAACGGTGAACAGGTTGGTGCCGACGTTAAGCGCCACTCGTGTGGACCAGTCGGACTCACTCTTACCCTTCGAGTCCGAATAGAAGATCTTATCCGGGAGTTCGGCGCGGTTGTGTGCGCTGTTGTGCATGATCCAGTATTTGAACGGTACGCCGGTGGGTGAGCGAATATTGGCGTTAAGCATCAAACTGCTCGCATCGGTGACGAGAATCGAAGCCCCCTCCTCGTTTGCGATAGCTGCGGTCACCTCAGGCGCCTCAAAACGCAGCCCGGCCGGAAACTTGTTCACTTCTTGCGCCTTGTGGGGGACGTGAATCTCGCGCGCCAGCCCGACCCCGGAGTATGAGTCGACAACGCCGATCTCGAAGTCATACGCGTTGACGGGTCGACCGCTGCGCACTCTGAAACTGAACTCTGCTTCCGTTTCGCTATTCGCATGCAGCTCAGTGAACTCGATGCGGCCTTTGTTCAGAAAGACTTGTCGGCCGGTCTCGTTGCGGAGAATAACCACTCCTTTGTGAGCCGTTGCGTTTCCGGTATTCGTCACCTTCACTTTCAGAAGCGCTTCCACACCGGGCTTGAGTGTGGTGAGGTGCTGTTTGGACTGGGCATCGAGTAATTTCGCGCTGAACGAGAATCGTGGTCGGCCGTGATCCTTTAATTCGATCACGATGTCCTCGCTCGCAAACACGTCCTCGTCGTCGCCCAACTCAACGGTGAGAAGATCACTGCGCGAGTACGGAAAGTACGGTAGACGGACGCGAGCGCTCCGCTCCACGGTCTCCCCAGGGGCGATTTTTCCGAATAGGAACTCGTAATCCTCAAAGAGGTAGTAGTCGGACTTCGTGGTGCCGCGGATTCGGTAGAGGGGGCGATCTGAATTGTTTGTCGCCCGTGCGGTGACTATTAATTTGCTCACGGGAACCGGGTCTTCCTCGTCCTCGGACGGTTCCTCGATGATTGTTTGGGACAACTCCACGGAGACCTTTTTCTCGGTGGGGTTCTCGCCGTGTGACCAGTCGACGTTGAGCTCGCCCAGTCGTACGACGATCTCCTCAAAGAGGTTTTCCTTTAGCTCCTCGATATTGTTGCGGTGCTTCTCCAATAGCGTTGTACGACGGAAGTCGCTCTGCATACGCTCCAAGAGTCGCAGTGCTATCATGACGAGCTTGTCGGTCGTCGGTTGCAAGTTCCCAGTGACTAACGGGTCGTTGTCAGGGTCATACTTCGACCGGTCGTGGAGGTACTTGAGTGTGAACGACGGATCCTCGTCCTTTGCAAAGCGCGAAATGAGATGTCGCGCGTAGTCCTTTTCAGTAAGCGAGCGGCTCTCTGGAAAGAGGTCGTAGCGTTGGTTTTGGTCGTCCTTCGAAAGCGCGACCGACTTGGCGAGGATGTCCGGAACGACCCCATTTTCTTGAATGGAGATGTTCCCAGGGATGAGGTACTCACTCACCGTAATCTTTAGCTGTGCGTCTCGCGCGTGATCCATAGGATGGAGCTGTTGGACAGATCCCTTACCGAACGTGTGAGTTCCCAGGACCACCGCCCGATTGTTTTTCTGCAGTGCCCCGATGACGATCTCCGCACCGGAGGCCGAGGCTCGATCCGCGAGAAGGACGATCGGATACTGCGGCTCCTCGCCGTGATCGTCGGCATTCTCGCGGTGTACGAGCTGGCCGCGTGAAGCCTGGACGACGATGTCACCCCTCTTGAGGAAAAGGTCGGTCATCATTACCGCCTGACGCAGTAGTCCACCGGAGTTGCCGCGCAGATCGAGAATGAGCCCCGTCAGTGGCTTGTCTTCGTTCTGGGACTTCAACTGCGCAAGATGTTTCTCTAAGCTCGGTGTCGTGTTTTTATCGAAATTCGTGACTGAGATATAGCCAACGGCGGATTCTTTGTGCCCGACACCCTCACCGTCCCAGTCATTGATCAGCTTGGACTCGACACTCTTGATCACGACTTTGTCGCGTTCGACTTCGATCGGGATCGTTGTGAGCTTGCCGTCTTCGTCCTTTCGCTTGACGGTCAACGTGACCTTTGACTTTCGTGGCCCGCGAATTTTGTCGACCCCTTCTGAGACCGTCATATTGATTGTAGACTCGTCGTCGATCTTGGCGATCAGGTCGTTCTTTTTGAAGCCGGCTCGGGCGGCTGGAGTTCCTTTGAGAACTTCAATGACCTTGAGTTTGCCGTCTCGCGTTCCGACGTACATGCCAACACCGTAAATCTCGCCCTCTATGTGCACGGAGAAGCTCCGGAATTCTTTGGGGCTGAAGATCATCGTGTGCGGGTCGAGACCACTGAGGAAACCATTTGCAACAGCGTACTGGATGTCGCCAATGCCCAGGTCGCCACGGTAGTTTTCGTTGATAAACTGGAAGAGGGTTTCCAGCATCTCGACGGCATCCTCAAGATCATCGACACTCGAAAGCGAAAGCCCTCGAACGCGCGAATTGAGATGAACTGTTACGATCGGGTTTTCAGCGTAAGACTGTACATAGATCTCATCGACCGCATTCTCCAACGCCGCAAGCGCCTTGCGCATCAGGTTGCGTGGCTCAATTCGTTCCGGGTCTAAGTACGAGTGGGACAGGCGCTGAGCGAGTTCGGCGAACAGCGCCGGGGCATAGGGCTCGGGGTCATCCCCGCCGCGTCCCTGGACGGGTGCTGGGCCGCTCGAGAGCGACAGGAAGATGGCGATGCACGTCAGCGCGACCAAGAAAAGCCCCCGGACGGCTCCGGATCCGAGTCGGGAGACACTTAGAGAACCGGCGCTCTCCGAGTGGTGAGTTTCTCCGACACTCTTCCCGCTCTTCCCCATGCGATTCCGTTCTTCCGTCATGAAGATCCTCATTCGATTGAGTGTGGCGCGCCGAACGCAATCGCACGGCAAAATCTTAAGCTTTTCGTCTAAGAACACTTACGCGGCACTGTGTCGCCGAGGAGGCCAAGTAAACACGCACCTTCTACCTTCTTTATCGTAATCGAGAGAGAGAAAGAGTGCAAAGGTTGGGGCGTTACGCGACCGCACGGCAGTGTTCTTGTGAAGGCTCCCACAACGGAGCGCTCCGATCAGTCGCTCCTCACTTTTTCTCGGATGGCGATGAGCTTCTTCATCACTCCGAACAGATTTCCTTCTGACGAAGGGGTACCGAAAGCGTCATGTATCAGGAGGTAGAGCCGATAAACCTCGTCATACACTTCGCTGGCCTGTGGATTCGGTTCATAGCGCACGTCCTTGAGCCCCGTCATTGCGTCTTGGGCGGCAGCCACACTCGCGTGCCCATTGTTGTTTTTACCGGCCGCTACACTGCCGAAAATCGCCGCTCCGAGCGCACAGGTCTCCTGGGATCGAGAAATCGAAATCGGTCGTCGGGTAACGTCCGCAAAGATTTGCAAAAGAAGCTCGTTCTTCTCTGCGATTCCGCCGCACACGACGACGTTGTCAACTCGTACATCGTAGTCCTCGAAACGCTGCATGATCACCCGCGCGCCAAACGCTGATGACTCCAGAAGCGCTCTATAAACCTCGAACGGGCGAGTCTGGAGTGTGTGACCGATTAAGCATCCCGTCAGAAGTGGATCAGTGAGGACTGTCCGGTTGCCGTTGTTCCAGTCGAGCCCAAGGAGGCCGGACTCTCCCGCTTTCAGACGTGCTGCTTGGTCTGTGAGTTCTGTGTGTGAAACTCCAGCCGGTTTGGTGAAATTGCGTACGAACCACCCGAAGAGGTCGCCGAGTGCGGCTTGGCCCGCCTCTAGGCCAAAATGTCCTGGGAGAATGGAGTCTTTGACGATTCCGCAGAGGCCGGGGATGTCGGCGAGGGGCTGGTTCGCAGGGTGGACCGCCATGTCGCATCCGCTGGTGCCGAGGATCTTCACCAGCGTCCCGGCTCGTATTCCTGCTCCGACCGCGCCGACATGCGCATCGATTGCCGCGACGGATACCGGGGTTCCCGCTAACAGGCCAAATCGATCCGCCCACTCCGCGCAGAGTGTCCCGGCGCGTTCTCTCGCTGTGTAAGTTTTGGCGGCGAGGCGATCCTTGCACCAATCGCCGAGTCGTGGGTCGACGCTGGTGAGAAATTCCGTATCAGGAGGCCCACCCCAGGCGTCGCTGTAGAGCGCCTTGTGTCCAGCTGCGCAGACGTTTCTTTTGAGCTGCTGTGTTGAAGTGCAACCCGTTAGAAAACCGACGATATAGTCACCCTGCTCAACCCAATCCTCTGCGGACCGCATCAGCTCGGGAGCGACACGTAGGCAGTGAAGGAGCTTCGCGAGTAGCCACTCGCTCGAGTAGGTCCCTCCACACTTCGCAAGGAACTCGGGGCGATGTTTGCGTGCGACTTCCGTGATTTCCTCGGCTTCCGCGTAGGCGCAGTGGTCTTTCCAAAGCCACGCATGTGCATTGAGGTTCCTGGAGAACTCAGGGTAGTCGACCAGCGGACGAACGTTCGCATCTACAGGAATCGGGGTGCTCGCTGTTGCGTCGACGCCGATTCCGATGACCCGATCACACCCGAAATCTGGATCGTCCCCGGCGGCTAAGATCGCCTGCTGAACTGCAACTTCAACAGACGTCTTGTAGTCGACGGGGTTCTGGCGTGCGACGTTTGGGTTGCGCTCATCGCCTATGACCCCTCCCACCCCGTGTGGGAACGGGGCAACAGCTAGTCCGACCTCACGCCCATCGGCAACTCTCGCTATCAGAGCTCGGACGCTGCTTGTTCCGAAGTCGAGTCCCAAGCTGTACGTGGTTGCCGCCATGACGACCTCCTGCGCATTCGTTGCGATTTAGATTGGGCGAGGCCGACCACAGCGTCTTTCGTCAACGTCTTCCTCGCTCCCCCCACGCGGAGGTCGGTCGAGTATAGCAACGGCTCGATGCCGACGCCACGAGACGTTTCGGTCAGCTGAGTCTCTGAGGTCTGGAGCACTCAGTCAATCCGTTCGAGGTTGCACGACGATTGCGCTCGGTGCCGTCGGGCAATGCATCTGGCAGACGCCGCAGCCGGTGCAGCCAGCCTCCTTCACTTCAACTTCGCCCCCGTAGTCTGGAATGTCGATTGCTGCTGGGCCGAGTGGGCATTTGTCGACGCAGATTTGGCAGTCTTCCCCCTGGCTGCGCACGCAGAGCGTCTCGTCAACGACTGCGAGGCCCATATCGATCTCCTCGGCGGGAACAAGTTGAAGCGCGCTGGTGGGACAGGCTTTCATGCAGGAGAGGTCTTCACACACGACACACGCCTGAGATTCCGGGTCGATCACCGGTCGATTGTTTCGGGCCGGATCTTCGTCTCTGACAAGCCGGATTGCCGAGACTGGACATGACTGCACACAGCCGCCACTCGCGGCACATCGGGACAGGAACTCACCCTCTGGTAGCGCTCCAGGGGGCCGAAGAAACGTTCTTCCGTCTGCGTCGGTCACGAACTCGTCGAGTTCGCTTTGATCGAGTCCGCGACCGCTAGGCGCCCGTGTTTCGTCGGACGACCACTCAGGAAGATCCATTTGCGAGACGCGCTCCTCGACGGCGTCCGCGATGGGTTTAAGCAGTTGGCGAAAACCCTCACGAAAGAACCCGCGTCGATGGATGCGGTCCTGTGTTTCGTCGGATTTCTCTTCGTCCCGTTCCTGCTTAGTCATCGTTCCTGCTTAGCCGTCGTGTTGATCGAGTTGTCCGTTGAGCTAACTTTTTCGTCGCGGCTGCGCTGCGTGCTGGCGAATCTCCAAGTATAAGGGATGCGACCGTTGCATCGCCAAGCGGATGGCGGGCTGTTCTTTGGGGGTTATCGAATTCCGTCGGCGCAATGATAGGTTGATCTGATCATTAGGGTCTCCTAATCGAGTGCTGGCCGACACGCTCAAGGAGCACAACAAGCATGAACCCCAGCGTGGCCAAAGCCAACGCGAATACTATCTCTCTGACAGAGGATCCGTCGGGGAGGACGTTCTGTTGCGCAGCGATGACTCGCTCGCCATTACGGCCGAGAACGAACACGCCAAATTCGTTGGTGAGCCAGATCGGGTCGGATTTCCACGGCCAAATTTTGCGAGTGCTCCCGAGAATCAAACCTGTCAACACGGCGACGACGCGGTCGTGGTAACGATGGAGGAGCCACCCGAGCACCTGCGCGAACCCGATGAGGCCAAGTCCGATGCCCGTCGCGAACAGGAAGAGCTTCGACCAAATTTGCTCGTTGATCGCGGAGAGCAAGACACGGTACTTGCCGAGGAGGAGTAGGAGAAACGCCCCTGAGATGCCTGGCAAGATCAGCGCCCAGCTTGCGAGCACGCCACTGAGGAGGATAAACCACCAGGCATCGGGGGTTTGTGTCGGCGCGAGTCCGACGAATAGGTATGCGGCGATTGCGCCCACGACCAGAGACGTGCCGAGGGTGGGTGTCCACCGCTCGACGCGGCGGCTGACCGCAAATACCGACGCCAGAACCAGGCCGAAGAAGAAGCTCCACAGATACACCGGATGATGCTCGAATAGCCACTCGAGACTCGTCGATAGGCTGAGTGCTGCAATCGCGATTCCTGTTGCCAGCGCAGTGAGGAAGAAAAGGTTGCCGAGCCTGATCGCCTCACGAATCCGCAGGGTGAACAGCGCTCGAAGGAAGACCGGACGGCCGACCATGCGAATCGATTGGACCAACTCTTCGTAAATTCCCAAAATGAACGCCAGAGTTCCACCGGAGACGCCGGGTACGATGTCGGCCGCGCCCATGCACATTCCACGGAGGGCTACGCCGACGTACTCCTTTAGGCCGCGACTCTCCGGCTTTATGTTCGACATTGCGCGTCCGTACAGAGTTGCACGAAGTAGCGATGCAACCGAAGGTCATCGGTGAGTTCTGGATGGAACGTCGCCAGCAAGTTGTGTCCGACTTGAAGAAGAACTGTATCGCCGTTGTGTTCCGCAAGCACTCGCAGCTCGTTGGCGACTGATCCCCTCGATTTGTCGACTTGAGGCCCTTGACGCGGGGGTTTCTTCAGACACAGCTTGGGGGCTCGAATGAAAATACCGGGGAACGGCTCCGAAAAGAGAGACAGCGTGAGCGGCGCGGTAAAGCTGTCGACCTGGCGTCCGTACGCGTTGCGCATCAGACGAATCGGCACGACGCCGAGCGTTGGCGGACGCCCTTCCGTCTCGCCGAGAAGGATTGCGCCAGCGCACGTTCCAAAGACCGGCAATCCTGCCGATATCTCAGCTTTCAACTCGTCGAAGAGCTTGTACTCGATGGCCAGGCGGGACATGACCGTGCTCTCACCACCGGGAATTACCAGTCCGGCGAGACCGTACAGATCACCCGCCCTTCGAACGTGACGCGTAGCGACACCGATTTTTCTCAGTGCTTCTTCGTGAAGAGGATAGGACCCTTGGATTGCCAAGACTCCAATGACGAAGTCGCTCTGATCCTGTCCCCGTTCGGGCTGCTGTGTCCCTTCGAGGGCGTGACTGACCACGCCTCTACCAACCACGCTCCTGCAGCCGGTCGGTGGGCTCGATCTGGCTCATTTCGAGCCCACGCATCGGAGACGCGAAGTCGTCCATGATGTTAGCGAGCTCCTCAGCATCTTCCCAGTGCGTAACGGCCTTGACGATCTTTTCGGCGGTCGCTGCCGGGTCGCCCGACTTGAATACGCCCGAGCCGACAAATATAGCCTCAGCACCCAGCCATCGCATCAGAGCGGCGTCAGCCGGGGTCGCGACGCCACCGGCAGCGAAGTTGGGAACCGGAAGACGACCAGTTCGCGCCACCTCCTGAACGAG
>MDTE01147026.1_pt1 | contig 12842 bp, 10 predicted proteins | sample 811231 | NCBI WGS metagenome assembly MDTE01 (sample SAMN05326651, study PRJNA326480) | marine metagenome | isolation source: seawater | place: Indian Ocean: Red Sea | collected 2010
GCTTACAGTGCAAGCAAAGCGACTGTAATGTCCATTACACGGTGTTTTGCAATGGCTATGGGAGCATATAATGTGAACGTGAATGGTATTGCTCCCGGATTAGTTCGAACACCGTTCTGGGATAAACTAGATGATGAATTTGTAAAGATAGGTGACAAAAGTCCAGGGGATACATGGAATGAGTTATCAAAGCTAGTAGTACTCGGGCGACCTGGTGTTGCTGAAGATGTAGTACCAATGGCTATATTCCTGGCCGGTTCTGGGTCTGACTATATTACTGGACAGACCTACAATGTAGAAGGTGGAATTGTAATGAGTTGAGTATTGATGGTGAATGTATGGTTCCTGTACACAATACAAGTAGAATTATTTTATTGTAATCACTATGGAGTAATTTGAGAATAGTAATATTGGTGGATATTAAATGGCATACAATCAGTTAGACCGACACAACTTTAGTCAGTCCACATTGCGCACTCAGTCAGTTTGGAGTGATGCACTTGGGCGCGATGGTGGTATGTACACTAATTTCTTTTATAGCTCGATCAAAGGGATTGGCAAAGAGACAGATGTCACACGTAGAGATCCGTCCACTGTACTAAAGATAGATGGTAAATATTATGTCTGGTACACCAGAAGATCTACTAAGTACAAAGTAAGACAGGAGTTAAATCTTGATTCTGATGCCGATTTAGATTGGGAAATCCCAAGGTTTGATTGGGATTTGTCCGAAATCTATTATGCTACCTCGGAAGATGGATTTTCCTGGATTGAGCAAGGAGTATCAGCCAGGCGAGGACCGAAAGATCAATTTGATGGCCGATCAGTGTTTACTCCAGATGTCCTTATGAGTAATGGCAAATACTTTCTATATTACCAAGCAGTAGATCATCCTTACGGTACAAGAACTCGTAATGTAGTAGGTATGTCATGGTCAGAGAGTCCAGATGGCCCATGGAATCGTTTTCCTGAACCTGTATTGAAACCAGGCAGGTCAGGAGAATGGATGGGTTCTGATGATACCAATCATGTTAACTATTATGGAGCCTGGGATAGCCATAAAGTACATGACCCTTTTATCCTCTGTCGGGATGGAAAGTACTGGCTTTATTACAAAGGTCAGCCTATGGGCTGGGGTAGTGACTACTGCAGCGGTATTGGTTGGGGTGTTGCCATAGCAGATAGCCCTTATGGCCCATTCGAGAAATATTCAGGCAACCCTGTTACCAACAGTGGACATGAGACATGTCTGTTTCCATGGGGTACTGGAATATTAGCGATTTGCAATCATGATGGTCCTGAGAAGGACACAATTCAATACTCAGAAGATGGGCTTAATTTTGAAGTGGTTTCTCATGTAAATCTTCCGCCTTGTGCGCCAGGACCGTTTTGTGCAGACTCTTACTCTAACACTAAAGATGGCAGGGGTATAACATGGGGTTTGGCTCACATTGCAACTGAAGAGACGAAGTCGGGCAATTCATACATAATTCGCTTTGATTGTAATTTGAGTAAAGATGTACATCGTAAAGGTTTTCGATCAACTAATATCAGGATGCCAGAATCAACCTATTTCTCGCCTGATTTTGAGTATGATACCAAGGACAAATATTCATACGACTTAGAACCATTGCAAAAACAAAAGAAAAAAATATGCCGATGTGGATTTGAGCAGATAAATTCAGACTCAAGAGTATGTGGAAGATGCGGGGATGTAATCGTGTTTTGGAGTTCAGACAATAGTGATAGAGATTATCCTCTTGTGCCAAATATGGCTGTAAAAGATACCAAACTCAGCAATGCTATGAAACGAGTCTATTCGACTTATGGGTACTCTAAAGATAAGGAAAGCCCATTTTATTCAGGATTTAAATATAGACACGTGCATGGTTTAGGCAAGGAGGTAGGAGTTTCTAGAAGAGATCCATCAAAGATCATTAGGTATGCTGACAGTTACTATGTCTGGTATACGCGTCGAGAGACAGTTAAACCAGCTTTGTTTGGGGGACAAAATCAAATTCAAGACGCGGATCATGCTCAACAAAGTTGGGATCAACCATTGACGGACTGGGATCTTGCAGAGATATGGTGTGCTAGTTCAGAAGATGGAGTTCATTGGGAAGAGTTGGGAATGGCTATCAGCAGAGGAGATGAACACAGTTATTTCGGTCGTTCAGTATGTACTCCAGATATTATTGCCGTAGATGGAAGATTCTATTTGTTTTTCCAGGCTATCGAGACACCTTATTTGACCAGAAGTCGTAACAGTATTGGTTTGGCAGTTTCTGATTCTCCAATAGGTCCTTGGCGAATAAAACAAAACCCTGTTCTATTACCTGGAAAGTCGGGAATATGGCACGGCGATGGAGATGACAATGTAGTGCTTGAACCAGGAGATTGGGATAGTCACAAGGTTCATGATCCATATATCTTGTTTTGGAACGATAAATATTGGTTGTATTATAAGGGTAGGCCAATGGGTTGTAATGATAGTGGCCATCGATATGAAGGATTGGGGTGGGGTGTAGCAGTAAGTGATAAACCGGAAGGTCCTTATATCAAGTCGTCTTATAATCCAGTGACAAATAGCGGTCATGAGACCTTTCTCTATCCGTTAGGGAAGGGTGTTGTGGCAATAACCAGTTTAGAGGGGCCTGAGATGAATACTGTACAGTATTCTGAAGATGGCATCAATTTTGAGGTAGTTGGTAAACTCTCTTTGCCACCGGTAGCTGCGGGTCCATATATAGATTATGAGTATGATCAGAACAAGATTGGTCAAGGTGTTGAATGGGGATTGTCTCATATAAACCATGATGAAAATGGACGTTTAGACAATAGTTACCTAGTGCGGTTTGATTGTAATCTAGGTGCCAAAGGGGATCGCAAGGGTTTTTATCGACCTTGGAATTTCAGGTACCCTGCATCTGCCTATCTAAGAAGTAGTTGTAGCCTTTCCAGTGATATGAGACAAGAAGCTATGGCGGTCAGCCAGATTTATGATCGTGATACGGAAGATTTTGTTGGCAACTGGGATCAATAATCCTACTTAAAGGTTTCTGATTCCATCTGATCTTCTCTTCTTCTAAACCATTTGTGAGTGTTTGTCTACTTTCCTCATCCTGAAAGAAAGGACATTTATAAAAATAGCGTGTAGTATTATCTAGGCATTGAATCAGATATCCTTTTCTTTGCGCTTCGTAACTCTGTGCGTTGAATAGTCCTGATAAAGCATATCTTGCTCTAGAAGTTAATGTTCCCTGTACTAAATCAACTATTATTGAGCGACCTTCAGTCCAATCGTGAGGAGCTTTGTTATGATTGACAATGAATTCAGCATCCTGGAAACGTTGAGTGACAATTATGTATGTAAGCTTATCAGTGCACCATATACTAAATTTGATGCCTGCGACAATTACAATTATAGTAGAAGCCAGCAGTACGAAAAACCACATCAGTACTGTAGCGTGACACCTTTTAATTCTAAGTCTTCAGCATAGTGACATGCTACATAGTGTTCAGGAGAAACCTCTTTCCACTGAGGTGTTTCTTCAGAACATAATTCTTGTGCATATGGACACCTTGGATGAAAGTAGCAACCACTTGGTGGGGATGAAGGGTCAGCTATTTCTCCAGGAAGAATGATACGATCCATCTTGATGTCAGGGTCAGTGGAAGGTACTGCAGAAAGTAAAGCTTCTGTATAGGGATGCAAAGGTTGACTATACAGGTCTGATGTGGATGCCATCTCAACTAATTTGCCAACATACATTACTCCTATTCTGTCTGCTACATGCTCAACCACAGCTAAGTCATGCGCTATGAACAAATATGTAAGATTGTATTGTTCTTGCAGGGACTCGAGAAGATTTAGTATTTGGGCCTGTATGGAGACATCTAGAGCTGAGACAGGTTCGTCGCAAACGATCAGGCTTGGACGAGGAGCTAGCGAACGAGCTATTCCAATACGTTGTCTCTGACCACCCGAGAATGCATGAGGATAACGATTTAGATGTTTTATCTCAAGTCCTACATCATTTAGTAGTGATTTGACCATCTCTGTAACTTCGGCTCCAGTAGCCAATTTATTGTTACGAATTGGTTCGGCTACTATGTCTAGTATGGTCATTCTTGGGTCTAGTGACCCATAAGGATCTTGGAATATCATATGGAAATGTTTCCTAACTTCTCGCAATTCCTGATTATTCATTCTGCTGAGATCTAGTGTTTCACCAGTGTCTAACTTCAGGTAAACGCTACCTGAAGTAGATTCTATAGCTCTAACAATACATCTACCCAATGTAGTTTTACCACATCCAGATTCACCGACGAGCCCGAATGTTTCTCCTTCGTTTATGTAAAAACTCACATCATCCACAGCCTTTACTGCACCAATTTCCTTGCGTAGAAATCCCTCTTCGATGGGGAAATATTTAGTGAGGTGAATGACTTCTAATAAAGCATCTTTGTTGTGATTAGTATTGTCTTCAGGCATATGTTTTTTCCTCTTCCTCACTGTGAAGGAAGCATCTAACGTAGTGTTCATTACCCATGTCGACTAGACTAGGTACTTTCAAATTGCAAACACCGTCTATTATTTCATTACAACGGGATTGAAAACCGCATTGTGCCGGAAGATTTAATGGTACTGGCACATTACCTCGTATCGCATCGAGTTTAGTTCCTCTACCGCTTGTACCAAGTTTTGGTATGGATGCCAACAATCGCCGAGTGTATGGATGTAAAGGATTATGAAAAATCTCTTTAGTACTAGCACTTTCTACTATTTTACCTAAATACATGACATGTACTATGTCAGCAATTTCACAGATAACCCCTAAGTCATGTGTTATATACATTATAGCCATTCCAAGTTCGTCTTGTAGATTCTGCAATAATTCTATAATCTGTGCTTGCACGGTAACATCTAGTGCTGTTGTGGGCTCATCAGCAATTAGAATTGATGGTTTGCATGATAATGCCATTGCTATCATAGCCCGTTGACGCATTCCTCCAGATAGTTGATGAGGCAATTCATCAAATCTTAACTGAGGATTTGAAATGCCTACACGATCCAACATATCAATAGCAATATCCTTTGCTTCAGCTTGGTCGTTTGTGCTGTGAAGTAGTAGCATTTCAGTTATTTGTTCTCCAACAGTATGAACAGGAGATAAGCTGGTAAGAGGTTCTTGGAATATCATAGAGATTTCACCACCTCTTATTGACCGTATGGTTTTACCATCTTTCTCTAATCCAACCAGATCGGTTGGATTTTGACCGGACTTTGTGAATTCAATACTGCCTGATGATATTTGTCCAGGCTTGGGAACAATTCTCATGATTGATTGAGCAGTGACACTTTTCCCACAACCCGATTCTCCAATGATGCCCACAGTCTGACGTTCATTTACATCAAAACTTACTCCGTCCACTGCTTTGAGCGTACCATCTGGTAACGCAAAATGGGTGGATAAATTGTTTACACTAAGTATTTTGTTTGTTGACATATTTCATATAGTCCATGATTTGTTAAGTTATCATTTAGAGGCATAGTTGACATAGAGAGTTTTCTTTTGTAAATATCCATCAAGTCCGTATTTGCCATCTTCTCCTCCTACGCCACTTAGTCGATACCCAGAATGATAACCTTGGATTGCTTCACCAATCGGTCGGTTTACATATATTTCACCAAATTTTAGGTCACGAGCAATCCTCATTACTCTATTTAAGTCCTGAGTGAAGACGTATGCAGCAAGACCATAATCAGAATCATTAGCATGTTTCAGACCTTCTTCAAAGTCTTCAATCTGCATTATTGGTATGATGGGTCCAAACACTTCTTTTTGCATAATGTCGGTAGAGTTGCTGTTAACTGTTAACACTGTAGGTTCGAACCAGTGTCCATTACTATAAGGTCCATGGTGTAGGCGTTTACCACCGGTTAGTATTTCGGCTCCATCAGCAGTCGCTGATGCTACAATAGCCTCTAGTTTTTCCAACTCCATTCTGTTGAACTTTGGTCCAATATCGACAGCAGTTAGTGGATCTCCGACCTGCAATTTTGCAACATGAGCAAGAAAGCGATCGATAAATTCGTCGGCGACTTTGTTGTGCACATATAGTCTTTCGTTACAAGTACACACTTGGCCGCAATTGGCAAAACGTGCAGTTGCAGCATATTCGACAGCTTTATCAATGTCCGCATCTTCCATAACAATAAAGGGTGCTTTCCCACCCAATTCTAGTCTTACCATCGTTATGTTATCGGCAGCTGCTCGAAATATCTCTCTGCCTCCACGAACACTGCCAGTCATAGTGACAAGTTGAGTGATTGGATTGCTTACTAGAGCTTCACCTATAGTAGGTCCTGTTCCAGTTACGACATTAAATACACCAGAAGGTAAACCAGCTTCGTGAGCCAGGTGAGCCATTCTTAATCCTGAAAGTGGTGCTTCTTCATGGGACTTTAGTACCATAGTATTACCTGCAACAAGTGCAGGGCCCAGTTTACGAGCCACTAGCGCTAATGGATAATTCCATGCAATTAGCGCTACTGTGACTCCATATGGTATGCGCCTAATCCATATTTCCTCATTCGGATTATCAGATGGTACTATGTCTCCTTCAATGCGCCTGGCACCCTCGGCAGAGTATTGCAAAAATTGAATAGTGCCATCGACTTCGCCGTAAGCTTGATCTAGAGGTTTTCCTTGCTCAGAGACAATCAAATGTGCCAGAGTATCTCTGTCAGCGTTGACCAATTCAGCCAATCTGACAATCAACTTTGCTCTTTCAAAAGCTGGTAACGCTTCCCATGCTGGCTGGGCAGCTTGGGCTGCCTCAAGTGCACGCTGAGCATCATCCTTAGAGCCGGCCGGTATGGTAGCAACAACTGTTTCATTAGCTGGATTTTCCACTTCAATTACTTCCTGATCCGTCGAGGTGGTCCATTGGCCGTTGATGTAGATTTGATACTCGTTAGGTTCTTTTGTACTGTCTATAATCATAAGGTGGATTCTCCTAGCATGTATTTTGATAGAGAATTTTTGTCAAATTCAACCCCGTGACCTATACAATCCGGGACTATTGCATAACCATCATGTAATCTTAAAGTTTGTTTGAGAAAAGGTTCTAATCCAAATCCATGTACTTCCAAATAAGAGTGGTTAGGTACAGCAGCAAGTAGATGGACATGCAAGTCGTGTACGCCGTGACTTGTAACTGGTAAATTGTAGGCTTCGGCTAGTGATGCCACTTTTATCCAAGGTGTGACACCACCAATTGTTGCTACATCAGGTTCAGGAAAATCTATTGACCCGCTTGCAATTAGCTTTTGGAACTCATATAAAGAATGGAGATTTTCACCAGTAGCAATAGGAATACGCGATTTATTTGAAATCTTTATGTGTCCGTCAACGTCGTCTGGAATAATAGGTTCCTCAAGCCAGAATAGATCGAATTCTTCTAATGCATTAGACATGTATATTGTTTGCGGAACATTCCATCTCATATTTGCATCAGCCATGAGTACGATTTCTGGACCCACCTCTTTTCTTAGTGCTTTCACTCTATTAATATCATGGTCATGGTCTGCATGACCTATCTTAGTTTTAATAGCCTTGAAACCTTCTTGGAGGAACCCCTCCGTTTGCTTTAGTAATTCATCGATTGACAAATCGAGATCGATTGCGCCTGCATAGGCTTGTACACGGTCAGTAGTTCCACCTAGCAAATTGTGTAATGGAAGGTTACTATACTTCGCTTTTAGATCCCATAACGCTATATCTACAGCAGCAATTGCAAAAGAAGACAGACCACCTCTACCAACAAAATGTAAATGCCAATACATTTCGTCCCAGAGTTTTTCAGTATAGAACGGATTCTTGCCTAATAGGAGAGGAGCTAGATCTTCAACAGCGAGGTCATATACGGCACGTCCTCCAATGCTGGATACAGTATATGTATATCCTAGTCCAGAGATAGATTTTCCACAAGATATCTCTACTGTAATTAATGCAAAATCTTTCATTGTTCCATGTGTCGAGTCTGTTAGCACCTTTGGTAATGGTATTTGGTACAAATTTATATCTACACTTGTAATTTTCATAGATTGCCTGTAGCTAATTACTAGATATTATGTGCCGATTGTAGGCCGATCGATATATGCTTGTTTCTCAAGAATGGTCTGCTTTTCATCTGCAGACAATTCCATTCTTGCTTCAGTATCCAAGTGTGTTGCTTCAGTGAACCTAAGGTTGCTTCCCTTGAATTCGGGTCTAGACAGATCTAAGCTTAAATCACAATCAAACCGAGCTAAGAAACATCTTACTTCATTATTTTCATGTGGAACTTCTAGACTTCTTGTGCGTATGTGACATAGACCCCATGTGATGCCACGACCGTCACCATTGTCAGCGAACATATCATGTGCAAATGCTCCAGGTGCTACCGGAGGCATTACTATATGGGATTTCACCTCAAAATTTATACCATCTTTTGAGAATTGTATAGTATTTTTTTCAGGACCATCTAGACTAATTATAGAAGCGATTCCATCTCGAAATGGGAAAAGACAAGTCTCATGACCAGAGTTTGTGATTGGGTTGAATTCTGATTTAACAAATGGCCCAGTTGGTTTGTCAGCTATTGCCACTCCTTGTGCACGTAGGAAGGCGCGTTTAGATTTGTCAACTGGAGAGCCTTTATAATAAATCAATATCTTGTTATTGAATACTATAGGATGGGGATCATGTGTGGCGCATCCGTCCCAGTCGTCTGTTCCACCGCGGGATATTACCGGTTGGTCATGTCGATGCCAGGGACCATTAGGAGAATTTGACCAGGCCATTCCTACTGTTACGCAGTCATGAGGTTCCCACAGTTTTGTGAAAGATTGAAAATACAGATAGTACTTATTTTCATATACTAGGATGCCGGGTGTGGAAAGTGATCGATCACCATATTCGCCTTTTGGGGCTCGGGAAACTGCGATACCCTGTTCAACCCAGTCAAAACCGTTCTGAGACGTTGCATACCATATGTCAGCAAGGTCCCAATCTACAGCAGGTATGGTATCGGTTTGACCCTCCAAGCCAGCAGGTGGTATAGAATTGTTTCGCCTTGTATACCAGACATAGTACGTGCCATCAACATTTATGATGGTAGTTGGATCCCGGCGCGATACATTGGCTTCGTTGCCTATCCCAGTGACGCGAGAGTATCGGAAATTACTATATAATTCATTGGTTGCATCACCAGGTGGGTTCCAGTAATCATATAATCGTTGCATGGCAGCACTCAGCCGCACATCATTTGGCTTATCTGTAGGAGGGACTGCTGGAAATGGTTTATAAGTTCTGTTATTCATTTATCATCCTTAATATTGTTTGTGTTACCTACCCATCCATCCTCCGTCAACTACGAGAAGGGTTCCATGTACATAGTCTGATGCTGAAGATGCAAGGAATACAACTGGACCGCTGAAATCATTCGGTTCTCCCCATCGGTTTGCTGGAATTCTATCCAAAATGCTTGCGTAACGTTCAGGATCGTTCCTCAAAGCTTCGGTATTGTCTGTTGCTATGTATCCAGGAACTATACCGTTGACCTGTACGCCGGTGCTAGCCCATTCATTTGCAAGCGCTTTGGTCAGCTGGCCAACACCACCTTTGCTGGAAGCATAGGATGGAACATTGATGCCACCTTGAAATGTTAGCAACGATGCTGTGAAGATGATTTTGCCATTACCACGCTCCACCATTGTTTTACCTATTTCTCGGCTTAATATGAATGGTGCAGTTAAATTAACTTCTACAGTTTCATCCCAGTAATTATCGGGATGTGTGGTAGCTTTTTCACGTTTGATTGTTCCTGCATTGTTCACTAAAATATCAATAGGTGGACAATTCGTTTTTGTTTGCTCAATCAAGTTATATAATTCCTTTCTTTGAGATAAGTCACATTGGTAGCCCCAAAACTTGCGACCAAGTGCAGTAATTTCTTGTTCTATAGTACTGTTGTCCGAGTCTAACTGTTTGCTTACTCCAATTATGTCAGCACCAGCTTCTGCCAAAGCAATTGCCATTGCTTTGCCAATTCCTCGTCTTGCGCCAGTGACCAGGGCTATTTTTCCATTTAGTTGAAAGGTTTCAATTACTCCCATGTTAATTAAGCCTCTATCAATATCTTCATTATGTCTGCTCCTTGACTTAAATCCACAAAACTTTTTTGGATCTCATCCAGGGGTCTTATATCAGAAATCAGACTATCTAGCGGCAGAATTTTCTTGTCCACCAAATTGATTGCTTGTGAGAAGTCCTGTGTTTCGTATACTCTTACGCCAACAATGCGTATTTCTCTCCAAAAAAGTCTAAATAGATCCACTGGAGGTGGGTCGCCAAAAATTGCTACTATTACAATAGTGCCACGTGCGCAAACGAGTTCAGTCATAGTTTGTGTGCTAGCGGCTGAGCCAGTGACTTCAAATACGACATCTGCCCCGGCACCATCGGTCCAGTCATTCACGTATTCGATCAGGTCGTTGTCATTTGGATTGATCACAGTGAAACCTAATGACGATGCAAGTTCTAAACGAAAATCGTTGATCTCCGATATTGTTACTTCTGCACCAATTGATCGCGCTACCATTGCTACTAAGATTCCAATGGGCCCACATCCTAAAACTACTACACGATCCCCTTCCGTGACCTTTCCTAATCTCACGTCATGACAGGCTACTGCTATTGGTTCAATCATAGCTGCATGTGACAGGGATGCTGTACTTGGCAATGCATGTACTGTATGAGCAGGAACGTTCCAGAAGCTCTGAAATGAACCTGGTGTATCTATACCAAGAAATTCCAGTTGGTAACATATGTGACTTAAACCTCGATAACATGCTGCACATTTTCCACAAGCATTGAGCGGCATGATGGTGACTGGTTGTCCAATCTCAAACCCATTCACTCTTGTGCCTAAAGCACTGATCACGCCTGCTGTTTCATGGCCCATTATGTGTGGGAGAGCCACTCTTTGGTCCATAGCACCATTGAATATGTGTAGATCAGTACCGCAGATTCCACTGTACGCTGGTTGAACTTGGATTTGAAGAGGGTCTGGTTGACTGGGTACATAGTTATTGACTAAGATTTCCTTGCTACCAGAATAGTAGGCTGCAGATGCATTCATGATCGAATACCCATAATCACGATATAACTGAAAAAGCTTTGTAAAATTGTTCGGTATGTTTTAGACATGATTTTGGAATATCCTATTGCTTGTATGGATCAGCTGCATCACGGAGCCCATCTCCTATAAAGTTGAACGCAAGCACTGTAACTATCACATATATAGCTGGGATGAATAGCCATGGGTGTAATGCTAGACTCCTTATATTCTGAGCATCTTGTAGGAGAACCCCCCAACTGACAGCCGGAGGTCTTATGCCAATTTCTAAGAAGCTTAATGCGGTCTCTCCTAAAATCATCCCAGGAATTGAGAGTGTTAGTATCACTATAAGGTAGCTTGCAAATGACGGTAATAGATGCTTGATAATGATTTGAAAGTCGCTCATGTTAGATATTTTGGCAGCCATGACAAAATCGGCTTCTCGTAATTCCAAGAATTTTCCTCGCACAGTACGTGCAAGGGTGGTCCAGCCAACCGTAGCTAGCACTATTGTAATTCCAAAGTACACTTCTACAGATGACCAGTCATGTGGCAATGCTGCTGCTAGCGCTATCCACAATGGTATTGAAGGAATAGAGATGATGAATTCGATGATTCTTTGGATTATCATGTCGATAGCTCCACCAAAATATCCAGAAATACCACCGATAATACTGCCTAGGAAAAAGCTAAGGAATACTCCCACGAACCCGATAGAAAGGGAAATGCGCGAAGCGTACATATTTCTTGAAAATAGATCCCGCCCGAATTCATCTGTTCCGAAAGGGTAGTAGTAACCCGGCGATTCAATACCTATCAAATGTAAGTCCGTTTCAAAGATGCCCCAAAATTTGTAAGAATGGGTGCGTACCAGGAATTGGATGTCATAACAAGTACTAGTATCCTCTTCAAAGGTTCTCTCCAATGTGTCCATATTTAGGATATATTTGTAATTGCATACGAATGGGCGTAAGTGGAATTTGCCCTGCTCATCAAAAAAATGCAACCTTTGTGGAGGCATTGTAACGTGATCAACATCTCTTGCTTGGTAATCATGAAGTGACAAAAATCCTGCAAATATTGATATCGTATAAAATATTACTAGCACAACAATTCCAGTACGCGCTAGTTTATGACGTCTAAATTTACGACGTACCAGTTCCCACTGGGATGCTACATAATAGCTGTCAGCAAAATCTGCGCTAGTTGGTTTGCTTGTTTTTGTTAATTTAGACAACATATTATTGTTAGTCCTTTTAGTCTATGAGCAAATATAGCTCTAGGAGCTACTGCGCTCCATACGTATTCTAGGGTCCACTACAACTAATAGTACATCAGATATAACAGTGCCTAGTAGGGTCAATATGGTCAAGAAGAGTAGGATTGACCCTGCAAGATATGTGTCCTGCGTGATCAGTGCTCTCAGCATCATAGGTCCTGCAGTAGGTAGACCCAATACTATTGCTGTTATAGCTCCACCTGATATGAGCTGCGGGAACAACCAAGCCAGATTACTGATTAAGGGATTCAGACAAATTCTTACTGGATACTTGAACAACACATTTGAATTGGATAGGCCTTTGCTTCTTGCAGTTATTACATACTGTTTTTCAAGTTCGTCTAGTAGTGTGGCCCTCAGTACACGTATTAGGCCAGCGGAACCTCCCGTAGCA
>MDTE01202099.1_pt1 | contig 12840 bp, 13 predicted proteins | sample 811231 | NCBI WGS metagenome assembly MDTE01 (sample SAMN05326651, study PRJNA326480) | marine metagenome | isolation source: seawater | place: Indian Ocean: Red Sea | collected 2010
TGAAAATTTACACTTATTTAATAATTTTAAAAGTTGTTTTGATTTAATTATAAATTCATTTTGATTAAAATTTTCATCTGTTAATGGAAACTCTGATGCATCAATACAATTTAAATTAAAAATTGATTTATCGGACTCTAAATGTAATTTATTTGCTTCATTTAAATTAAGATTAATTTTTTTTCCTGTGGAAAATTTTCTAACTATGTCATACATAATTGATGATGATGTTGTTGTTTTTCCATGCTCTAAAACTTCTATATCATTTATCTGGTGAATGAATATTAAATCAAGATCTGTAGCAGTTATTGTTAACTGAGAATTACTAGCATCTAATAAAATATTTGATAAAATTGGTAAAGTACTTCTTTTTTCAATCACACCCTGACAATAATTTAATGCTATTTGTAAATCTTGTTGATTAACATTAAAATTCATTTTCTTTGTTATTATATAATATTTGATTTTTAAGTTTATTAATATTTTCCGCCATTACAGGATCTTTCTCCTTGATTTTTTCAATTGTTTTAACAGAATGTATTATTGTAGTATGATCTCTATTTGAAAATTCACGTCCAATTTCTGGTAATGACTTTGAGGTCAAAATTTTAGTAAGGTAGATCGCCGTTTGTCTGGGTCTCACTAAATACCTGGATCTTCTTGAGGATAACATTTCATTTTTACTTATCTTAAAAAATTTACAAACAAGAGTTTGGATTAAATCAATTGTGACTTTATTTTCTGATAAATTTAGTAAATCTTTTAGAACTACTTTTGTCTCTGATATATTGGGCATCTTTTTATAAATTCTTGAAAAAGATACAATTCTATTTATTGCACCCACAAGCTCTCTAATGCTTGCAGTTATTTCATTGCTAATAAAATCTTGTATTTCTTTTGATATTTGAATTTGGTCTGGGTAAAAATTATTTAATTCCTCAATTTTTTTTTCTACAAGCTTTTTTCTTAGTTCAATGTCTGGTTTTTGTATATCAACTACCAAACCTCCTGAAAATCGGGATTTAATTCTCTCTTGAATTCTTGTAAGTTTATTGGGAGCTCTGTCTGCCGATACTACTATTTGTGAACCTCTGTCTAATAAAGCATTAAAAGTATGAAAGAACTCTTCTTGCATTGCTTCTTTGCCATTCATAAATTGAATATCATCTATTAAAAACATATCAGTATTTCTAAAATATTCTTTAAATTTGACCATTTCATTTGCTTTAATTGATTTCACAAATTGATACATAAATCTTTCTGCTGAAATAAACATTACTTTCTCTCTTTTTTTTGACTCAAATCCAATTGAATTTAATAAATGAGTTTTTCCCATACCAACGCCACCATAAATATACAAAGGATTGTAATTAGATAAATTATCAGAAACTTTCAAAGATGCTTCGTATGCTAATTTATTACTCGAGCTTATTAAAAAATTTTCAAATGTTTTATTAGGATCAATTCTATTATATTGAAGATAAGAATCTTTAATAAAAGAGACATTTTCATTTTTTTCAATTGATTTTGAAAAGTCTTTATTTTGATTATTATCCAGACTCCGTTCTTTTATTTTAAATTCTATTCTTATAATTTCTTTCTTATGACTTCTAACAGCTTGTAGAATTTGATCTAGATACCTTGAAGTAATCCAGTCACGAATAAACCTTGTTGGAACTGATAATAAAATATAATTGTGAAATTCTTCCTCAAAATTAATTTTTTTTAGCCAACTATCATAAATATCTACACCTAATTTATTTTTCATTTCTGATTGAATTAATATCCAATTAAACTTTTCAGGTTTTAAAGTTTTTAAATTTTTATTTATTATTGTGTTACTCATTTTTAGAGGGAAGATTATAGTTAAATCCTAGTGAAAAATTTTACAACAAAATATTTCTTAAATTTAAAAAAAAATAAAATCTATGATTGTGCTCAATAAAAAATTTTAAAATTTGTTTTGACAAAATTTTTTTTTATGCATTAAATTTTAAAAAAGGTATCTATGACAAAAAGTTTTATAAATAAGAAAAATTAAATTTGTGATTGAATACAACTACTACAAAAATTTACTATATCTAAATATTGATGATGTATAATTTTAAATCATACATGGAGCGTATTACTCTAGTTGTATAAAATATATTTCTTAAGTTGAATCAACTTAAAGTATAGATAATTAAAAAATTAAATTGATGAAATTTTTCTTGTTATTCTTGAGACATTTCTCGAAGCATTTTGTTTTTTTATTATTCCGGTTTTAACAACCTTCATTAACTCCGAATTCAACTTGGGTAAGAATTTTAAGGCCTCTAATTTTTTTTTTTCATCTATTAATAAATTCATTCTCTTTAATGCATTTTTATATCTGCTTTTTCGAGCTTTATTTACCACTGTCTGCTTGGTTATTCTTCTAATTCTTTTAATTGCTGATTTAGTATTTGCCATTTGCGCAGGGGTATAACCTGAGAAGCTTTATCGGTCAATAAAATAATCAATTAATTTTGACAACAATTGCAAAAGAAAGTTGATCTTTGACCAATCTTTTTTTTCTTAATAATCCCCAAACAATTTTTTCTTTTACAATCAAATCCTTCTCTTTCATAAACATTAAAATTTTTTTGAAAACTACCCTTATTTCCAGTAATGTTCTTAAAATCTTTTATACTTGAGCCACCTTTATTAATTGCGTCTAAAAGAATTTTTTTGGAATTTTTTATGATCTTTAAATAATCATCTTTTTTCAAGAGATATGCTTTTTTACTAGGATTAATTTTTGATAAGAATAATATTTCACATGCGTAAATATTACCAATCCCTGACACAAATTTTTGATCTAGTAAAAAATTTTTAATATTTTTTTCTTTTTTTTTTAAAAAAGAATTAACATATTTTAAATTAAATTTAGATTGAAATGGCTCAGGGCCTAAATTAGAAAATCTTTTTTCCAAAAATTTAGAATTTTTTATAATTTCGAAAAAGCCAAATCTTCTAGGATCATTATAAACAATCTTGCATTTTTCAAAAAATATTTCAACGTGACTATGCTTTTTAGGTAAAAAAGGAAAGCTATAAAAACTTGCATTAGTTATTGAATTTGTTTTTTTCTTTTTAATAATATGAATTGTGCCTGACATACCTAAATGAATTAAACAAAAAATACCACTTGAAAAATGTAAAATTAGATATTTAGAAAATCTATCTACTTTTAGTATTTTTTGATTTTTTAACAGGCTTGCAAAATTTAATGGAATTTTTTGTCTTAAATTTCTATTTCTAACAATTATTTTCTTTACCTTTTTTTGTTTGATAATTTTATTAAGTGATTGTCTAACAACTTCTACTTCTGGTAATTCTGGCATTTAATACTATATTGAATATATATATTTATTATTATGGAACAATATCTACAAAGAAAAAAAGGGCTGGTAGAAAACGTTTTTAATCAAGTTTATGATAATTATGATTTAATGAATGATTTCATGTCCCTTGGAATTCACCGATTATGGAAAAAAACTCTACTAAATATGATGAACCCTTCAAATAATCAAAAACTTATAGATGTAGCATGCGGAACAGGTGATGTAGCAAAAAAATTTTTGAGCTATGTAGATGAACCTGGTCAAATTATATGTGTAGATCCAAACGAATTAATGATCAGAAAAGGAAAAGAAAAATTAAATAATTATAATAACCTCAAATGGATTATTGCATCTGCAGAAAAATTACCAATTAGAGATAATAAATTTGATTTTTATACTATAAGTTTTGGTTTAAGAAATACAAAAAATTTGAAAGAGGCATTAGATGAGGCTTATAGAGTTTTAAAACCAGGTGGGCGTTATTTTTGTTTAGAATTTTCAAAAATACAAAATGCTGGTTTAAATTTTATTTATAAAAATTACTCTAAAATAATTCCGTCGATTGGTAAAGTTATAGTAGGTGATAAAAGGCCTTATGAATATTTAGTTCAAAGTATTGATAACTTTATAAATCAAGATGAGTTAGTTGACTTAATGCTTAAAAGCAATTTTAAAAATTGTTCATATAGAAATTTATCTGGAGGGATTGTTTCTATACATAGTGGGTGGAAAATTTAATGATCAAAAAAATAATTACTTTATTTAAACTAGGTAGAAAAATAGCAAAATCTGATATTTTAAATATTATATCAAAATTTCAAAAACCACCTTTGCCTATAATTATTTTATTTAAGATATTATCTTTTTCCTTTTCATCAGATAAAAAAGAAAATGAAAATAAAAAAGATGAGGGAGAACGTTTGTCAGATTCTTTAGAGTCCATGGGGACTACTTTTATTAAACTTGGACAATTTTTGGCTACAAGACCTGATATAATTGGTGAAGAGCTATCAAAAAAATTAGAAAATCTTCAAGATAAGTTGCCCCCGTTTTCTTTATTAGAAGCAAAAAAAATTATTAAAAAAGATTTAGGAGATATAACTTACAACGCCATTATTGATCTAAGTGAACCAGTAGCAGCTGCTTCAATAGCACAAGTTCACAAGGCTAAAATTAATGATGAAGGAACAATCAAAGATGTTGCTATAAAAATTCTTAGACCTGATATCAAAAGGATTTTTAATGATGAAATAGATGCAATAATGCTTTTTGCTTTTTTTGTTGAGTCTTTTATCAAAAAAACAAAAAGACTTAAGTTAGTAGAAGTTGTTTTTTTACTGAAGGAAATTACTAATCTTGAGATGGATCTAAGATTTGAAGCTGCCGCGGCAAATGAGTACGCTGAAAATACTAAGAATGATATTGGTTTTAAAGTCCCGAAAATATATTGGAACTTCACAAGTGAAAATGTAATGACACTTGATTGGGTCGATGGAGTTTCTATTAGAGAAACAGCGGAGCTGAAAAAAAGAAATCTTAATACTGAGAAAATTGCTGAAAATATAATTCAAAATTTTTTAAGACACGCTGTAAGAGATGGATTTTTTCATGCTGATATGCATCAGGGAAACATATTTATAGATAACAACGGCCATATTGTGCCTATTGATTTTGGTATTATGGGTAGACTAGACAAAATGAGTAAAAGATTTTTAGCTGAAATTCTTTTTGGTTTTATTCAAAGAGATTATCGTAAGGTAGCTGAGGTACATTTACTTGCAGGTCTTGTTCCAAAAGATGTTCCTATTGATGATTTGGCACAGGCCTTAAGATCAATAGGTGAACCAATATTTGGTCAAGCAGTTAAAGATATTTCTGGAGGAAAATTACTTAAACAATTATTTGATGTAACTGAAAAATTCAATATGCAAACTCAACCACAGCTTCTAATGTTGCAAAAAACTATGGTTGTAGTTGAAGGTGTTGCAAGAAAATTAAATCCCAATACAAATATCTGGACAACATCAAAACCAGTATTAGAAAATTGGTTAAAAGAAACAAAAGACCCTTTCAAAACTATAAATGACACAATTCAAAATACATCAGAAGTTATCAAAAGATTACCTGAATTTCCTGAAATTATGGATAAAGCAAATCAAGCGCTTACTTTCTTAGCTAGTGGCCAGATACCACAAAATACAAATTCTTATTCAGCCTTAAATACAAAGAAATTAGAAATGACAGCTTTTAGAAATCAATCTATAATTAGTTTATTAGTGCTTGTAATTCTTGGCCTGTTGGTATTTTAATTCTCAAGATGAGTGATTTAAATAATAAAAAAATATTATTAATGATTTGTGGTGGGATAGCCGCTTACAAAAGTCTTGAAATAATAAGACTTTTAAAAAAAAAAGGTGTTACCATTAAAACTATTCTAACAAAAAGTGGTTCTGAGTTTGTGACACCTCTTTCAATTACTTCACTTTCTCAATCAAAGGTTTATCAAGATCTTTTTAATATAGAAAATGAGGCAGAAATGGATCATATTAGTCTTTCTAGATGGGCTGATCTTATTTTAATTGCACCAGCAACGGCCAATACAATATCAAAATTAGCCAATGGCATTTCTGATGATCTAGCATCTACAGTTGCTCTTGCTTCAAATAAAAAAATTTTCATTGCCCCTGCTATGAATGTGAGAATGTGGGATCATAAATCTACTAAACAAAATATAGCTAAACTAAAATCTTACGACTATAGATTTATTGGACCAGAAGTTGGAGACATGGCATGTGGTGAATATGGTCAGGGAAAAATGACTGAACCAAAGGAAATAGTAAATCAATTAGAAAGTTTTTTTGTTAATTTTAAGAAGACAAATAAATTGAAAGCAATCGTGACTGCAGGGCCTACTTATGAATATATTGACCCTGTAAGATTTATCACAAATAAATCAAGCGGTAAACAAGGATATGAAATTGCAAAATCATTATCGAACAATGGCTTTGAAACAACCTTAATATCCGGACCAACTAATTTAGAAATAAAAGATGATATTAATTTAATTAAAGTGGAAACTGCGGAACAAATGTTTCAGGCAACACTTAAGAGTTTACCAACTGATGTAGCAATATTTTCAGCAGCTGTAGGTGATTACAAAATAAAAACAATTTCCAAAATAAAAATTAAAAAAAAAGATGAACTTAATTTAGAATTAGAAAAAAATTTAGATATACTTAATTATGTTTCTAATCATAATTCTCTGAGACCTAAACTTGTTATTGGTTTTGCTGCTGAAACTAATAATTTAGAAGAAAATGCAATTAAAAAAATAAATGAAAAAAATTGTGATTGGATCATAGCAAATGATGTAACAAATAAGAAAATTGGATTTAGCTCAGATTACAATGAGGTCTCAATTTTTTATAAAAATGATAAGACTGATAAGCTTATGTATAAACATAAGTCTGAAATTTCCGATGAGCTAGTAGAGAAAATTATTAATCATTTAAACTAATGGTTAAAGTTTTAATTAAAAAATTGAAACCTTCTGTTCAATTACCATCGTATAAAACTAAAGGCGCTTCCGGTGTAGATTTGATGGCATGTATTGAAAAATCAATCAATTTAGAACCTGGGAAGTCTTGTCTTGTGCCTACTGGTTTATCAGTAGCGTTCCCTGAAGATTACGAAATTCAAATTAGACCAAGATCTGGATTAGCAGCAAAAAATAATATCAGTGTTTTAAATACACCTGGTACAATAGATAGCGACTACAGGGGTGAAATTAAAATTATTTTGTTTAACCATGGAAATAAAAATTTTTTTATCAATAATCGAGATAGGATTGCTCAAATGGTTTTAACCCCAACCATCAAAATGGAACTAGAGGAAACAAATGAACTTCCCATGTCAATAAGAGGTGAGGGAGGCTTTGGTTCAACTGGTAAATGAAAAATGGATTGAATAAATCTCAAGTCGAAAGGTTCTCAAGACAATTAATACTAAAAAAAATAGGTGTTGCAGGACAAAAAAAAATTTTATCTTCAAAAGTTCTAATTGTAGGTGTTGGTGGTTTAGGATGTCCTGCAGCTGAAAATCTTGTAAGAGCTGGTATAGGAACTATTGGGCTAGTAGATAATGATGTTGTAAATCTTTCTAATATTCATAGACAAAGCTTATTTAATTCAAAAGATTTAAAAAAATCTAAAGTCTATGTAGCAAAAAAAAAACTGAAAGAAATAAATCCTTCTACAAAAATAAAAACTTACAATTCAAGGTTAAACAAAAAAAATATAAGAAGTATAATTAAAAATTATGAACTGATTATTGATGGTTCTGATAACTTTAAAACCAAATTTTTAATAAACGATAATTGTATAAAATTTAAAAAAAAATTAGTTTGTGGTGCTATAAGTAAATTTGACGGACATATTTTTACTTTTGATTTTAAAAGTAAAAAAATAGCGTCCTTAAGAAACTTTTATCAAGAAGAAAAAATATCTGATGATATTTTAGATTGTGAGTTTGAAGGGGTTCTTGGAACAACAGCTACAATTGTAGGTGCTTTACAAGCAAATGAAGCCTTAAAGATGCTTATGAGAATTGGTCAAAACTTAAAAAATGAAATATTAATTATAGATCTATTAAATCTTAATTTTAGAAAAGTTAAATTTGAAAAAAATAAGTCAAAATAAAATTATGAAAAAGTTTTATTTATTCATAATGGTATGTTTTTTTTTTCCTTTAAATGTCGTCTCGGATGAAATTTATCTTTCATTAAAGAAGAATAAAGTTAATGTTAGATATGGTCCAAGTTTTGAGTCACCAATAAAATATGTATATAAAAAAATAAATTTACCTATTAAGCAAATTGATAAAAAAGAAAATTGGAGGAGAGTAATTGATTCTAAAAATAATAGTGGATGGATTCATTGGTCACAATTAAAAAAAGCAAATTCAATAATCCCCCTTGAAGATAAAATATTGTTCAAGAAACCGTCTAACTTTTCAAAACCAATAGCCAAAATTAAAAAAGGTAGGGTTTTGATTATAATTAAATGTGAAAAAAGGTGGTGTAAAATAAAAACAGATAAATTTAATGGTTGGATAAGAACACAAAATATTTGGGGTAAAATATCTCGTTAATTAAAAGGATCTTCTAATACGCAAGCAACTAAATGTACTCTTGCCTGCTCTCCGCCATTAAAAAAATTGTGATATTTAGTATTATTTGTAATCCAAACCTTACCATCAGCAGGAAGATGTTTTGCAACATTTTCAATGACCATTGAACAACCTTTGTTAGTGATTATCGGCACATGTAATCTACATTCTGGGTCTTTATGCCAACTTAAAGTAGATCTAGGCTCTTTTAACAACAATCTTACTCTTCCTAGCTTAAATCTATTACTTAATGTTTCGTAAACTTCCTTAAAGTATGTTTGCTCAAACTCAGGGACTAATTTGGTATATTTAGATTCATCAATCTCTACATCTCTAGAAACTTCCTTACCCGTTTCATCAGCTATAGTCCAGTACTTCCCTCTTATATTATTTCCTTTAATAGAATTTTCATCGTTAGGAATTTGATTAATTGGTATTGCTCCAAAATGAGTTACTCCAGGCGTAGAAAATTTTTTAGATTTTAAAATTTTATCCAAATCAGATCTTAACCTTGAAATATCAAAATTAAGATTTGGGACTTGATAGAAGTCCTCAAAGCTTATTTTTGTCATAAATAATGTTCCGCTTTTTTAAGTTTAATTATATTTTAAATCAAATCTGTCCGCATTCATAACTTTGACCCAAGCAGAAATAAAATCACTAATAAATTTGTCTAGTGAATCATCACATGCATAAACTTCAGCCAAGGCTCTTAATTGAGAATTAGATCCAAAAATTAAATCAACTCTTGTACCTTTCCATTTGGTTTTCCCAGTTTTCCGCTCAGAACCCACAAATGTTTGCTCGGATTTATCTGTTTCTTTCCATGTCGTATTCATATCCAACAGATTTTTAAAGTAATCATTCGTTAATCTCCCAGGTTTGTTTGTGAAAACACCTAGTTTTGATCCATCATAATTTGTGTCTAAAACACGCATTCCACCAATTAAAACTGTCATTTCTGGAGCAGTCAAACCCATTAGTTGAGCTTTATCAATTAATTTTTCCTCTAGGGATACAATTGACTCTCCGCCATTTGAGTAATTTCTAAAACCGTCAGCTTGAGGTTCTAATAATCCAAATGAGTGAATGTCTGTTTGATCTTGTGTTGCATCACCTCTTCCAGGGGAAAAAGGAACTTTTATTTTATGACCAGATTTTTTCGCAGCCATTTCAATTCCAACTCCACCAGCTAAAACAATTAGATCTGCCATTGAAACATTCTTCTTTTTATTATCAAATTGTTTTTTTATTTTCTTCAAACTTGAAAGAATTTTTGTCAATTTAGATGGATTGTTAACTTTCCAATTCTTTTGTGGCTCTAACATAATTCTTGCTCCATTAGCGCCCCCCCTTTTATCAGAACCTCTAAATGTCGAAGCTGAAGCCCAAGCAGTAGAAACAAGATCAGATATAGAAATTTTAGATTTTAATATTTTAGATTTAAGATCATTTATATCTTTTAGTTTAAGTTTATATTTCGGTTTATCTATTGGATCCTGCCAAATTAATTCTTCTTTTGGAACATCACTACCTAAATAACAAACTCGAGGACCCATATCTCTATGAGTTAATTTAAACCAAGCTCTAGCAAAAGCATCGTGGAATTCTTTCGGATTCTCGTGAAAATGTTTAGTTATAGGGCCATAACTTGGATCAACTTTCAAAGAGATATCCGTAGTTTGCATCATAGGGGGATGTAAAACATTTTTGTTATGCGCATCTGGAACCATCTTGATTTCTTGGCCATTTTTCTTTGGCGTCCATTGATGTGCACCAGCTGGGCTTTTAGTGAGCTCCCAGTCATGTCCATAGAGACAGTCTAAGTAACCCATATCCCATTTAATTGGGTTTTGAGTCCATGCACCCTCAATACCACTACTTATTGTGTCCACACCTTTTCCAGATTTATAGTTACTGTTCCAACCTGTAGCTTGATCCTGGATTCTTGATGCTTCAGGGTCAGGACCTTTGTGAGACTCTGGCGCTGCACCATGCGATTTACCAAATGTATGACCACCAGCAACTAATGCTGCAGTTTCATAATCATTCATTGCCATTCTTCCAAATGTTTCTCTTATGTCATGAGCAGCTAGTAATGGGTCAGGATTAGCATCAGGTCCTTGCGGATTAACATATATTAATCCCATATGTGAAGCTCCTAGTGGTTGTTCTAAATCTCTTTTACCGCTATATCTTTTAACGTCCAACATCTCTTTTTCTGAACCCCAATAAATATCATCTTCTGGTTCCCAAATATCTTCTCTTCCACCACCGAACCCAAAAGTTTTAAAACCCATTGAGTCAAGGGCTACATTACCCACTAAAATAAACAAATCTGCCCAAGAAATTTTATTTCCATATTTTTGTTTAATTGGCCATAAAAGAAGTCTTGCTTTATCAAGATTGACATTATCTGGCCAAGAATTCAAAGGTGCAAAACGTTGATTTCCAGTTCCAGCTCCACCTCTACCATCACCCGTTCTGTAAGTTCCAGCTGCATGCCAAGCTAGTCTTATAAAAAAAGGTCCGTAATGACCATAATCAGCTGGCCACCATTCTTGGGAGTCTGTCATTAATTTTTTTAAATCTTTTTTAAGGGCCTTATAATTAAGTTTTTTAAATTCTTTAAAATATTTAAATTTTTTATCCATCGGATTAGATAGATTAGAATGCTGACTTAAAATTTTTAAATTTAAACTATTTGGCCAAAAGTCTCTATTTGTTTGTCCTCTTCCTGCTGAAAATTTAGCTGGGGTACCAGCACCTGTAAAGGGGCATTTGCTTAATTCTTTTGTCTTAAAAGATTTATCTTTAAAATTTTCAGTGCTCATTATGTAAACTTTCTTGGGTTAATTTAATGTATAATCTAGTTTATAATGATTCTAAAGTAGTTTGTCAACTTTCAAAGATGTATTTTGTATTTGAGAAAAAATGTTAATCTTCGAGTTTAACTAGAACTTCTACTGATTTAATTTTTTTTCCACCTATTTTTTTTTTAATATCAATAGGTCCAACATCAGCATTTTCTAGGTCAATTAATTTTTCGTTTTTTAGGTCATAAAAATGATGATGATCTGTGACATTGGTGTCAAAGTACGTTTCACTAGAATTTATAGGAATTTGTTTTAAATAACCTTTTTTCTCAAATGCATGAACAGTATTATAAATTGTAGCAAGTGATATTTTGTTATCTATTTGTGTTTTTATTCTTTTGCTTAATTCATTAATTGTGAAATGAAATGTTTTTTCTGGATTAAACAGTACCTCACAAATTTGAAGTCTTTGTTTAGTTGGTCTTAATCCAGAATTTCTTAATTTATCAATATATTTCACTAATTGACCATATTGTTAGTTATAATTATTCTAAACTGAAATTAAAAATATATTATATAATGACAAAATCAAGTAAATAAGAATAGTCAATTATATGAAAAAAAACTCCTACTCCTACGATGATCTTATAAACTGTGGTGAAGGAAAACTATTTGGTGCAGGTAATGCAAAATTACCCCTTCCACCTATGCTTATGTTTGATAGAATTACAGAGATTAATGATAACAAAGGCGCTTTCAAAAAAGGCTCTTTAAAAGCCGAGTTAGATATAAAAAAAAACCTTTGGTTTTTTGATTGCCATTTTAAGGAAGACCCTGTAATGCCAGGATGTCTTGGTCTTGATGCTATGTGGCAGTTAGTTGGTTTTTTTTTGGGTTGGATTGGAAATCCTGGAAAAGGTAGGGCATTAGGAGTTGGAACAGTTAAATTTACTGGAGAAGTTTTACAAAATGTAAAATTAGTAAAATATGAAATTGATATGAAAAAAATAATGTCTCCTGGAGGTACAACTGTTGGCCTTGCAAATGGGGTTGTTTTAGCAGATGATAAAAAGATTTATTCAGCAGATAACTTAAAAGTGGGATTATTTAAATAATGAGAAGAGTGGTAATTACAGGTTTGGGTATTGTATCTTGTCTTGGCAATAATCAGGATGAAGTTTATAAATCACTTTTGGATTCAAAATCAGGTATCTCTTTTGCAGAAGAATACAAAGAACATAATCTAAAAAGTCATGTACATGGAAAGCCAAAGATTAAACTTGAAGATTATATAGATAGAAAAACAATTAGGTTTATGGGATCAGGCTCAGCATACAATTATATTGCAATGAATGAAGCAATAAAAGACTCTGGGTTAGAAGAAAAAGAGGTAAGCAATTTTAAAACAGGAATTGTAATGGGTTCTGGTGGTCCTTCTATCGAAAATGTAATTTTAGCTGCAGACAAAACTAGAGCAAAAACTCCAAAATTAA
>MDTE01041770.1_pt1 | contig 12839 bp, 9 predicted proteins | sample 811231 | NCBI WGS metagenome assembly MDTE01 (sample SAMN05326651, study PRJNA326480) | marine metagenome | isolation source: seawater | place: Indian Ocean: Red Sea | collected 2010
AAAAAATTCAAAGGTGAAGAATATGTTTCTAATTATGATATGGTTCCTTTTCTTGTTAATTTAGTAAAAAATACTAAAATGACATCAAAAGTATCTTTCCAAAAAGCACAAGATATGTCAACCAAACTAGCAGATATGGAGAAAAAAGTTAGAGATATAGAAGAATGGAAAAATACATTAAATAATAAAGAATAGTTTATTTAAATTTTTTTATGTTTTTATATTAATGATTTTAATTGTAATTGCATTTATTTTAATACTTTTATTTTTATTATTAAAATCAAATGAATACTTTACAATACCTATTGTTTGTAAAGATTCTAAGAAGGTAAATGAAATTAAATATAGTGATGATAACGAATTAAAACTTAGTATTGTTCCTAATAAACCTGATATGCCTGAAGGTAAAGGAATTAAATCTAAAGAAAAAAAAATAGAAAAAGTAAAAGATATTGACATGAAAGAAGTCATTTATAGTTGTGACGGTCAAACAAAAAAATATTATGGATTTAAGCCAGAAGATATAAAAACAATTGAAGGTATAGACACAAGTGTTATTGATACAATAAATGGGTTTGATATAGTTGATCCTATGAAAATAATTCCATTATTATTTAATGAAGTAAAAAAATTATTATATTATAATTTTGGTCACTGTCCTCCTGGTCAAAAGGCAACACATTTTATTAAAGAAAAAGGAAAGGAAGATAAACCTGTATGCAAAGATGGTGATGAAGGAACTCTTTATAATGATTTGACTAAAAAAATTGAAAAAACAGAGAAAAAATTGAATAAAATTCATTCTTTTTTAAAGAAAAAAGTAGGTTTAGATGGAACTAAAGGTAAATGCACACAAGATATAGAATGTAATGGAGGTCCAACAAAAAATGTTCCTAAAGGAGAATGTGTTAATGGAGTATGTGAATGTAAATCTGGATATATAGGTAAGTTTTGTAACGTTAAAGACACATCGGATGAGGCTTTAATGAACAGAGGAGGAAAAAGTATAAATTCAATGGATAGTTCTTGTGTAGAAAACAGTGACTGTAATTCTGATCAGAGATGTCAGTATTCAAAATGTGTAGAAAAATTTACAAATAATTAAATATAAATAATTTTGTTTTATATATATAATGAATAATTTTAGTATAATTCACGTATTATTTTCTATTTTATTGTTTGGTGTATTAGCTTTTTTAAGGTTTAACTCATCAAGAAATGAAGGTTTTGAATCATCAGAAAGTAAATATAATTATTTATCTAAGGCAGTAATGATAAATGCTATGTGGAAAGCAAGTAATTGCTCAAACGCTAAAGACGTATTTGATTTAAGTAGTGTTACTAAAAATGAAGTAAATGAACATGGATGGGCTAATGATTCTAAATTTCCTTTAGAAACTGCTAAAGAAATAAAATCAATTTGTGATCAAACAAAAAATGGAATTGGAAGCGAAGCACAAAAAAATGCTTGTGGAACTGTTACAGGTGAATGCCCAACAGCTACAGATATATTTCTAACAGGTAATAGAGCTTTAGAAAATTTTAATAAACAAGAATACGATTGTCAAGATAACAAAGTAATACAAGGAGATGATGTATATGTAAGTGCATATAATACCTCAATTAAAACAAAAAATATAGATGAATGTAAAAGGCATTGTGATTTTTTGGACGGATGTGTAGGCATAAGTTATGATAAAGATGGAACGGATATAAATTGTATGCCGAAATCTTCTTCTAAAGTAAAACTTGATAATACTAACTATCAAACATGTTTAGTTAAAGATGTAAAACCTTCACCGGCATATAACTCTGTTCATAATATTGATAAATGTAAATTTATTGGTAAAGGGGAAACTATGCAGGATTGTATACGAAGGTGTGGTAACTATAATGACTGTAATATATTGGATTGTTCTGTTATTTGCGATCAATGTAAAGATGAAGAACAATGTAAATGGTTGAAAAAAGAACCAGCTGTATGTAAATTTGTTCCTTATGGTAGAGACAAATTTAATTGTATAGACAATTGTGTTGAATCTGAGAATTGTGATTACTTAAAATGTAAGTCAATATGTGATTCTTGTAACGATCAAAAAACTTGTCCATGGATAGAAATGTCAGATTTTGATCAAGATTCAAAAACATATAAAGAATTTCCAGATGAAATTATTGATAAGGACGGAAAACCTTCTGCACCTAAAATAAAAATTTCATCTAAATGGAGAAAGGTAGTAATAAATATTAAGAAACCATACGAAGGTAATACGCCTATTGAATCTTATGTGTTATTTTTATTTAAAACATATAATAAAAGTGAAGGGATTAATATAACTCAAACGAAAATCACTGGTGAAGAGACTACATATGTATTTGACGATTTAGATCCAAATGTTATTTACAGTATAGGAGTTAGAGCTAAAAACAATGATGGAATAAGTAAAATGTCTAAAATTCAAACCTTTAAACCAAATACTAAAAAAATTAGTATAAATAAATTAGTAGTTGAGGACAAATCAAGTGATTTAGAAATTCCTAAAAATACAAATTATCTTTATTGTAATTAATCTTTTAATTTTTAAAAAAAATATTAAATATATATAATGAATAACATATTATATGTATTAGTATTAATTGTAATTTTAATATTTATTAGATTTATAACAACTAAAGAGCTATTTCAAAATCCTTTTCCGGTAAGTGATAAAACTTTATTTTTAAGAGATAAGGATGGTGGGAAAAAAGTAATAGCACAATTTAATAATATTACAAAATATATGAATATATTTACACCAATTAATTTTAAATTTTTATATTTTGATAAAAGTAATATTATAATTCCTACTGTAAACTATACTGATATAACTATATCATTATTTTTCAAGACTTTAGGAAACGATAATACAGATATAATTTCATCTCAAACAGGAGGATATAAATTATCACTTTCAAATAAATTATTGATTTTAGATGCTGGTGGAAAACAAATTAAACATAAAAAAGCTATTAAAGTAAATAAGTTATATCATGTTGCAATTGCAATAAATAATAATAGAGTAAAAATACATTGTAATGGTTTTCAAAGCGAAGACACTTTTAACAGTCTTTCTGAAACAGAAACTATAAATATTGGTTCTGATAATTTTAAAGGTTTCATAGGAAAAATATCAATATATAATAATTATCTATCACATCAAGAGCTTTGTGATAATTTTAAATTTTGTGAAGATGCAGAAAAAAAAGATACAGACAGTTCATGTAAGTTTATACCTAAAGGAACCTCAGTTGAAGAATGCGCGAGTGAGTGTATGAATAATACAAATTGTGACCCTGAATATTGTAATTCTATATGTCAGGACTGTAAAAATCCAAATAGATGTTTATGGTATACAGACCCTAATGTAATAAATGAAACAAGAATTATGAGAAGCAAAATTCCTAAAGCTTTTAATATTAAGGCAATACCTTTAAATGAATCTGTTGTATTAAGATGGAAAACAGAAAGTGATAAGTATAAAGATTTAACTGGTGGTTCACCAATTACAGATTATGTTATCATAGTTAAAAAGGTTGAAGATAATAATAATATACAAAGAATAAGTATTCATAAGGAACCATCATGTAAAGATTGTGAATATACAGTAACTGGTTTAACTAATCAAATAGCATATGATATATCTATTAAAGCTGTAAATAATTTTGGTATAGGTCCATCATCAAATATAGAAACTGTTGTTCCTATTGGTGATAAAAAAATACACGAGATATCAGATACTATACTTGAAAGTGATATGGATTTATTAGAAAAGGTTTCTAAAGAAAAAGATGATACTAATAATTCTTGTGATAAAAGTTCATTACAAAATTATGATAACCACATTCTTGATAAAAAATATAGTAATTTGTATGATTATATTGAAAATGTTCTTTGATTTATTTATTATTTACTTTTAATAATTTTATAAGTTTATTATATAATGGAAAAAAAACATAATATAATTTACAGAAATTTATTGATATTAATTTTACTCGTTATTTTGTTTTTTACTGTTAATAAATATATATTTAAAAAAGACCATTTTACAGAGGGTAAAGAAACACATGAATGTTATGGTAGGAGAAATGGTTTTCCATGCAAAAAAACTGATCATTACTGCATGAATGGTGATACAGAAAATCCGTCTTGTCAGCATAAAACTCTAGAAGAATTATTAAATTTAAAAAAACCTAAAGCTTCTCTCTGTCGGAGAGCTGATATAGATAATAATCAAGAATATAAAAAATGGGTAAATAATTATACAGATAGGTTAGACACTGATCTAAGTTGTTCAACCTCTAAAGATGGTAATTGTAGTAATAAAAAATTTAGAGAACGATGTCCTGCTACATGTTATGCTTGTAGTAGAAATAATTATGACTCGTATTCAGTTAAAATTGATCCTTACATTGGTAATTAAAGAATAAATTATTCTAAAATATTTTCTATTAAATATATTAATATGGACATAAAAAATATTAATATAATGTTTATTATTTTAATTTTATTAATACTTTTAGTTATATTATGCTGTGTATTAAAAAATAATATTTTTGATTATAAAATAGACACTTTTTATACTTTAACACAACGCACACAAAATATTCCTGTAGTGAAAACTTTATCAATCCTAAAAGTAAGATATGGATGCTTTGATTCACATAGACTTTCAGATGAAGAATATAATGCTGCTGGTGGAGTAATATCCACTACTTCCGCTTATAGTGCTATGAAAACACAAATTGAATATTATGAAAATGAAAATAAAATAGATATAGATTTAAAACCAGGATATACTGGTAAAAACGTTAATTGTGGTTTTGGGAGATTCGGTAATACCTTAGAAGACAAGGGTATAATTGATAGTATTAAGTTAGAGGATAACGATATTTTAAAAATTAATTTTTTTAAAAAAACAGATCAAACATTTTTAGCGGGTTGTAGTAATAATTGCTCTAATTCTTATATGTATATTTATTTAGAAAAAACATTTGAAGATTATTTTCTACATGGTTGTGGAAAAATAGATTGTTCACCAATTTTTACCGGTGATGATAATTTTGGGGTTGCTTTGTATAATAATAAAGGCATGGAAATACCTTTAGGAAAGTTGAAAAATTGGGATAGGATAGAACCTATAATTATATATACTTATGTAAAAAATAATTCAGATCAAAAAATTGAAAATTTATACAAGTTTGATTTTACAGACATTAATAATCAAGGACCAATCTTTACTTGGCCCCATAATTGGATGAGATATTTTTTAAATATTCCTCATACATTTAAAACTGGACGCACAGGAGTTTGTCCTAATACAAGCAATTTTAGTGATAGATTAAAACAGTCCGGTAGAGAAACTGAATGCGAATTCGGAAATGAATTTGAAATACATTATAAATATGGTAATGGTGACCCTAAAATAATTGTATGGCAGGGAAGAAAACCTAAAAATTTTACTCTTACAGAAGAAATATATAATAATTCACCTAAAAAAATTATAGTAAGTAGAAAAGGAAAAAATGCATACATATTTGATAAATCTATACCAAGTGATATTAAAATGTTAGGAGATAATACATTGTCGGCAAGATTATATGGAAATGAAACAATATTGTATACTAATAAAAATGATATAGGTTTTGTAGGAAATAATGAATGGTTTAGAGTTAAAAGTTATGGTATTGATCCTAAAAAAAGTGTTTCTGTTGGTGAGTATAATTTAATTTTAGACACAAGTGGAGAATATTTAAAAATTAATACTTTAGATGGCGAAGGATACTTTAATGTTTTTGTAAAATCTACACCAATAAAATTTATATTCATAATAAATAATAAAAATAAAATAGGTTTATCAGAAGTTAAAGCTATACGTTATGGAAAGAAGGATGCAGAGCAAGCAGCTGCTGCTGGTATGAATCCAAACTTAGAAGAACATGGGACTTTCATACCTGCATTGAGTATAGAAATGGAAACAGTAGTTAAAGGTAAACCCAGTTTTGTTAGTTTAAGTAAATTATCAGATAATAATTATGATATTAATCAAGTTGTAGATAAGGGCAAATGGCTGAGATTGATTTATCCGTCAGGAGTAGAAATTGATCATGTTGAATTAAATGTAAGCACAAGTAAAAGTAAATATTCTGTTTACAACTTAAAAGATACACATATTGTTATAGGACAGTCTTTAACTCCTCCTAAAAGTCTTGAAGAAGCAATAAAATATTCAAATAAAAAAATGGTAAAAAAAGGTATATTTAAAGTAGATGAAGCTAATGAAAAATTATTTTTTCCAACTCCAGAAGAGTTTTATATTTCATCAAAGTTTAAAATGATTCCACATCTTACAGATGGAGATGAATTATCTGGAACAGATTATGTAGATAATGGTAGGTGTGCTCCCGGAGTTAGAGAAGCAACATGTCCTACTTGTTTTGGTAATAAATATTATGAAAAAGTTGAACCGTCAGATGATGATATTAATTCAAATAGTGTAACAGCAGCAGATGAGTATTTTAAAAAAAATTGTCTTGAAGATAAGAAATGTTTATATATAACTACAGAATCCAGTAAAAGATCGCAGTATGTATATGGAAGACGAATTAATTACTATAACTATTATGGTTACAAATTTACTGATGACGATAAAAATGTTACTAATAATGATTACAATCCTTTAACAATATATACTGGAGAATATTTAAAAGATGAAAACGGTAACAGGAGAGGTTTTACTGACTATTATAGCACCCCTGGATTCGATATTACGCTTTTAGAAAAAGATATACATAATCCTAATAGTGAAAAATATAGAGATGATACATCCTGTAAAGTAGCATTAATACCAACATATAAGAAATCATTTTGGGGTATTGGGGCAGGTCACGTAACACGGAAAACATATAAAAAGGTTAAAAAATAAATTTTCTTTTAATAATAAATAAAAAATAAAAATATTATTATATAAATAATGGATCAAAAATATATTATTATAATATTTTTATTAATATTACTTTTAATAAGTATTTATCTTACATATAAAAAAAAAGAAACTTTTGTAGAACCCCCTGATGCCGGTGTATTTTATTCCGGATTCAAAGATGAAATGGTAGGAGTTTGTAAAACTGATAGTAATGAATATCCTATTCTTAGAAATTCATTTTATAAATCACAAGATAATAATTTAAATGAATATTCTAAAAATTTAGAAAAATTACATATATATAGTAATAGTAGTTATAACAGCAAGTTAGACTGTTTAAAAAAGTGTAGGGTAGTTCCAAATTATAGTGCATGTGAAATGATTACAACTGAGGAAGAGGATTTGCATTGTTATAGTCATATGGATGATGGTGTATATGATAAACAAAAAACTATATCACATATACAAAGTATGGATAATACATTTTATTTAAAATGGTTATGGAACAATTCAAGTGAGTTTATAAATGAAGATTACGAATTTTATGAAAATAAATACTATGAATTAGATAGTGGTATTAATTTGCCCAATTGTGAAGAAAAAATTGGTAGAGATGTAATAATATTTATTGCTTTTACAAAAGAAGAAAACAAAAATATTTTAACTCCAAGAAATACAGAATTAAATAAGTTATTATCTGATCATGATAAATTTCTTTTTTCTGGAGAAAGTAAATTAATGAGAAACATAGGAGATAGAGAAAATACAGATTGGAAAGAAGTTGATTTTGTTGATCAGGATAGTATAAAACTATATCTAGGAAAAATAGTTGAATTTAAACATAACGAAGATTTAATAACAGGGGACAGTGATCCCGCAGCTACCCCACCAGTTTATCAATTAAAAATAAGTTATACAGATGATAATGGTTTCGAAAAAGAACTTTCTAAAAAATGGCCTATAAGTGATGATGAAAACAGAGTTTATTATGGTAATACTAAAGATCCCATAGATATAAAATGGTTTGGTGTTAAGTTGTTAAATAATGATGATTCTAAATTTATACTTAATAATAAACAAAATGTTTGTTATTTAAAAACAGATCCAAGTAGCCCAATTATGGATCAAATTAAATTAGTTGATGATAAGCCAATTTATTCAGTTGGTGATATTGTGATTGTAGATGGATATAAAGGTATTATTACAACAGTTCATAATGGTGGAGAAGAATATTCTGTAAAAATAAAATCTTTAAGACAGAGAATAAGGGTTCCATCAAATAAAGTAGTGCATTATCAAAGACATGAATGTTATGGTATGCCTGATGGTCATCCATGTAAAGATGGATCTTATTGTTATAATGAGAGAAAATGTCAATCTCTAGATAAATTTAAAAAAGTTATTATTGGAGCTCCACATCCCTCTATTTGTAGTTTAGGAGAAGTTGATGATATTTGGTCAAGTAAATATGCAGGAGAAGTAGATAAAAATAATATATGTAACGCTTCAGTTATTAAGCCTTGGTTATTAAGAAAAAAAAGTGACGAATTTACAAAGATAGAAAAAGATGCACTAAATAAATTATATGATTATACTGAGTTTATAGAGTCACGACCCGGAGGAGTATCAAAATGTAAGGAAGGTAAAAAAATTATGACCAAAGACGAATGTGAAGAAGCAGCAAATCGCACTGATGGGAAAAAATGGGGAGGGGTTATACGAAATAAATATAAACGACCTCCAGGATGTTTTTGGACAGAAACAGGAACTTACTATTTTAATGAAGAATTAGATCACTTAGATTGGGGAGAAAACAAAAAAGAATATTCTAAAGTAGGAAGCGTGTGTAAAAAACAATTATGCGAAAATGAAAAATTTAGAAATGAATGTCCAGCAACTTGTTATGGATGCTCAAAAAATAAAAATTACTTTCATAACTACTCTAAAGAAAATTTATAACTGAATTATTTTTATAAAATATCTTTATTAATTATATAGTATGAATATTAAAGATATAAACATAGTTTTTTTGATATTACTATTACTTATAGTATCTTTTTCTATCTGTAGTCTACTAAATAAAAAAGAATATTATATAGAAATGGGAAGTATGGAAAATTTTCAAGATAGTGAATCAGATGATTTTTTTAATAGAAACAATCAAGATAATTCTTCAAATTTTTATATACCATATGCAGGTGGAGCAGGTATACCTTTTGATAAACTTTATGGTGGTTGTGGATTTATTCCTAAAGGAAAGACAAAATTAGCTTGTGTTGATAGGTGTAGAAATCCGGTAGATAGATTTGATTGGGGAGGAGATAACTGCACAAGAAAAATATGTAATGTTATTTGTTCAGATTGTTCTGAACCAGAATATTGTAATTGGTTAAAAGATGACGATAATGATATTATTGATATTAGAGCTCCTGGAAAACCACTTATAACATTACAACCAAAAAAAAATAGTGCAATTTTATACTGGATGCGTCCTAAATCAAGTTCACCAATATTTGAATATTCAATAATAGTTGAGAGTGATAATTTTCCTGAAAAAGTTAGAATTAATACATACAATGATAGTAATTCTATTAATTGTGAATATGAATTATTTAATATTATTAATTATAGAATAAAGAAGAATAATGAAGAAATAAATACTACATACAATATTTACATCATAGCTAAAAATAAATATGGTCATAGTGAAAAATCAAATGTAATTAAATATACACCACTCACTACTGATTCTTCATTTGAATTAAAACAACAAATAAATGATCTTATGGAAAGAAATAAACTTTCAGAAAATAAAAAAAATTATATATATAATTATGATAGGTATGGTAATATTACATCTGTAAGAAGTATAAAATATACTCCAAAACAAGAAAATATTATGTTTAAAAAACTTGTAAATGATGATCTAGACAGTAGGTCCGGTATTATTGAACCAAGTTATGATATTAATTTAACTTAAATAATTTTCTTTTCTTATAGTAAATATGAATAATAATATTATAATAATTTTATTAGTTATATTACTTTTATTAATATACTTTAATTCTTCACGTAAAGAAAATTTCCAAGATAAATGTAATTTTGATCCCGTAAAAACATATACTTGGGGATCTCATCTTACACCAAATAATACAGTTCTTAAAAGTAAAGATGAATGCACAATTGCTTGCTCAAAAAGACCAGGATGTAATACTGAAGAATGTATTTATAAGTGCTCAAATTGTAAAGATAATAAAATATGTCTATGGGTTCCACATAATACTTGTAAATATAAACCATCTGGATTAAATGTTCCTGCATGTATAGATACATGTCTAAACAGAATAGAAGATGACTCATCATGTGGAGATACTTTTAAAGAAAAATATAATATTTGTAGAACTACTTGTTCAAGATGTATTAATCCTGTTAAATGTAAATGGGTAGACAAAAATATTATAAGAAATGCAAAATGTAGATTTAAGCCTTGGGGACCAAGCAAACAAGGTTGTATTGATAGATGTATGGGAGATGATAGAGAGTTGTGGGGTGGAAATGATTGTTCTATAGATTCTTGCACAGAGATTTGTGAGAACTGTGCAGATAAAGAGTTATGCAAATGGGAAATAAAAGAACCTCCGGAAGAACCTCCAGAAATTGTAGATGATAATGCACCTCCTAAACAATCAATAAAACTTATTCCGTCAGATAAAAAAATTATAGTTCAATGGAAAACAAATCAACATAAAGATGCTGAAAAAAATAAAGATATTAAGATTATAGGGTTTGTAATACAATATTATAAAACCTATAAAGATATAGAGGGTGTATTTACTAAAAATATTTCTGTTGAAGATGATATATTTGATCAAAATGGAAATTTTACTAGAAAAAATAATACTTATATTATAAATAATTTAGATAATGGCGATAATTATAGTGTAGGCTTAAGTGCAGTAAATAAATATGGTATTGGTGAATTATCAAATATAGACAATGTCGTTCCTGATGCATCAATTAAAGTTAATTTTACTTAGATTTTCTATACTTTTTAGAAAGATTTTTATGATATTTTATATGGGATTTTAGTCTAATTTCCATTGGTTTGAATGGTATCTTTAGTTCTTTTTCAGGAATAGGATATATTTTAGAAATAAAACCTTTTTTAGGTGAATCTAAAATATATTTAGTTTTTTTAAGTGTTTTTATTTTTTCTCCCCACATTCTAGTCAAATTTGGCACAATTTTACCTAAATCATCCCCTGAGCATTTACCTATATATCTTCTATATTTACTACGCTCCAATTTCTTTAAATTTTTGTGTGTTTTATATTTTTTATTAAATTCTTTCTCGACTTTAATTAAATTTGAAAGCATACATTCGTAATTTTTTGGATTTTCATCTGTTAATTGAATTATTTTAGGCAAAGATACAGTTCTAAATAATATATATTTTAATCTATCTATTGTAACATATCTTACATTATTATATTGAATATATGGTATACATGTTTCACTTTCAGTAATAGTTAATATGCTATTATATTTAATATTCTTATTATTAGAAACATTAAGACTATAGCTTAAAGAGTCAACTTCTTTCCAATAATTTATTTTTTCTTGCACTGAAAATTTAAAGTTTTTAAATTTTTTAGATAATATTTCTTTTATCTTATTTATTAGTAAAGAAGCTGATTTTCCACCACTATATACTTTATAATCGGACATTAGAACACTACCATAATTTTTTTTATTATTTACAAACATGTTAAATGCTGACGCACCATAATTTATTAATTTTTTATCTTTAATAAATTCTCCAATAATATTTAATACAGGCTTTAAATCTTCTTTTACCTCTTTTATAAAAGCTTCTCCTTTACATATTGTATGATCAAATTCAAAATAATGTTTGAAAATTTCTAATCTTTTACCTACTTTTGGTAGTCTATCCGGATTTGATAATGGTTCCGTTAATTCTCTATACATACTTATTTTCAACCAATTTGGATCACATACAAATAATTTATTTGGGTATATACCTTTATCTTTCTTAAAATCATATGTTTCTGTAAAGGTTTTGGGTTTAGACTTTTTAGGATTATAATTAAGTAAATTATTACAGGGAACATTATTAAATAAACTAAAACATTTATTAGATTTATCTTTTCCACAATTTTTACAATCCTTTTTGATCATTTCCTTAGGAGTGCAACCGGATTGTGTTAAGTCTAAAATATAAACCATATCTACTGAAACCTTATATGTCTGATGACCTTCATCGTTTAAAATACTGCCTTTTGCTTCAGAAAAATGAAATCCCATATCATAAAGCCTATTAGCTAATTCTTTTGCATGTTCCCAAGCATTTGGTGAAAATACATCATAGTCTGGAAACGCAGGAGAATATTTTTTATAAACTCCAGCCTTAAATTTCTTAAGATGCTCGTGTAATGCTTGACCACCGTATAATTTTAGACCCTTTTCTTTGATAAAATCTACAACTACAGAAAATGGATTAGGCAAATTTATTTTTTTACCATTTTTATCAATAGTAGTTGTCCAAACATCTTTTTCATGATATTCAAGATTAAATTTTTCTTTTAATAATTTGTAGTCTTTTGATTTATCTTCTAAATATTTTTCTATAGTATTTAATTTTTTTTTACTAAGTTGTTTTTTAGTCATTATAATATATATATAGAAAAATATCTATTATAATTTGATAAATTTAAAATGTAAATATATATATATATGAAAAACATTGATTTATGTATGATAGTAATAATTTTTATATTATCTATTTGCATTTTATACATGTGCATAAATAATTTTACTGAAACATTTCAAGGTGATCAAAATGATCAAAATGATCAAAAT
>MDTE01013153.1_pt1 | contig 12838 bp, 10 predicted proteins | sample 811231 | NCBI WGS metagenome assembly MDTE01 (sample SAMN05326651, study PRJNA326480) | marine metagenome | isolation source: seawater | place: Indian Ocean: Red Sea | collected 2010
CTGGTAACTTTTATAAATTCAAATTTTACTAGAAATCAAATAATTCTATATAAAAATAAAGATATAAGATATATCAATTTAATTAAAGAAGTCCCTAGTTCAACTAAAGAAGTCCTTAGTTAAACTAAAGATAATCTTATTTATAAAAAATTAATCAAATAAATTTATTAAGATCTTGATGTTAGATAATTAATTCAAACTTTTTAAAAAAAATTGTTCAATTTAAATTAATTTGGTAAATTATGCTGTATCTAAAAACATAATTTCAGATTAATTTTTTTAAATTGGATTATTTTTTTATTTTACTGAAATTACTATAAAATTATGTTTTATATTTTTCTGAAATTTTATAAATGATAATTAGGATTATTAATGCTATTAATTTGCATAACGGAGGCGGCAAAACCTATTTATATTTGCTCCATTCCTATTTAGAAAAAAATGAAAATTTATTAATTTTAGATTATAGATTTAAAAAAAATCATATTCATTTTAAAAAGGCTAAAGTAATTTTCATTAAAAAAGGATTATTTAGGAATCTTAAGATTCTTATTATTAGATATTTCTTTTACTTACGATATTGCTCTGCTAATAAAATAAATAATACAAATTCAAAAAAATTTGTTGAGATTTATTTGAACGGTATACCACCTTTTATAAGATTTAGAAATAGTCAAATATATTTATTCATTCAAAACAGATTATTATTTGAAAATTTGATTCCTTTAACTAAAAATTTCAATTTTTTAAAATTAAAACTTTATCTTCTTTTACAAAAATATTTACAAAATATGTTTTTAAGAGATACAGATTTAATTATTGTTCAAACTAATTCAATGTTTAAATTAGTATCTAAATTTCATAGGAATAAAATTATCTTTCAAGAAAAAATATGGGGCAAATTTAATTTGAGAATTTTTGATTACTTAAAAAGAAATTTAAATAAACCAGATCAGAATATTATAAATAACATTAAGGATATTTCCTCAAATAATATTATGTTCTTTTTCCCAGCCTCATTTTATCAACATAAGAATCATTTAAAACTTATTGAAGCTTTCAACTTATTATGTAAAAAGTCAAGCTTATCTATTAAACTACTTTTGACATTAGATAGTAATGAATTAAAAAATATAAATAGGTTAGTTTCACCTGATATCATTTTTTTAGGCAAATTAGATTATCATAATGTCATTAATCTTTATGACTATATAGATTATCTGGTTTACCCCTCTCTTAAAGAATCTTTTGGCTTGCCTTTAATTGAAGCTAGTGTAAATAATGTTAAAGTTATAGCCTCAGATTTAGATTATGTTTATGAAGTTTGCGACCCATTCTTGACTTTTGATCCTCTTGATGTTGAAGATATTTTTCTTAAATTAGATTTTGCAATAAATCATAAATAAAATTATAATTTTTAACAATAATAATTTTTAAACCAATTTATAAACTTTTGCATACCTTCTTCGAGTGTTGTTGAGGGATAAAAATCTACCCATTCATAAAGACCTGACGTGTCAGCACTAGTTGCGATAACATCACCCTTAGGCAGGGGACATAAGTTCAACTTTGCTTTAATATTTAGATTCTTTTCAATTATTTTTATAAATGCCATTAATTCAACTGATTTATTACTCCCAATGTTAAAAATTCTATAAGGTGCATAGGATGTTGAAGGATTTGGTCTTAATGTATCGAATTTAATATCTGCTGTGGCTGGTTTAAAGGAGCATCTGTAAATCCCTTCAATAATATCATCAATGTAAGTAAAGTCTCTTTTCATTTTACCAAAATTATTTACATTTATTTCTTCACCTTTTGATATTGCCTTTGCAAAAATAATTGGAGCCATGTCTGGCCTTCCCCATGGTCCATAAACAGTAAAAAATCTCAAGGCTGTTGTAGGCAAATTGTAGTTATGACTATAGGTATGGGCCATTAATTCATTGGCTTTTTTAGTTGCGGCATATAAGCTTACTGGATGGTTTACAGATTGTTTTTCTCTATAAGGTAATGATTCGTTTCCGCCATATACCGAACTGCTAGAAGCATAAATTAAATGTTCAATATTATTTAATCTACAATTTTCAAGAATATTTCCGAAACCAACAATATTAGTTTTATTAAAACAATGAGGATTAGTTAATGAATATCTTACACCTGCTTGCGCTGCTAAATTTACAACAATTTGTGGACTTTCAATTTCAAAAATTTTATTAATTCTCTCTAAATGCTCAATTGAATCGTTGTAAAAAGTCCATTTTGATTTAAATGCCTTTGCTTTTTTTTCGATTTCATAAAGCCTATTCTTTTTTAAATTAATATCATAATATTTATCTAGATTATCTACTCCAACGACATCAAGATTTTCTGATAAGAGTTTTTGAGCAAGAGCTGCTCCTATAAATCCAGCAGCTCCAGTAATTAATATCTTTTTTCCATTTCTCATTATTTATTTAACTCACTAAAATTATTCTTAAAGTATTGAATTGTTTTGTCTAAACCAATATTTAGAGATGTTTTAGGTTCCCAATGTAATTCATTTTTAGCTTTTTCAATTGAGGGCCTTCTTCTAAGAGGATCATTTTGAGGTAAAATTTTAAAACTCATTTTTAAATCAGGATTTATTTTATTTTTAATTAAATTTGCTAAATCAATTATCTTTAATTCCTCTATGTTGCCAAGATTTATTGGTTGAGAACAATTGGATTTCATAAGTGCTGATAATCCTTTTATTAAGTCATCTACGAAACATAATGATCTTGTTTGTGATCCATCACCATATATGGTTAATTCTTTATTCATTAATGATTGAGTAATGAAGTTACTTACTACTCTCCCATCATGTGGATCCATTCTTGGCCCATAAGTATTAAATATTCTGGCGATTCTAATATCGCAGCCATAAATCCTTTTAAAATCATAACAAAGTGTTTCTGCAATTCTTTTACCTTCTTCGTAGCAGCTTCTTAGTCCAAAAGAGTTAACAGAACCTCTATAGGATTCAGTTTGAGGATGAATTTCAGGATCACCATAAATTGCACTAGATGAAGCTATTAAAATTTTTGCATCTACTTTTTTTGCCAATTCAAGCATATTAAGTGTACCTAAATAGTTTATCTTAGATATCTCTAGGGGATTTTTATTAAATATTACAGGGGAAGCCGGGCAAGCTAAATGCCAAATTTTTGCCACATCTAAATTTAAAGGTTTTATGATGTTATGTCTTATTAGTTTGAAATTCGGATGATACTTCCATTGCAATATATTCCTAATATTCCCTGATATATAGTTATCAACACAAATAACTTTTTCGCCATTTTTCATTAGATTATCAATTAAATTTGAACCTAAAAATCCAGCACCACCTGTCACTAAATTTGTAAAATTATCTTTCATAATATGAAAATATTTTGAACATTAACTTTATGAATAATCATTATTAATACATTTAATGAAAATCAAGATTTATGAAAACTAATTGCATATTTTTTATCTAGAAAAACACCTAAAAGGAATATTATGCAAGAAATAAATAATAAAAATTTTAAACTGGAATATGTATAAAAGATTGATAATAATGCAATTGATGATATATAAATAATAGAAACTGTTGAATGTTTCATTCCATTGGATACAAGTCTTTGGTAAAGATGAGATTTATGTGAATTAAATATATTTTTTTTATTGATTAGTCTTCTTAAGATGCAAAAAAAAGCATCTAAAAATAATGGAGAACATAACAGTAATATTTTTATTATCCCTTCAAAGCCAGATGTGGAACTATAAATTAAACTAACAAGAAAGGTTCCTAAGAATAAACTACCAATATCACCCATAAATATTTTTGATGGGTACCAATTAAAGTATAAAAACCCACTCAATGTTCCAATTAGGGGTAATAAATAATGCACCTCACCATTTAGAGTAAAAAGAATTACAATCATTGATCCACACACTAGGCCATCTATTCCATCCATGAAATTTACAAAATTTATAGTAGAAGTTCCTAGTAATATAAGGAAAATATATCCTAAAGATCCATATTGAATTAATTGATAAGCAAAAGTATTTGCATTATTATCTAGATAAAAAATTATTAATACCAATGTAAGGATCTGAAATAGTATTCTCACAATCCTAGATATATTAAATTTGTCATCAATTACTCCTATCATTGCCATTGGGAGTGCAAATAAAGGTAAGTAAAAACCCTGATAAAGAACTAAAATTGAATAAATTAATATAAAAGATAATCCTCCACTAGAAGCTTTAGTAAATTCATGCATCCCTCTTTCACTAGGGAGAGCTGGGATTATTTTAATTAAATATGGAATAAGTTTCTTAAGAAGAAAAAAAGTAAAGATAAAAGAAAATATAAAGTCGATAAATTGTTTAATCAGTAGAGGCATTATTTATATGAATTATTTTGGTATTTAAGATATTAGAAATATAAAACAGATTATTTAAAATATTAAAATTAAAAGTTTTAATTTAGTAAATTATGTCTTATTTTTAATAATATACATTTATTGATTTTTTTACTAGTTTTCAAGTTATAAGATTCTTAAGCAAAATTGGTAAGAAAAAAATTAAAAGGAAAAGCGTTGCAAAATTATTTGTAGGATTAGAGAGCTTTGTTCTTTTACAAACAGAGAAAAACTTTGAACTCAAAAAGTAGAAATCCTTTGATGAATGTTTTATTATATGCCTTATATTCATTATAATTAAGCAAATCTTTGAAATTAAAGAAAACTTAAGAATAATCTCTAATATTTGTCAAAGCTGAAATATTTGCTTAAGTCTCAAGCAAATAATTTAATGACTTTTAAATCAAAATTTTTATAGTTATTAATTTAATTTTTTAAATTTTTAATAGATAAAATTAATACTTTTATTGCAATTATTATTTTTTAAACATACTTGAATAGTTATGTGTAATTATCTTATTATAGATATAAAAAAATATATGTTTATAAAAAATTTTTATAAAAATATAGAAAATATACCTAAAATAAGGAATTTAATTTTAATTCTTATTGACTCAATCATATTTATCACTATACCAAATGTAAGTTTTATTTTTACTAGAAATTTAGAAGAACAAAATATCTTAATAAATTTAGTTTTTTTATTAGTTGGATTATTTGTTTTTATCTTAACAGGTGTTTATAGAAGTATTTTAAGATATGCAAGCACTACTTATTTTTATACATTAATAATAAAAATCTTTTTAATAACTTTATTTTCTTTTACCATTTTATCTTTTTTATCCATAAGAATTAATGAGTATAGGTTTTGGATATCGACATTTGTTTTTAATATGATTTTTATATGCTCATATAGGATTGGCTTAAGAGATTTAATTTCGGGAATTTTAAAAAATAGTAAGAAAACCTCTATCAAAAAAATTGCAATTTATGGAGCTGGGGAAGCTGGAAGACAGCTAGCAACAGCTTTAAAATATTCAAAAAAATATAAAATCATATTTTTCTTAGACGATTCTTTATCAAAAATTAATAGATATCTAGATGGTATTCATATTAAATCAACAAACTATTTACAAAATGAATATAAAAATATTGATCAAATTTTAATTGCTATTCCCTCTTTAAAACAAAATCAGTTTCAATATGTATTTAATAAAATTCAAAAATATAAATTGCCGATTTTTAAAGTCCCTTCTATTGAAGAATTGGCTATTGGAAAGTCAAAAATTGATACACTAAAACCTGTTTCTATAGAGGATCTTTTGACGAGGGATACGGTTAGTCCAAATATTAGTCTTTTGCGAAAATCAGTTGATAAGAAAAATGTTTGTGTTACTGGAGGAGGAGGTTCTATAGGGAGTCAATTATGTCGTCAGATTTTTTTACTTAAACCTAAGTCTTTAATTATTATTGATAATTGCGAATTTAATCTTTATAAAATAAAAAAAGAATTAGAGAATTTCAAATTTGATAATATCGAAGTTAATTATTTGTTATTAAATTGTACTAATGAGAAGCAACTAATTTATGAATTTTCAAAATATGAAGTAAATATTGTTTTCCATTCTGCTGCATATAAACATGTACCTCTAGTTGAGATTAATCCTATCTATGGAATTAGAAATAATGTTTTTTCAACACTTGCTATATGTGAAGCCTCATTAAAAACTAAAGTAAGCGCTGTAATTTTGATTTCATCTGATAAAGCTGTTCGGCCAACAAATATTATGGGAGCATCTAAGAGATTATCTGAATTAATTTTGCAAGCTTATTCCCAAAGATTTAAAAATAACTTAGCTGATTCATCAAATAGAGAAATTCTTTTTTCTATGGTTCGATTTGGTAATGTTTTGGATTCATCTGGTTCAGTAGTTCCACTTTTTAAGGACCAAATTAAGAAAGGAGGTCCAATTACATTAACGCATCAAGATATGACAAGATATTTCATGACTATAAAGGAGGCATCAGAACTATTACTGCAATCTTCGACAATGGCTTTAGGTGGAGATGTTTTTTTATTGGATATGGGAAAACCTATAAAAATCTATGATCTTGCCTGTCAAATGATTAAATTAAGTGGTTTAACATTAAAGGATAAAAATAATCCAAATGGAGATATAGAAATATTAGAGTCTGGTATAAGGTTAGGAGAGAAACTTTATGAAGAGTTACTTATAGATGCTAAGGCAAAAAATACGGATCATCCTCTTATTTATAGAGCAATTGAAAAATCAATACCTTATAATAAGCTTATGACTATCCTTAATGGATTGGATCTAGCGATAGCAGAAAATAATAAAGCTAAAGTTTTCAGTTTTTTAACTAAAGCAGTTCCTGAATTTAAAACTGATGAATATTCTTTAAATAATTAATATTTATTTTATTAATGAAGCTATCTTTTAAAAAGATTTACTAAGTTAAATAATTTATTTTTTTTTAAGAATAGATTCAAAAAAAAATCGTTTAATTTTGTATTTTACCCCCATTTAATTTTGACATTTGATTTAGATGATCAAAATTTCAAATAACAAAATTGGTAAATCCTTCTTTGATTTTGTAGAATTTTTTAATCAATAATTATGAGAGATGATTTGCTATGTATCAAATTAAAATTATAAATAAATCTTTTTTCAGTATTCACACTAAATATTATGCGGTTAATTTTACTAGGATTTTATTATAAGAAAAGTTTTAAAAAATTTTTCTTTTGTATTTATCTTGATATCTAATAATATCATCTTCTCCCAAATAAGTTCCAATTTGAACCTCTATTATTTCCAATGGTGTTTTGTAAGTATTTGACAAACGATGCTTTGCCCCTTTTGGGATATAAATACTTTCGTTGGGGTTTAAAAAAAGTATTTTTTCATTAATCTCGACTTTAGCTATTCCTTTAACGACTATCCAATTTTCAGCTCTAAACTTATGCTTTTGAAGCGATAAGCTTTCACCAGGATTAATTTTTAACCTTTTTACTTGCCAATTTTTTTCTTTAATTAGAGATTTGAAATTTCCCCATGGTCTATGTACTTTTCTATTTATCTTAATTTCTTCAAAATTTTCTTTTTCTAATTCATTTACTAAGTCTTTCATTAAGCCAAGTGAATCTTTATTCGCGACAAAAATAGTATCATCAGTTTCAATAACTAGTAAATTTTCAAAACCTAATCCGACAATAAGCCTATCTTCACTTCTAAGGTATGAATTTTTAACATTTTTTGCAAAGGTTTTTCCTTTTAGGATATTTTGATTATGGTCTTCATTGGAATTGTCGCAAATTGATTTCCAGCTCCCTAAATCATCCCATCCTGCATCAAGGTTTATTACAGTACCTAAATTTGTTTTCTCCATTACTGCAACATCTATAGATTTACTAGGGCATGATTTAAAGAATTCATGATCTATTCTTCGGAAATTTAAATCCAACAAATTATTTGTTAATGATCTTTTGCAAATATCAACCATTTCAGGCTCAAATTTCAATAATTGATTTAATATTGTTGATGCTTTGAAAATAAATATGCCACTATTCCATGTAAATCTTTTATTATTTAAAAATTTCTCAGCCAATTCTCTATTTGGCTTTTCAACAAATCTTGTAATATTACTGAAATTTACTTCAGCAGATATTTCTTCTTCAGATTCTATATAACCATAATCTGTCTTTGGAGCATTTGGCTGAACTCCAAATGTAACCAATCGACCATTTTGAGCAAAAATTAAACCTTCCTCAATTGCTTTTTTAAAATTTTCTGTATTTTTAATTTTATGGTCCGCTGATAGAATCAAGAGTACTGGATCATTTTCAATCTCAGAGGCAATTAGTGCTGCAAGAGTTATTGCCGGAGCTGTATTTTTGCAAAATGGTTCTAGTAGAATTTTTATAGGCTCTACCTTTATCTGGCGCATTTGTTCTGCTGCGATGAAGCGTTGTTCTTCATTGCAAACGATTATGGGGTTATTTAAGTTTTTTAATCCTTTTAATCTAATGCAAGTTTCTTGCAAGAGTGTATTTTCACTATCCTCGTCAAGACTTAAAAATTGTTTAGGAAATGAAGATCTTGATAGAGGCCATAATCTTGATCCAACACCTCCAGAGAGGATAATTGGTACTAAATTTATTTTTGATAAGTAATTGTTAAGCAAATCTTCTTTATTTTAAATAATTGTATTTTAAAAACTTATTCAATTTTACAATAATAGAAGCATATAATTCCACTATAATATTTTTAAGGAATAAAGTTGTATTTTGTCTAAAAGAGTTTCTGAAATTCAAAAAAAACAGATATCAGAATCTTTCAAAGACGGTAAAGAAATTTCTGAGATTGCAGAGGTTTATAAATTTTCTAAACAAACGATAGTAAAACAACTAAAAAACATACTCGGGGACGAGGAATTTAAGAATATAAGTTGTAAAAGAATAACTAATTCTGATATAAACCCTGATAATACCCAATTCCTAGAAAATACATCTAACAAAATTAAAGTAGAATCTCAAAATCTTTGTTATTCAAAAGAAATTAAGCCTATTTTTTCTGAAAAAGAGGCTATTGATGAAGAATTTTTCGAGATCCCCCCTGTTACGACTAATATCGATTTAGATAATCAGAAAGACCTAACTTCAAAACCTTTATCTGAAGCAAATTTTCCAGATGTTGTATTTATGTTGGTCAACAAAAATATTGAACTAGAACCAAAATTACTTAAAGAATTCCCAGAATGGCAATTTCTATCAGATGATGATCTTAATAGAACAACTATTCAAGTTTTTTCTGATCAAAAATTAGCTAAACAATCTTGCTCTAAAAATCAAAAATTAATTAAGGTTCCAAACTCAAATGTATTTTTAATAGCGGCAGAAAATCTAAAGTCAAAGGGTATAACAAGAATTATTTTTGGCGATTCACTATTAGCTTTATAAAGCTAAATTTTTTTATTCATTTTTCTTTGAAATTAATGAGATTAATATATTTGAATAGAAAGATCCAAAAATAAAGCTAGAGCCAACTATAAATGATACAGGGATTTCAACGGATTCATAGTTCAGAAAAAACACCTTTTGTTTATTGTTACTATTTTGGATCGCTAAAAAAAGGAAAACAAAAAGTATTGAATTAAAAAAAAACGGGTTAATATATTTTTGGATAATTTTGAACATTTGAATAATCTTCTATAAATTCATTTATCTATTATTAAATTATAAATTTCTTTTTTTGATCTGCCAAATTTTTCTGATAAATAACTTGAGGCCGCTGAATGACTTAATCCTGCCTGTATCAAGTTTATAAGGTCATTTTTTAAAACTTCGTTTGAAATAGAATTTGTTATCGTTTTATGCCCACTTATAACAAGAGTCAACTCTCCTCTTGGCTCGATATTATTGAACTTTTCTAATACCTCATCAATATTACTTCCAAAATGTTGTTCATATCTTTTTGTTATTTCTTTAAGTAATGCAATTTTCCTTAAACCTCCACAAAATTTCTTTAGATCTTTCAAAAGTTTAATTATCCTTTTAGGAGATTCATAAACTATGCAAGAAATTTCGCTTTCAGAAATAGCTTTTAAAACAATTTTTCTTTCATTGGATGATTTTGGTATAAAGCCATAAAATGTGAATTTTGAAGAATCTAAACCGCTGCTTACTAGAGCATTAATAGCAGCGCATGGTCCTGGGATACAAATAATATCCAAATTAGCTTTTCTGGCTTCCTTAATTAATATCTCACCTGGGTCGCTTATGGATGGCATTCCTGCATCGCTTACAAGAGCGATAGATCCTCCTTCAGTTAATTTCGAAATTAAATAATCAAGTCTTTGATAAGAATTATGTTTATGAAAACTAATTAGTTTGTTTGAGATATTAAGGTTTTTAAGTAAATTACCTGTATTCCTTGTATCTTCACAAGCAATTAGTGATACATTCATAAGGATATTTTTTGCCCTTATCGAAATATCGCTTAAATTACCAATTGGAGTTCCGACAACATAGAGGACACTATTTTCAGGTTCTTTATCTCTATGAGAGAATATTTGATAGTTTTCATTCATAAATAAATGATTTATTTTCCAGATGATATAAATTTTAAAGAACTCCTTAATACTATAAGAGAACTTAGTTGGGATGTAGCAAAGATTTTCAAATCATATAATCAAGAAATTAAAAATTCAAAAAAACTAAATATTAAAAATTTGGAAACAGGCCCTGTTACAGAAGCAGATATTGAAATAAATGATCTTATTAAAAATACAATAAAAAATAAATATCCTTTTCAGGAATGGGAATTTCTTTCTGAAGAAGATAAAAAAACTAACAAAAATAGAATATTTAATAGTAAATGGGTCTGGATTATAGATCCTCTTGATGGTACTAAAGATTTCATAAAAGATACTGGAGAATATGCAATGCATTTAGCTTTGACTTTTGAAAAAGAAATAGTTTTAGGAATAGTGTTGATACCGCAAAAAAATCAATTATGGATATCTATCAAGGGTGAGGGAAGTTGGTTTGAAAATGAAGAATCTTTAAAAGAGTTTCCAATAAATAAAAAAAATAAGCATTTGAACGAACTTAAAATACTTACAAGTAAGAGTCATATCCATCAAAAATTTTATTCTCTTTTAGAAAAAATCAAGCCAAAAGAAATTCAAGGTATGGGCAGTATTGGATATAAAATCTGCTCCATTTTAAGAGGTGATGGAGACTTATATATTTCTTATTCATTGCCTGATGGTTCATCTCCTCAGGACTGGGATATTGCAGCACCATTAGGTCTTATAAAAGAAGCCGGTGGACACTTCACTGATATTAATGGAAAAGATCTTAAGTTTCTTAAAGAGGGAAATTATGACCAAAGTGGGATATTGATAGCATCTATGGCTAGTAATCATTTAGAAATATGCAAGAAAATATCTAAATTAATTAATAATTAATTTCTATAATTATTTCAAGACAATGGTGCAACAGGGGTTGGTGTAGGCTCAGGATAATTCATCCCACTATTCTGTGAAACACCTCTTAATGTGAGATTTATTCTGCCCCTGCTATCTATTTCTCTAACTCTTACTGTAACTTCATCTCCTTGTCTTACAACATCTTCAACCCTCTCTACTCTTGCTTCAGAAAGCTGGGATATATGTACCATTCCTTCTTTCCCAGGAAGGATTTCAACAAAAGCTCCTATAGGAATTATACGTGTTACAACTCCTGTGAATATTTCACCTTCATGAACCTTTCTTGTTAGTCCCTCGATAATTTTTTGGGCTTCTTCTGCAGCAGCTCCATCATGAGATGCGATGGTTACAATTCCCCCATCTTCAATATCTATTTTTGTATTGGTCCTTTCAGTAATACCTTTAATTGTTCTACCACCAGGTCCGATAACGGTTCCAATTAATTCAGGATCTATTCTAAAGCTAAGAAGTCTAGGAGCATGAGGTGATAATGACTCTTGAGGTTTATCAATAGCCTCTTGCATTTTCTCCAAAATATGAATTCTTGCTGGTCTAGCCTTCTTAATGGCATCAGAAATAACTTTTACTGGTAAACCCGTTATTTTCATGTCCATCTGTAATGCAGTTATACCCTTATCAGTGCCAGCAACTTTAAAGTCCATGTCTCCAAGGAAGTCTTCAATCCCTTGAATATCAGTAAGAATACGTACTTCTTTACCTTCTTTTATTAATCCCATAGCAGTCCCGCTAACGAGACCTTTAAGAGGAACACCTGCGTCTAATAATGAAAGTGTACTTCCACATACAGATCCCATAGAAGTAGAACCATTAGAGCTTAGAACCTCACTGACTACTCTAAGAACATAAGGGAATGTCTCTTTACCTGGAAGAACGGGTGTGATTGCTCTCTCTGCCAGAGCGCCATGACCAATTTCTCTTCTCCCAGGAGTTCTCATTGGTCTTGTTTCCCCTACTGAATATGGTGGGAAATTATAGTGATGGAGATAAGTTTTTTCAGTGCTTGGGTTAAGGTCATCCATTTCTTGTGCATCACTGGGGGTCCCTAAAGTTGTTGTAGATAAAACTTGGGTTAAACCTCTCTGGAATAATGCAGAGCCATGTACCCTCTTCGGTAGAATTCCAGCTGATGCTGAGATTTTTCTGACTTCATCTAATTCGCGACCATCAACTCTTTTCCCATCATTAATGATTTGCGATCTCATTAGTTTTTTGGTTAGTTTTTTGAAGTCGGAACTTAATAACTTATCATTTTCTGAAAGAAGAACTTTTAGTTGGTTATCATCTTTCAAAGATTCAACTTTACCTTGAGTCTCAACTTTTATTTTTTCGAGTTCAAGATCTCTCTCTTCTTTTGAAAGATCAAATTTCCTTAA
>MDTE01020591.1_pt1 | contig 12838 bp, 10 predicted proteins | sample 811231 | NCBI WGS metagenome assembly MDTE01 (sample SAMN05326651, study PRJNA326480) | marine metagenome | isolation source: seawater | place: Indian Ocean: Red Sea | collected 2010
AATAACGATGAGCGCATCATGCCTAGCCGAAAATGTCTGAGACATCCGAAGGTCGCGGGTTCAAGTCCCGCTCCCGGCACCAAATGGAACTAAAAGGTGCCAAATGGGATAGTTGTTACTGTGGCTTCAAGCGTGCCATTGATGGACTGTGGCATCTTCCCTTATACATGGAGAGTTGGCCGAAGCCCGGAACTCCGATAATACTGGTAGTCAAAACTTGGTCCGGAAAGGCTGAACACATTGGGGTCGCTCTACCTTCATCTGGCTCAGAACTAGTTACGATAAAGCTGCAAAACGGATACAATGTTTCCTTCCCGGAATCGTACGTGGAGTCTTTCGAGATCCTTGAGGAGATGCCAACGATCCAATTGGATGAGGTTGAAGAGGTGCCCCAAGACGAATCTCTGCCCCTTGTGCACCTAATCCATACTGGGGGGACCATTGCAAGCAAAGTAGACTATGCCACTGGGGCAGTCAGTGCGAGATTCGATCCACACGAGCTGTTGGAAGCTGTTCCAGAGCTCAGAAAAATAGCCAGAATTAGAGCGGTAAAACTGGGAAATATGTGGTCTGATGATCTTCGTCCTAGACACTGGAACAAGATGCTTAAGGCCACAGAGGAGGCATTTTCCGAAGGGGCTGTTGGATGTGTCATAACTCATGGTACGGATACTTTGCACCTATCTGCAGCTGCTATGTCATTTGGCTGGGCGGGCCAAGGGGGTAGACCTCCGGGGAGAATAGTCCTGACTGGATCGCAAAGATCGCCAGATAGAGGGTCTTCGGATGCGGCGGAGAATCTTATTGCTGCTGTTTACTGGGCAGCTAATGGCCCACAACCCAGTGGTTATCGAGACTCTGCAGTTGCAATAATGCACGCAGAATCTTCTGATGGCAAGTGTTCTGTTCTTCCAGGCTGCGCGTGTCGGAAATACCATTCTTCCAGAAGAGATGCGTTCAAACCGATAAATCAAGAGGCCTTAGGACAGATAGTAATTGATAGGGATGACATCAGAGTGGAGTTGACGCCCGAGGCTCATGATGCAAGGGTTGAGGCTATTTCTCCCAAATTATTTGACGAAGGGGTGAGAATAGCCCAATTCATTTCGGATCCGCACTTGCACCCGGACCAAGTCCAAGGAGCTATTGACTCGGGATTCGATGCTTTGTTATTCCATGGTACAGGTCTGGGGCATCTTCCGATTTCAGATCCGGAGGAAGATAGTATCGAGAATTCCAGGCTTAAGGTAATGCTCGAAGACCATATTCGCTCTGGAGGGGTTGTTGTAGTGGTAACAAACACAATACATGGCCCAGTGAATCTAAATGTCTATTCAAAAGGAAGGGAGCAGCAAGAAATTGGGATAATTGGCCATGACTCTCTTTGCCCCCCTGGGTCTGCGTTAGTGAAACTGCACCATCTTCTTTCCATAGGGGGGAAGGAGGTTGTTGAAGACGGTTGGAAGAAGGATCTTGTCGGTGAAAATCCCCCATTCGTGAGGTCCTAGATTATCCGGTTTACTGAATAACCGACTTGCACTTCGTTAGGATATGTCCAGTACCAACTCTCGTGATGAGCTGGAGGCGATACGCAAGGATGCATCATCCCCAGGGGATAATAGGGTAATTAAGGAGCTCAGAGAGGCCGGTTCAAAGACGGCTAGAGAGAGGTTGATTGGTCTGCTTGACGAAGGCAGCCTAGTCGAGATAGATGCTTTCGTTAAACACAGATCGGGAGACCATGGTATGCACGTCCATACCCCTCTAGGGGATGGAGTAGTGGCGGGCCATGGAAAGATAGACGGAAGAAGGGTGGTATCCTTCTCTCAGGACTTCTCGGTTTTCGCGGGCACAATGGGAGAAATGCATGCCAAGAAAATCACAAAGGTTGTTGAGTTCGCAGAGAAGGCCTCACTGCCGATAGTTGGAATATGGGACGGAGACGGTCAGCGAGCCCATGAAGGAGTTACATCTCTTGGATCTACTGGAGAGTTGCTTGATGCCCTGGTTTCATGCTCAGGGAAGGTCCCCCTAATCTCGATAGTTCTAGGGACAGTTTCGGGTACCAGCGCACTTGCTGCTGGAATTTCTGACTTCGTAATACTTGGGAATAAGCGTGGAAGGATGTTCATGAGGAGTCCTTATTCGATCCCAGAAATAATAGATGGGGAAATAGACGAAGAAACCCTTGGAGGGGCAGTTCAACATGCCAGTAGAAGCGGCATAGCATGCATGGTTTCCAATAGCGAGGAGGAGGCATTCGATATGGTTGCAGAGATTCTGGCTTACCTGCCAGATCATACGATGTCCGAAGCTCCTGTGATTTCTACGGGCGACAGGTGGGATAGGAAATGCAAGGGAATTAGGAAGCTTGTTCCTGAGGATTCCGACTCCCCATATGATATTAGAGAAGTATTCAATCATGTCTTCGATGAGGGGAGGTTCCTGGAGTTGTTTTCATCATATGCAGAAAATATTGTTATCGGTTTCGCTAGACTAGATGGATATTCAGTGGGAGTTATAGGAAACCAACCATCTGTTCTTGCAGGCTGCCTGGACATAGATGCATCAGTTAAGGCGGCTAGGTTCATTAGGACCTGCGACTGCTTCAATATCCCATTAGTTACTTTCGTTGACGTCCCGGGTTTCCTACCGGGAACAGTACAAGAGTGGGGAGGGATAATTAGACATGGGGCCAAGTTACTCTATGCATATGCCGAGGCGACAGTGCCCAAGCTGACGGTTGTCACTAGGAAGGCGTATGGTGGGGCTTACCTCGCTATGAGCTGCAAACATCTTGGCTCCGACTACAACGTAGCATGGCCAACCGGGGAATTGGCAGTTATGGGTGCCGAGGGGGCAGTAAACATCATCCACAGGGCAGATCTTGCCGAGTCGGATGACCGTAATGGCAGACATGCCGAACTGGTTGAAGAGTACAGGGAGAAATTTGGTGACCCTTACGTGGCCGCCAAACATGGCTGGCTAGATGATGTGATTGAGCCTTCTCAGACGAGAAAGTGCTTAGTAAGATCTTTGAGGCCGCTTCTTTCCAAGAGAGAGTTGACAATCCCCAAGAAACATGGAAACATCCCCCTGTGAATCAAAGCATGGAGAGAAATTCCTCAAGATTGGGCAGTTCATCCACCTTGGATGGCGAGTAGAGCTCTTGCCATGCTTGAAGATGCTGCGCTGCCAACATAATTATTGCGAATTCATCTTTGGAAGCATTTTCTGCGTAGGAAAGGGAGAATTGGACTTCTCCGTCGAGATCAAGTGATTCCCCGCCTGCGGGGTAAGCGTCGAGATCAACAGCTACATCCGCCTGGCCGGAGTCTAACACGCTTCCATCCCAAGGTCCTTTGAGTAGAGGCCTGCGACCGATTTCCGGAATTATTGAACCCCCTTCTGAAGACCATGCGGCAGCGATCGATCTAGCTGCAGACCCCCCTCCTCTTATTCTCAGAATTGCCTTTGCTGGGTCCACCCCTACGTGTCTGCAGGCAGAAACGAAACCCAGGCCATCGGTATTTACACCGGACCAAATCCCTCCCGACCTCATTAGTTGGTTTAGTGCGAAAACCCCCTCAGGGCTCTTAATTCCTAGAGCTGATGGCGCCGAGTGCTTCAGAGGCGATGTGCATGAAATCCAGATGTCTCCCTTAATTTCCGATACCTGAGTAAGGAAATCTCCTATGTCGCTTGACTCAATGTAAATTTGATTGGACTCGAGCCCCATATACTCTCCAACTATCGAAAACATCTGTGGAGTTGGTGAATGAGAGATAGGTTTCCCTGCAATACCCCAACACTCAGGACCATCCATAGCTCTCGCAACTAGTGATTGACGATGAAGGTTTCAAGAGTGTTACTTCACCGAGGGTGAAAGAGGTAGGGGTATGCGTCGCATCAAGAGGTTGGATGAGGGTCTGAGGCTTAGGGTAGAGAGCGAAGATGATCTTTGGGCCCTATCAAAGGTCTGTGGTGCTGGATGCCTAGTTGGGATGCTGTCTAGCAGAAGGGACTCGACTACTGGGACTAGAGAGGACAGTAGAGCAAAGAGCGCCGAGAGGAAGCCCATGTGGATTGTCCTTGAGGCGACCGAGGCCGCTTTCCAGCCATTCACTGACAGCCTGCGAGTACATGGCGTGATTAGGGAAGCAAAGTTAGACATAGGGAGCCACCATACTCATGTTATTTCACCATCAGATGAAATCGAATTGACTAGAGAAGGTGGCCTTTCTAGAGTCGATAAAGCACTGATTGACGATGCTATTTCATCTTCAAAGAAGGTACGATCTGGGCTTATGGTGGTAGAGAACGATGAGGTGAATATTTTCGAGGTTGCTAGTCATGGAATTAGAGATATCTCGCAATTTAATTTACGAGGAGGTGGGAAGAGGATTGGTGATTCTTCTGACCTCAGAAAGGAGTTCTTTGAGAGAGTTGCCAGAGAGGTCAAAATGGTCTTTACGAACGATGTCCCACTTATTCTCTGTGGCCCCGGCTTAGCCAGGGAAAGTTTTGAGGACCAACTCAGGGATATTGGTTGTGAAAATAGAATTGTAAACGCTCCGACATCGATAGGCGGCAGAGCTGCAGCGAATGAAGTTCTAGCAGAAGGCCTAGCTGACACTCTTCTTGGGGAGCATGCAATTGTTGAGCAGGTTAAGACGATTGAAGAGGGCCTTAGAAGAGTCGCCACTGATGGGGCTGTTGCCTACGGAAAAGAAGTGATTTCTAATGCTGCAGAGCAGGGCGCTGTAGAGGCTCTGGTAATTGTCGCAGATCTTTTGAGAAGCGATGATAGCCCACCCTTGTGGAGTGTCGTTTCAGAAACTATTGAGTCCTCGAGTGGTAGAATAATCCAAGCATCCACGGAACATGATTCAGGAAAGCAACTCGAAGGGATGGGCGGGGCTATCGCCCTACTAAGATGGAAGTTGGAATAGAAAACCCTCTTGATGGGGATGCTGAGAGGGATTAATGTGCAGGCAGCTATCAAGATGGTGGGATTAGGCAATTACGACAGAAGTGATCTGTCTTCTGCAGTCATTGAAGAGGCTCGAATAATGGGGTCACAAGCCGATCTAATTGTCGAAGAAGGAGAAGTGGAGAATTTCAATCAGGGGCTAATTGACTGGAAGAAATTTCTCAATTCGGCCCATTGGCTTATACTATCCTCTTCCGGATCACTAGAAGGACAATCTATGAAGGCGGCATGGGGTTCGTCAATGACATTCGCAGAACTAGAGGGTTGTAAGACTGTGATGATTGTTGAACCCCCTAGTGAACCAGAGCGCCTAGAAGAGGCATGGGGGAATGTCATAGAAAGAATAAGGCAAATTCAAGTTCTATACCTTAGTCAGGATGTGATAGATGGTATTTCGAGCCTAGAGGTAATGGAGGCAGGAGTCTTAATCCAAGAAGTCAGAAAAAGAAGTTTGGTTCCGATCGTCTGCACATATAATCAGGAAAACGGAATTGTCATCGTCTCTCATTCGCTAGGAGAAGAAACAATTGAAATCAGTTCTGGAATTAGTACAAAACAATGGCTAGCAAATTTCCTGTGTATGCTCCCTCAATTCGGCCAAGGCCCGTCTGGGATAGGTATTGCGGCCGGTGCGGAAAGGAGAGGATCGGACAAATTTGGGAACTCTGACTAAAACTCCTTTTGAAGGGACACCCGTTCGGCCGGACCCACGAGGCCATGGGATGCCACTCAAATTAGGGCCAGCAGGAGTTCCCCTCTCCTGTAAAGGTAGAACTATCGTGGAGGGCATGGACGATATTACGGTCCTAGGACTTGATGCAATGGAGGTACAGACAGTCAGAACGATACAACCTCAACACTTTGATCAGTATTGGCAAGCAGGAATACTCTCTTGGAAGTCTGACTTCGAAATGAACATGCATGGTCCTTACTATGCGGAGCTATTGGGAAATGCCAGGGAAAGAAACAGGACTCTTTCGAAAATGGAGACTAGCCTGCAGGCTGGGAAAATAGTCAATGCCAGACATCTAACCTTCCACGTTGGACCCTATGGGGAATATGACCCAGGGCATGAAGCAAACGAGCAAGTCGCGAACGTGATGTCAGGAGTTGTGGATAGAGTAAGGGAGGTTTGGGGAGACGAAACGGAAGAGGAAGACTATGCTGCCTTCCCATGGGTACATGAATCCGAACCTTCACTTGTTGGAATTGAGACATCGGGTAGACAGGAGCTCTGGGGTACTGTGGAGGAGGTTCTAGAGGTCTGTAACCATGTTGAGGGTACAGTTCCTGTCCTCAATATGGGTCACATTCATGCTCGAGGTCATGGAAGACTGAGGACTAGTGAAGACTACGCGGAGCTATTTGATCAAGCAAGAGAGACATATGGCGGGTCAACATTCTACTGTCACTTTGCTGGAGTCGAACATAGGATGGGTAATGCCCTTCACTACACACAGATAAAAAAATCAGACCTGAAATTCGAACCATTCGCTGAATATCTCGCTGAAGAGGGCGATTGGATGGACATCACAATAATTTCTGACTCCCCCCTTCTTGAACATGATGCTATGTACATGCTTCAGCACTATGACAAAGCGAGGCAAAGGCTTCTCGAGATTAGAGCTCGAGAGGAGAGGAGAGCAAAGCTAGCTGCTCAGCAAGGAATTGATCCCGAAGAACTAAAGATTAAGGAGGAGGAAGCGGCAGCGGCCAGAAAGGCACAAATGACCGGGGAAGAAGTGGTCCCCGATAAGCCAAAAAGTAAATCTTCAGCAAAGGGGAAGGCCTCGCAGAAGGGTGGGATGATGTCTTTTGATGAGAAAGAGGATGAAGATGACTTGTTCTAGCTCCAATGAGTCCTGAGACTAGTCTAGTTCAATAACCGGTTCTGAGAGCGACGTACTATGGAGACGGGAACTGTGAAGTGGTTCAACTACGCAAAAGGATACGGGTTCATTGGAAGAGAGGACGGAGATGACCTCTTTGTCCATACTACCCAAGTGGACGGAAGAATAGGAGAAGGCGATCTGGTGGAATTCGAGATCGGAGATAGTGACAAGGGGCCAAATGCAATCAATGTAAGGAAAATCGGCGAAGAAGAGTAGGTCATAGATCACTCTTCAGATTGATCTAAACTCTCCCAATTCAGCACTATGGCTCCGTTTGAGCTTATTGCCAGTACCGGGGACCACTTGGTGAGATCCACATTAACATGGGAATCTATTAATCCCTTGAGGTCCTTCACCAAGGAGGGTTCCAACCTTATGCCAAAGTCTGTCTCGAAAGAGGAGAAGAGTGGTGTAATTGTCGGTCTTCTTGGGCCTTCCACCTTCTCAACTTCTTTCTCTGGGGTTCCGACGTGTTTCTCTTCAGTCGTTGGGGCATGATCAGCTTCTACATTTTTTGATTCCGTTACTGGGCTGGTATTTTCCAGAGGACGTCCGACTTCTGACACGAATGGGTTCGCCCCTTCCATTGTGCTTCCTATCTCCAGTCCTCCTCGTGAAGCGTAGAGCACAGCTTGTCCGATCAATGTTAGAGAAGCTAAGAAAAGCATGACGACCATAATCAGGCCATCATATGCCCAACCGGTGATGATTAGTCCCAATGGCATGCCTACCAGACTCAGTGATCTCCTCCATCCTTGATCTCGTTGGAATCCGAGTATGACATGATGGATAGAGATTATTACGATTGAGAGTCCGAACACCTCTTCTATATCCAAATAATCCATGTATGGTAGGAGTGCTATCAGTAGAAAAGCGGAGCCAAATAAGCCAAAATCTTTCTCGATGTCAAATGGGACATCTTCCATCTCATTATATGAAAATCTAGGAGCTACTGGTTGGAGATATGGGTTCATCTTCTTCCATGAAAGATTGATCATGATCAAACCTACGAAAATTGGCCATAATAATGCGTTTTGGGAATCTATGTTTAGATCCAGCAGCCATAAGTAAAGGGTAAAGCACTGGACGAAAACTGAACCATGCAAGAGGATAGGCAGTCCGCTCTTTACTCCGTCCCACCCAGCAAGAAGGGCAGATATAAATGGCAAAATTCCACTAATCCCACCAGTAGCTAGGGTGAAAATATACCCATAGGTTCTGGAGACAGGTGAGAGATATTCTAGGGCATCGGGATTGATCTTCTCCTCGTCTACATTCTGAAGCAGAATTTCGTTTTCCAGGAGGAGATACTGGAGCATACCCATCAAACCCCCAGCCAGATAGCTGTAATCGTAATTTATTTCGCCTCCAAAATATCCGCCCGAGTTGATGAAGTCAAGTAACTGGAACACCGCCCAGACAGTAGCCAAGGGGCTGATCCAGAACCAATGAACGACCCCTTCCTTCCACGCACCTGCAGAGATTGCGGCGACCACAATAATCGGGGCTACTTTTGGGTCTGGAAGTAGGAATGTAGCGGCTAGGAGGACTGCGACTGCCGGTCCGAACAACTGCTCAGGGCCATATCTGGATCCGCCTTCTCGTGACTTCTCTTGGGGCAAGTAAATTGAAACAAATGCGGGAACAATTAGTAGAAGTAATGAAGTCCATCTGGGAGAGGCAAAGAATAGCAATTCTGTTGAGTCTCCCAGATAAGGCAGGGAGTCTAGTAATTTCCAAATCGTATCTCCCTTGCCTTCGAAGAATGACGCATACGCCACTGCAAAAAAAGGCAGTGAAATCAAAGTAGGGGTGGAAACATGCAATGCTGACCTCTGTGCTACAAGCACAAGAACGGGTAATGCCAAAAGTCCGCCAGATACATCTGTCATGCCCGCAAGGAGAAGGAGAATCAGTGTGATAGAGCCGATTGTTCTGGCTTCTCCGGAAAGATCGAAAAGTTTCTTCGTCCTGAAGCTGACGAACAGAGGTACCGACGCCACTAATGCGTCCCTCAAAACCAATGAGGATAAGCGTCCGCCTTCGAATTCAAAAATTACAGCTGAGATTATAGCTGCCGATACAAGATATGCCATGCCCACCAATTTTTCCAGTGGCGTAGTGTGGGAAAAGCCACCGCCCTCAAAAATAAGCAAAAGTGAGACAAGGGCTAAGCACAAGAGCGTCAGAGATACGCTGGTCTCCGGATCGAGAAAGAGTTGCATATTGTGCCCGTTGGCCAGATTGTTAGAAAGGAACAGCAGTATTAGGGAAAGTATCGCAGTCATCTCAAATCGTAACATCAGACTTCGTTCCCCAGCTCGATGATAGTTGCATATTGCAAATATTGACGCTGCTGCGACTATCGGAAGCAGAATATTGAGTTGAGTTGGTTGGACCTCGGTCTGGAAAAATAGAGAGGCTAGTATAGGAGAGACCGAGAGAGCGGAGAACAAAAATCTGGTTTTCTCATCATCAAAATCTTCCTTTCCGAGTACATAGTGGAGTTGGTATAGAGATGCTGCTGTGATGAAGATGGAAAGTGAGACGCTAGACTCTTCCAGAAGAGGAATATTTAGAGAGGCCAAAACGAGGAGCATCGGAGGGCCATCGAGAACACTGATCCTCCCCCTTGCTTGCGCCCAGAAACCGAGCGAAACTAAAATCGGCAATAGCAAATATGCAGAGCCTTCGACCGATGATAAGGAAAAGTCTCCAAAGGAAGCCAGTAACCTCTGATTTTCAGATCCGATGGCGGCAGAAATCCACCAGGATACAATCATGGCCATGAAGGTAAGTCTGACTACCCAGTCTCTGGCCTGGGGCCTTGTCTCTAAGTATACGAATGCAGCAATCCCCACTGCCCACCCAACTAAAGCGGCTTCATCAACGAGAAGTGCTAACGCAAGAGCGAGTCCAATAGGCATAGCCGGAGTTCTTTGCATTGTTGTGGGGGCGAACCATCCCACCAAAAGGGCGAACCATAGCCAGAATGTTAGGCCAAATGGAAATTCAGAAACAACGTAATCTGCGAAAACGAAGTCGGCACTACTCTCAGTGGCATACAGTTGACAAAACAGGATTGCTGACACTACAAATCCAGAACCATTCTCGATCATTTTCTTCGAAAGACTGCGATCAGTAGCAGTGATTCCGACTATCAGCACTGCGGGAACAAGTAGTCCTGCATATTCTATTTCTCCTTCCCCCAGAGCGATATAGATGGGTAGGAAAACAGCCATCCCAGATGATAGGAGATAGAGAATTGCCCTGTCCAGCCTCAGTGAGTAGAAGATCGCTGAACCTGTCAGAAGTACTACTGATAAAGTTACAAAGGTTTCCAACTCCCCCCTGGAATAATCCAGCCATATTCCAATGGCACTGAATGCAAGGCTGAGTGGAGCTAGGATTACTATTGTTCTGGGGAGCGTCCCCAAGGAGTGCCTCTTAATCGATCTGGTACTAATCTCCATGACCAGAATCATACTTATTGTTTGAAGGGTAGCTAGCCATACAGGCATCCAGACATCGCCATCTTGAACAGAAATCCAATCTTTCTCCTTTCCGGCATAGAATACTGCGAATCTTGGGAGCCAAACTGCGGAAAGAGCGCCCATCAACACACCAATCGCACCGCCATACTCCTCGATTGGGTTCTCTTCTCTGTCAGGGCCGTTCTGATACCTGAACCACTCATGCATTCCAATTACCGAGATGCCTGTAAGCCCGGTGATAATCCCCAAAGTCAGATAGGAATAATCGTCACTAACATTGACTACAGTCACATAATAGATTGCGTAGGCAAGCATCAGCCCCCCTGCAGCTAGTGAAGAGTAAAGCCCAATAAGAGTGGCATCGTTATCCTCCCTCAGAACAGTGTTTTCGGGGTTGTTATTGGGCGGTAAAGAAGAAATCGCCATACTTACTGAACATTGCCGGCGCCTATTTAGTTAGTGCCGGAACCAAGAGGTTCTCGTATTCTTAGACTAGGAAGGATTGAAGTTGGAACTGTGGTGGCAGGAGCGCTACGGGACTGTAGCTCAGCTGGGAGAGCGCCGCACTGAAGATGCGGAGGCCGCTGGTTCAAGTCCGGCCAGTCCCACCATTATCTAGCATCTGAGAGGGTTTCTTGCTGTAGTCTGTGGAGCTTGCTAATGCCCGTTTCTGCGGCATCGATAAGAGATTCCAGTTCTGAACGGGAAAATGTGGCCTCTTCACCTGTACCTTGGACCTCGACAAAGTCTCCTGAGCTCGTCATCACTACATTCATGTCGACATCCGCATTACTATCCAAGACATAGTCGAGATCAGTCCATACCTGCCCATCAACCATGCCCACACTCAGTGCTGCGACGTCGTGAGGCATTACTGATCGCTCATGCGATGCCGCCTCATCGGGAGTTAGCGGTTCTATCTTGGCTCCCTTTCTAATTTCCTCCTTAGTCGGCCTATTTTCCTTTGGAGTACAATCTCCAGAGGAGATTAGCCTTCTTATTGCAAGCCTTAGAGCGATATTTGCTGCCGTTATCGAGGCACACCTAGTCCCTCCATCTGCATTCAGAATGTCGCAATCGACTGTGAGAGCCAATGGGCCTAGTTGTTCTAGGTCTATTGCGCCTCTTAGGGACCTTGCTACCAACCTCTCGATCTCCATTGTCCTCCCCTTCGCCCCATTCCTCTCTCTTCTGAATCTGGTGTCTGTTGATCCGGGGAGCAAGGAATATTCAGCATGGATCCATCCTCTTTCTGCATCCCTTGGAAACCACCTAGGAAGTGATGGAGCCTTGGTAACGCAAACTAGAACCTGAGTCTTTCCCTGGCAGTAAAGCAGAGAAGAGAGTGCATTTGGTGTAAAATCGAGCTTGACCTCTATTTCCCTCATTTCATGATTTTCTCTATTGGCACTTCCCAGGTCAGTCTTCATCTTCGACATAGCCGCCCGAAAGCACGCTTGCGAATGAATCATTCGCGTATGGCATGAGGTGGTCGGAACGTGTCGACTACTGTTTTTTCGGTAGTAATATATGGTCCACCAATTAAATCGATGCAGTATGGGACTGCAGCGAATACCGAGTCTAGAGTTTCTCTTATTGATCTTGGCGAACCTGGGAGATTTATGATTAGGGAAGAGCCTCGAATCCCAGCAGTCTGTCGAGAAAGAATAGCTGTTGGAACATGATTCAACGAAATGGATCGCATCTGCTCTCCAAACCCGGGGAGCATCTTATCACAGACTGATTCTGTAGCCTCAGGAGTTACGTCCCTCACAGCCGGACCCGTCCCACCAGTAGTGATAACTACAGAACAAGATCTTTCCTCTACAAGAAAAATTAGCGCCTTCTCGATTTCCTGCTGGTTATCCTCAACAATTATTCTTTCCACCTCCCATTTTGAAGTGATCGCTTCTTGCAGAAAACTTTCAATCGATGGGCCACTAATATCTTCGTATTCTCCAGAGCTGGCCCTATCTGAGGCTGTTAGAATCCCAAATTTGCATAACTCGTTATCTTCCATTGGAAAGCCGTAGAGGGATTGAGGGAAAACGCCGTCGGTCCAAGATTTTAGATGGACACGTTCAAAGACCGTCGATTCACAACCCTAACTCCGGAGGTAATGAGGTGTCTAGTCTGCCCCAACATACACCAACAATCGTTTCCCGAGTAAAGACACTAAATGTGACTTTCAGAAAGCGAATTTGTTTGTCCTAGGCAGGTTTGGCACTGACTTCTTGAGGCGATATTATGAGCGAGCATAGGATATATGATAGTCAGATTGCTATAGTGAGGCAAGAGTGCCCTGATGCAAATGAAGAAGAAATAGGTAAGGAATTTGAGAGATACGAGAGGGATTTTCTAATTCCTCCAGAGGATGCCCTGAGATCAGTAATCAAGAAGTTTCAGAATGATTTGGGGGCGGATGGGACGGCTGTGGGGCAACAGCGGGTTCAACCAGA
>MDTE01055641.1_pt1 | contig 12838 bp, 13 predicted proteins | sample 811231 | NCBI WGS metagenome assembly MDTE01 (sample SAMN05326651, study PRJNA326480) | marine metagenome | isolation source: seawater | place: Indian Ocean: Red Sea | collected 2010
TAACTAATACTTAAAGAACCCTTCTTTAGTCTTTATTCCCAATCGATCTTCTCTAACCATTTTCTTTAAGAGCTCACCGGCTTTGAATTTATCTTTCTTGGTTTCTTGATATAGATTGTCTAGCATAGCCAGAACAACATCATTACCAATAAAATCTGATAATCCCAATGGTCCAATAAAACTATTGTTAGCGATTTTGAAAGAGGTATCAATTTCTTCTGGTGAAGCTACTTTATCTTCTAATATCGATAATGCTTCATTAATTTGCGAGAGCAATAATCTGTTTATTATATATCCAGGGTAATCCTTGATTATAAGAATTTTTCTCCCAAGATTTTCCAAGACTTTAATAATAGGATCAGCAAGCTCAAGTTGGCTTTTTTGAAAATAAGCCAATTCTATCAATTTACTTTTGATTGCTGGATTAAAGAAATGGAGACCAATTAATTGATTAGGGTATTTATATAATTTAGATAACTTTTCTATACTTAACGAAGAAGTATTAGTACAGAAGATTGTTTTGTTATTCACAAACTTATTTGCATGGTCTATGACATCCTCTTTTATGGCTATATCCTCAGAAACAGATTCGATAATAAGATTACTTTCTCTTATGCCTTTAAATGAATCTGAAACTGCTATCTTCTTGTATAAACTCACGTCGTGTTTTGTTTTTAGCTGATCTGAAAGTGATCTAAAATAATCCCTTAATTCTTTTTCTTTTGATCTAAAATCTGAATGGGTGACAATCAGATCAATTGTCTCTATTTCTTTTGATTGGGTGAATAAGATTCCAATATCTCTTCCCATGAGCCCTGAACCAAGTATAGAGATATTCATAAGTTATCCTGCTTTTGATAATAATATACTTGTGTGTGAAAGCCCTACACCAAAACCTGAGAGAAGCATCAATTTATGATCTGGATATTTAGGCAGAAAGTCTTCCATAAGTTTTGGTATGGAGGTTGAAACTAGATTCCCATATTTAGAATAGTTCTCTGGCACAATTACATTGTCGGAAAGTTTCTTTTTTAAAGTTCCAATAACAATCTTTCCTGCTTGGTGAGGAAATAAAATAAACTCTTGGTCTTTAGGGCATATTGAAAGTAGGTTTTTGGCCACTGTATTAATAGAAAATAATAATACCTGTGGGCCATCCATCGCTATCTCTGAAACCCCGTTACGCATTTGTCTCTCAAGATAAGTTTGGCTATTTGCTTGTGAGTTTGAAATCTCATCAATAATTTTCCAGCCATCTATTTGATTCTTATTAAGCAACGTTGCTGCAGCCCCATCACTAAAAATGGTTCTAATGGATCGATCTTTTTCGTTAATATATTTTTGATAAGTATCTGATGTAATAAGCAAAGCTTTTTGAGAAAAACCAGACGAGAATAAAGAATAAACTAGCTTCAATGCATCCACATAACCTGAACACCCATGATTAATCCCATAACACTGAACATTATCAGCTAAGCCAAGACTGGAGTGAACATGGTTTGAAATATTTGGAAAATCTATCGATTGAGTGTTTGAAACACTAATTATCAAATCAACTTCATTTAATTCTTTGCTTTCTATTTTTTCAACAGCCTCGATTGCTAATGATTCTGCTGTTTGATCTTTGCTTGCTATGTATCTCTGTTCAATACCAGTTTTTTCAAGAATTTCTTCTGCTGACCAACCAATGCTTTCTGAAATATCGTCATTGGACTGAACTATATGGCCTAATGCTGATTTAATTTGAAGAAATTCAATCAAGTTTTTAGCTTATCTTATCTGAAATAAATTCATCTAAATCTTTCATGGTAGAAAGGGACTCTAGATCTTCTGGCTCAATCTCAGCACTACTGTTTTGTGAAAGGTATGTAATTAAACTTACTGAAGCCAAGGAATCAAAGCCATACTCCTCGAGATCATCATCTAAGTTTATCTCTATATCTTCATTTAACTCCAGTAACTCTCTAATTATTTTCTCATTTTTCATTTTTTATAAGCTTCCTCTTCAATTGAATATTATTATAAATGAACTTTTATCTAAAGACGTGATTACTTTCGCTGGGAGTAGATTTGTGCAAAAAATTTACTTGCCTGTCCTTATGAGCAAGAATTATAGGCCATAGTCTCCCTGTAAGAGAGACAAATAACTGCTTCCCTCCTCCAAGTCAATGTTAGATTTGTAGAATCTAAGATCATTTTTTCGTCTTTTAAAATATCTCATTTTGCTAAGGAGTTGATTCTGCTTTTCATTAAATGAATTAAATAAAATCACGTCGTAGCCGTTCTTTTTTCCATATTGTTTTGCTGCTAGGTAAAAATCTTTCAGAATAGATGAATCTAGATTTAATCCCCAGATATCATTAAGGACAAGCATTCTTGAATTTTCAGTGGTAACTGAATTATATACAACAAAACCTCTTAGCTTCTCTTTCTCAAAATATCCAAATAGTAATTTTTTAGAGTCTTTTTTTGAGAAACATTGCCAATTGATAGCCTCTGAATTTCTGATATTCGTATTCTCATAAGTATTTTTTGATCTCTCCCATAAATAATCAAATTCCTCCCCTGCTGAAAAAACTTCGACGGTGTTTTCTGAGATCTCTGATTTATCTGTAATTAAGTCTTGTAATAAATCGAGAGCCTTGAAAACGGGCTTCAAGAAGAGCAAAACGAAGGTGTTTTTGCTAACGTAATCTTTAAATAAGTTTTGAAAATTAATCACATATAAATATAAGTGTATTTGATTATTTTGATTTGGAAAAAGTCTAAATTTAAAGCCGTTAAGTATCTTAATAACATCCTTACTAGGTGTTGTGTCAAAGAGGATAGATTCACTGGATTGCTTCAGCAACTTAGAAAATAATAATAAACTTTGCTTCCTATATTTGCTGTCAACTCTCCATGTAGTCGCACTAAAAGCAATTTCTTGTTGATGATTTAACTGAAATAATGAAGGAATGCAGCCGATAAAACCTACAATATTATTTTGATTGTTAGTCAAATACCAACCTCTAATTAATGACTCATCATATGCTGGGTTATCGTCCCACCAATGTTTAATTCTATTGAGCCAAAAACTATAATCTCTATGCTCGTTTTCAAAATTAATTAGAAAATTTATTAAATTCTCATAATCTTTTCTTAAAACTATATTGAGTTTGATCTTACTTCTTTTTTTATCGTTGTGATTGGTCATTACTCTGCTTTATTTATTTTCTCAGTTAAAATTCCAGTAAGTTTTTTCCTGTCAATTTTGCCACTACTATTTTGGGGGAAAGCTTTAATTGAGAATAAATGCTTAGGAAAAAAAACTTCATCCATATAACCTGAAAACCTCTCCCTAAGCAATAGCTCACTTTCCTCAGTTAACTCTGAAGTTGTAAATGCCCCTAATGATTTTACAATACCCTCTTCGTTTCTAAGAGGGATAACGATAGCTGTGACTAATTGACCGGATTTAATCAATGTTGATTCTATCTCGCCTAATTCAACTCTTCTTCCACCAAATTTAATTTGATTATCTGTTCTGCCTATAAACTCATAATCACCATCATTGTTAACAAGACCCAAATCGCCAGACTTATACCAAATTTCATTGCTCTCGTCCCAGTCAAAAGTAGTAAAGGTTTGTTTTGTTTTTTCCTGATTATTCAGATAGCCTCTTGATACTTGAGGTCCTTTATAAATAATCTCACCTGGTTGGCCTTCAATAAGATTATCGTCTTGGTCGATCAACTTAAATGTATGGCCTTTGAACGGTCTTCCTATAGGTATGATTCCATTCTTAAATTCTTTTTTATGATCTTCTTTTCGGTATACATAACGTGATATCCATATAGTAGCTTCTGTGGGTCCATAAAGATTTTCTAGAGTACTATTTGGAGCAGCTTGTAACCATGCATCAGCTAATTTTTTTGTTAAGGCTTCTCCACAAAATAAACTTCTTTCAATGAACGGAAAAGTATTTGGTTTCAGAACACCCATGTCATTCATAAAAGAAATTATTGTGGGAACAGAACTCCATAAAGTAATTTCTTCTCGGTTTATATATTCACTTGGCAAGAGTTTCTCATATTCAGGCAATACACATAATGTTCCACCATTCGACCAAGTAAAAAACATATCTGCGACAGATAAATCAAAGGTTAAATCGTAAGTATTAGAAGCATTATATGGATAGCCTATATCATAGATATCATGCATATTGAGTGTCCATGAGAGTATATTTTTCTGACTAATCTGAACACCCTTGGGTTTACCTGTTGAGCCAGATGTATAGAGTGTGTAGGCAATGTCGTCTTCAGTTATTTCAGATAAATTCAGCTCGTTACCACGCTTACTGATTCTTGTTTGATTTATAAAAATGTCCTCGTTCGTGCTTGTGGATTCAGGCGCTAAGATTTTTACTTGATCCAATAAATTATATATTGTTAAAAAATTGATAATAAAATCAACATCTTCATCATCAGTAATGACTATTTTAATTTTTGATTGTTTGATAATATTTAAGATTAATTCATCGCTTTGTTTTGAATTAATTGGGGTGTAATTACAGCCAGAAAACAGTGTTCCCAAAACCCCTATAAAAGAAGAGAGGTTTCTCTGCCCAATAATTCCAACAGTTTCATTTGCAACACTTTTTAGCTCATGAAGAACAGATGCAATATTTAATGATTTATTTTTGAGCTCAGCATAGGTGATTTTTCTTTCATCAACCTTTAAGGCAGTTAAGTCAGAAAAATGATCAATTTTTTCATAAAGAAAATGACTGAAAGTTGTCATATTAGTTCTTCTTTGAATTTAAGATATCTAAAATAATTTTTACTGAAGTAGCTGATGCTATTTGTTTGGGATTAAAATGTATTTTACTTTTTTTGGATAATTCAATCATTATCGCCATGTGATTTAAGGAGTCCCATTTTTTTGTGTTTGATATATTTGAATCATAATTTATATCTTTAGATGCAAGAACATTAGAAATAATATCTATAATAAATTTCTCATCAAACTTAGCTTCATTCTTACTAATTGGATTATCTTGTTTTGAGAAATACTCTGATTTAAGCATGCTGTATTTCCACCCATCTATATATTTTCCATTTTTTATAGAGAATTCCCTTAAGATTCCTTCTTCATGCATACCTGTTGCTTTAAGCGATGAGATAGTTCTCTCATTCGTAATAAAAGTAGTTCCATAGAGTCTATTTAATTCTAACTCTTCGAAAACATAAGTCTTTAGTGCCTCCATTATCTGGAATATGTAACCTTCACCCCAAAGCTCTGGATCTATTCCAAAACCCCATTCAATAGACTGATTCTGATATTCAAGCCTTAGTAAGCCAGCAGTACCAATGAGCTTGTTATCACGTTTCCTTCTAACAAACCAATAAGCTGCATCTCCTCCTGCTATCCTATCTAAGAGTTTTTTCAAATAATTTTCTGTTTCATCAATAGTCTTGAAAGCATCAAAGCCTAGATGTTCATATAGTCTCTCGTCAGTAGAATAAGCATGCATTTCCTGTAAGCCCTCCAAAGACAATCTCTGAAAGATTATATGCTTTGATTCATCTACTCCTGTCAAACGGTCTACTGGCTCGATGTTATTAAATTTTTTTTCAAACGTTGTGATGTTCATAAAATATAAAAAAGTTTACTGGTTACTATTTAATTTGATTCTCAAGATAATCTATGTTTCTAAACCAATTAATTAAATAAAAATCAGGATTTTTCCTAAAAAAATCATCTACTTTGTCTCTAGTAGCATTCTTACCTAAGATCTCATTTAGAGACTTCAATAACCAATAATCCTCCTCATAATCTAATGTCAGTCTCATCCGTAAATTCTTATCTTTACTGTCAGGTAATGTTATTTTTTTTACACCTTCCACTTTATCTAAAAAATTCCATACCATTTCAGTATCTATGTCTCCAGGTGTTAGCGCAGAAGCTTTCCTTACATACTCAGATGAAAATGAGTAACCAACACTGGCTGCTCCATTTGCAGAAGTTTCTGTTGTTGTAATTACATCTGCTTCCTGTTCGGCTAACAAATCCATACTAAGCTTCATTTCTTCTCCATCAAAAAATGGGTCATCAGCATCAATTGTATGAAATCTTTCGATTTCAAAGTGTGCAACACAATCAGCCCATCTTTTTAGTTTATTTCGTAAATGGCCTCTGAAACATTTTACGTTTTCATTATTAGCAATTGACTCAAGCCTATCGTCAGTTTTATCCGTACTAGTACATATTACTGGTTCGATATTATAAAATTTTGCTCTATTTATGATATGGGTAATAACATTGCTATCACCGAAAGGTAGTAAGCATTTTTCTGGTAGTCTGCTTGATGATGTCCTTACCGTAATAAGACCGGTGAATAAATATGATTCCATTATAAAAACCTTTTTAATTGATTATAGGCTATATCCAAAGATTCTTAATAGTAAAAAGAATAGAAGTATATAATATGTGTAAAAATAAAAAAAAGCTTTTAGATGAATAAGATTTTCACTCCAAAGAAATTACTTAAAGACCAATTAAGTTTGGAAGGTGATATTGTAGCAATTAGTGGCGGGGGTGGTTTTCTAGGCCTATATTTTGCTGAAGCTATAGCAGAATATGGGGGCATACCCTTGCTTCTTGATATCAATAAAGAAGGGATTAAAAAAAATCTAGAAGCTTTGAAAGAGAATGAATATAAATGTTTTGGTTTCGAATGTGATGTTTCAGATGCACAGGCTATAAACTCGATAGTTCCAGAAATAATTAAAGAACACAAAAAGATTGATGTTCTTATTAATGCAGTAAACTTTGTAGGCGTCAACCCATCAAACTTTAAAGATAATGACAATCCATATTTTGCCAAGATTGAAAACTATAGTGAAGAATTATGGGAACAAAGTTTAAAACTTAATCTGACAGGAACATTTCTACTAACTCAAAAAATTGGACAACTTATGGCAAAGAGACAAAGTGGTTCGATCATTAATCTCGCGTCTGATGTTGGAGTAATTTCACCTGATCACCGAATTTACCAATCAGACCATGAGAATGACTATGAGGGAACTAACTTCAATACCCCAATGTCTTATTCGGTTAGCAAGGCTGGTATCATTCAAATGACTAAATACTTAGCAACATATTGGGCTGATCAAGGTATCAGAGTAAATGCTATCTCACCTGCTGGTGTTGAAAATAGTCATTCAGATGCATTTAGGAAAAAGTTAACAAATTTAATACCTCTTGGAAGAATGGCTTCTCCAGAGGAATTAAAAGGACCTATTGTTTTTCTTGCATCAGATGCTTCTTCATTCATTACTGGCTCTAATTTGATTGTAGATGGAGGAAGAACTATATGGTAAATAACGTAATTAACTTTTTAAACATTCTCTTACAGCTAAAATAATTTTTTCTAAATTATCGTCACTTAAACTGGTAGAACTAGGAAGGTGTATAAAGTCTTTTGAGGCTTCATTTGAATTCGGATAATCATCTGCCAAGAAATCATCTTTAAAATGTTCTGCACAATGCACAGGATTGATCATAGGCCTGATCTCAATTCCATTAGATTTCATAAATCTAGATATATCTTCTAGGCTCTTATTATTTCTTATCGATAGCGTCATTAACCAATGAACTGGAGAAGTCCAATCTAGGAATTCCCTTATATGGATTCCTTCAATATCCCCCAAATTCTCATAATATACCTCCATTTGCGTTTTTCTTATGGATAATATCTCATCCAACTTTTCGATCTGCGCTAAGCCTATCGCAGCTTGCATATTGGTCATTCTATAGTTATAGCCCAGTTCTAAATGATGATATCTCCTCTCTTTAGACATCCCATGATCCCTAAGAACTCTAGCTTTATCGGCAATACTGTCATCGTTGGTTATTATTGCGCCACCCTCTCCAGTTGTAATAATCTTATTAGCAAAAAAACTAAATGCTCCAATATCACCTATAGTCCCTAAAAGCTTGCCCTTGTATCTTCCTCCTAAGCTTTCAGCATTATCTTCAATAATCCTCAAGTTATAATCATCAGCTATTTTCATTATCTCGTCCATATGTGCCGAGTGACCAAACTGATGCACCACTATTATTGCTTTTGTCTTATTTGTTATTTTTTTTATTATTTGTTTTGGATCAATTGTTAGAGTCTTGGGATCTATATCTACTAGAACTAACTTGGCACCTGATAAAACAATCATATTTGCTGGAGCGATAAATGTTAAAGCTGGGCAGATAACTTCATCGTCTTTTTCTATGTCTAAGGATTTTAGCGCTAAATGAATTGCAGTAGTGCAACTAGATGTGGCAACACAATGTTTGCTATTATGATATTTAGCTAAAGATTCTTCAAAACGAAGAATATATTCGCCCTGACTTGATATCCATCCTGATTCTATACAATCAAGCAAGTATTTTTTTTCATTACCACTAAAATATGGCTCAAAGATAGGGATCATGCTTAGATATTTGAAAAATGACTGGTTTTAAGCCACCTATAGGTATTAACTAGCTCAATGATACCATCATCAAGACTAAACTTTGGCTCCCACCCTGTTGATTCTATTTTTTCATTGCTGACAATATAGTCTCTTTTATCCGGATCTTCAGCGATATCGTTTTCTATAATATGAAATTCATCTACATGATTTTTTATCTTTTCACATAACTCTTTCTTAGAAAGATTTGCATCACTCAGGCCAACATTAAATGGTTCACCTACCATACTTTCATAATTGCTTAACCCATGGATAAAAACATCTGCAATATCTCTAATATGAATGTAATTCCTTTTAAAATGGCTCTCAAAAAGAATAATAGATCTATCCTTAACTGCCCTATAAACAAAATCATTAACTAGAAGATCCATTCTCATTCTAGGCGATGTTCCAAATACAGTTGCTAGCCTATAAGTTATGGCATTACCATTTTCTAGCAAGATAGACTCGGCATCTACTTTTGATTTCCCATAAAATGAAATTGGATTTAATGGACTACTTTCATCACAGTATTTGCTCCCCTCTCCTATACCATAGCCACTGTTTGTCACTGGGAAGATAATTTGTTGATCTTTAGAAATGTGCTTGGATATGTTTTTGATTTGATTAATATTTGTCTGCTCTGCTAGAAATGGCTGCTGATCACATGCAGGAGCTCCTACTATGGCTGCTAGCGGTATTATGACATCGTGTTTTTGAATCTGTTTTTTTAGGATTCCTTCATTATTAACATCGCCTCTAATCACCTTAAGTCTCTTGTTGTAAGAGACATCTAATAAGCTGGTCTGGTTGAAAGAGAAATTATCTAGTACAGTCACTTGGTAACCTTTTGACAGTAATTCTGGGACCATTACTGACCCTATATAACCTGCCCCTCCAGTAACTAAAATCTTCTTAATGTTAATCTCCTATTTAATATTTATCTTTTTGATGACCATGTTTGCAAGCCTGATTTTGTAAAAGTGAAGTTTTCTAATTTAGCTCCATTTTTTTCAAACAGTTCTATAATATTTTTTTGGTAAAGAGGTGATGCATAAATTACCATATATCCACTACCTCCTGCACCCAATAGTTTGCCGCCAAGAGCTCCGTTCTTTATAGCTAAATTATAAAGTTTATCAACTTTTCTATTCGAGATTTTTTTACCTAATTGTTTTTTTATTTCCCATGATTTATTTAAGAGATCTCCAAACTCTTTTACATGCCCTCTAAGAAGCGTATCTCTCATCTCTATTGCAGTTGCTAGCATTTGTCTGTATATCTTATTTACTATTTTCGCATTATTTTTCTGACTTTTTATATTTGCTGACTGAATCTTAGCTGACTCTCTTGAACCTCCTAATCTGAAAAGAAGCAAATTAAATTGCAACTCAAGCAAGGTATCTGTTGCTATCTTTAAAGGGTTAACGATTATTTCCTTTGTAGTGAAGTCTATCCAATTAAAGCCCCCAAATGTAGTTGCATATTGATCTTGCCATCCACCGGGCATTTTTAATTCTATTCTTTCTGCTTGATAAGCCAGATCAGCAATATTGTATAAGTCCAAACTTGCTTCATTCTTGAAAAAATTAATTGCGCCAATGGTTGCAGCTGCTACAGCAGATGAACCTCCGAGTCCTGTGCCTGGCTCTACGTCAGATATCACTTCTAGATCAAATCCAAAATTAGGGTTACTAAGTTTTATAGCTGCCTTAATTAAATCAAGATCATCTCCATATTTTATGGAATCCAAATTTTCTGCTGAGTATGTTAAACCTAGGTCTCTACTAAAGATATGTATCTCACTATCAGGCCTTATTAAAATTGATGCCACAATGAACTTATTAATAGATGTTGATAAAGTGCCAGTATTATTAGATTTTATATAGCTACTAAAATCAGTTCCGCCTCCAGAAAAACTAACCCTAACAGGAACCTTTGCTCTAATAATTCTAGGTTCATTTCTTACATAACTATTGAATTCAGAATAGTTGACTAAATCAATAATTTTTTTATTTTTATCTAAAACAGGGAGATTAGATACATTCTCGTCAAAATATCTCAGCATTTGATGGGGGGTTTCTGTTTTCAAAGCAAATTTAAATTTCTTGTTCATGGCTCTTGAAATACGATTTTCAATGCTACCGCCATTTATTAAGTGTTTCCTAATATCGCCATCAGTGACCACAGCAATGCACTGCTTCTTTTCATTGATAATGATCGCAAAGCCTTTCTGCTCAGTGAAAACAGCAGTTTCTTCAAACCCTTGCAGGACTGACTTAATTTTTACCTGATTTGAGTAAATTATTTTCTTTAGTATTTGCTTATTCACCGGTCTCTTTCTTTTTAAATAATTCTATCGATTGCTTTATGGTATCAATTGATTGGTCTCTAAATTCTAAAATTTTAAACGCATCTTCAAAACGTTTATCAAATATAAAATCCCAATACCAAGCCACCTCATGTAAAGGCAAGTGTTGATCTTCTATACCATTATTATGACTTAGCTCAAATGAGACTATATAGTCTTCTATGAGATCAATAAAGTCTGAAATACTAAATTCAAATGCTTTTGAAGCAAGATATAAGTGTCCTATATTTAGACTGATGCCCAAATCAGTAGCATTATATTTTTTAAATAAATTGATATATTCCTCGGGTTTTTGCATTAATAAATGATCTTTCTTATTAAATGATCCCTCTGATTCAATGCATATACTTACTTGTCTTTCAGAAGCATATTTCACAATTTCATCCAATGAAAGAAACATGGTGTTAAGACTCTTTTCATAACTTGTATGTTTTAGTAATTCATTTTTCCATTGAAAATCATAGTTATCCGAGAGTAAATTAGAGCCATCAGGATCAGTTAAGAATCCAGGATGAAAAGTGTATAGGCTTGACCCTATTTCATCGCAAAAATCTATTGCTCTAAATATATGATTGATACTTCTCTGCCTCAAATCTTCGTTCTGTGAGGCAATATTAACAACGAGTTCTTTGTTAGGAATAGGAAAGTAGTTATGAACTAGGAAATCAAAGTTTTTATACTCTTTGATATAGTCATAACTATGCTCGAAGGCATGATTAGAGCCTATCTCAACTGAAAATATACTATTTTGGTTTAAGACTTCTAATACTTCACTAAAGGGGGTATTATCCTTTGAGAAAGTTGATGATATATAAGGGTTCATTAAGATATTAATTTGTTTGGATTTTGGTAGTGCTGCTTCTAAATTGTTTCATATCTATGCTCTGAGAATCAATAAATATATCAAAATCAACCGTAGCTAATGTAATACCACTTTGATCTATTGACACAAGCTCACCTGCTTTCTTGTCTGATTTCTTAGAAGTAATTTCCAATGAATCAACCTCAAATTCAGACCCATTAAAAAAAAAGATGGCAGATTTGAATGGAGGAAAATACATTGCCCTACAAAAATTATATATTTTTCTACTCCCCCAACTCCAATCAATCCTTCCATCGAAAGGGATATCTCTAGAGTAATAATTTCCTGTATCTGGTAATTGAGAAGCCCCAGAGATTTCCTTCCCCTCTAAAGCAAAATGAAAATATTTTATAAATAGAGAAACGCTAAGCTTAGAGATCTTTTGATATAAGCTAAAACCTGTCTCTTTTTCGTCGACATCACAACTTATGCTTTCAATAATATCTCCACAATCAATACTTTCCGTCATTTGATGAATGGTAGCTCCACTTTTCACCTCATCATTAATAATTGTCCAAACGGGTGAAAGAGCCCCCCTATAATCGGGCAAAATAGCTCCATGTATATTAAAAGTCCCTTTATCAAATAGATTTAATATTTCCGGCCTAATAATATACGGGAAATAGCAAGAAAACCCATAATCAGGCTTTATTGAAGCTATTTCTTTTTTCAGATCAGGGCTATCTTTTTCAACTTCTAAGAAATTAACATTGGAAGTGATTGCAAGATTTCTAACAGATTTGAAAATTCTTTCCTTTTGATCTTCTGCTTTTGGAATGACAACCAGTGAAGGTTTTTTATTTATACCGATCAAATAATTGAGGCATTCATATCCACAATTTCTATAGGCAAATAAAATAATCTTCATGGTTCAAGGTCAATAAAATCATAACTGATTAAAGAGTCCTCATGAATATCAGATTTGGCTCTGGCTCCAATCAGATTATCTATTTCTTTAGGAAGAATCCCCGTGCCAGGTCTTTTAATAGCCAACATATCAATTGAAATTATCTCGTCTTTCTTAATATTTCTAGCTGCAACAACACTTTTTCTTAACTTATCTCTATTTTCTATCTCATCATCTAGTACAACTTTATTTTCATTTCCTAATGCTAA
>MDTE01056630.1_pt1 | contig 12838 bp, 17 predicted proteins | sample 811231 | NCBI WGS metagenome assembly MDTE01 (sample SAMN05326651, study PRJNA326480) | marine metagenome | isolation source: seawater | place: Indian Ocean: Red Sea | collected 2010
TTAGTTCAAAGAGGATTTAAGGTGGTTACAGGTGGAACTGATTCTCACATTGTTTGGTTAGATTTAACTCCAAAAAATTTAACAGGTGATAAAGCTGAAAAATTATTAGAAGATGTCGGAATAGCTTGTAATAAAAATGCAATTCCGTATGACCCAAATCCTCCAAAAATAACATCTGGTCTAAGGCTTGGAACTCCAGCAACAACTTCAAGAGGTTTTAATAATGAAGACTTTGAAGATGTAGGCAATATGATAGCTGATATTTTAGATAGTTTGTTATTGGAAGAAAAAGAAAGAACTGAAATAATAAGTAATACAAAGCAAAAAGTAATTAGTTTATGTAAAAAATATCCCATATATAAAGAGGCATATTAATGTCAAATATGAGATGCCCGTTTTGTAGTTATGAAAATTCTCAAGTAAAAGACTCAAGAGCAACTGAAGACAACACTTCAATAAGAAGAAGAAAGCTATGTGAAAAATGTGGTTCTCGATTTACTACATATGAAAGAATTCAATTAAGAGATTTAATAGTAATTAAAAAGAATAATCAGAAAGAGATTTTTGATAGAGATAAAATATATAGATCAATTTCATTAGCACTTAGAAAAAGAATATCAGATCAAGATAAGATTGAAAGTATAGTTAATGGAATAGTTAGAAGGCTAGAAAATTCAGGAGAAACAGAAATAAAAACAAGTATAATAGGTGAGCTTATAATGGATTCACTCCTAAATATTGATCAAGTTGCTTATGTGCGTTTTGCTTCAGTTTATAAAAATTTTAGAGAAGCAAGGGACTTCGAGGATTTTTTAGGTAATTTAGAAGATAAATAAGCCATATTAAAACAATATTAATGTCTAATTTTGAAAATCATAAAAGATTTATGCTTTTAGCACAAAAATATTCATCATCTAATTTGGGCAATACATTTCCAAATCCATCAGTTGGATGCCTTATTGTTGATTACAAAAAAAATAAAAAAGGAAAAATTATTTCTTTTGGTAAAACAGGTGCGGGTGGAAGACCCCATGCTGAAGAAATTGCATTAAAAAAAGCTGGAAATAAAGCTAAAGGTTGCACAATGTATGTCACTTTAGAACCATGTAATCATAAATCCAAAAATTCATCTTGCACTGATCAAATAATTAATTCTAAAATAAAAAAAATTTTTATAGCAAAGGTTGATCCTGATAAAAGAACAAATAAAAAAAGTATTAAAAAATTAATTAATAAAAAAATTAAAGTCAATTTAGGTTTAACAAAAGACATAACAGAAATTACAAATAGATATTTTTTTCAAAGTATAAAAATAAATAGACCTTATATTAAAATTAAAATGGCAATTTCAAAAGATAAAAAAATTGCTTGGTCTGATTATTCAAGTAAATGGATCTCTAATAGTAAAAGTAGAAAATATTCACACAAATTGAGATTTTTGAGTCAATCAATTTTAACAACATCTAAAACTATTATAAAAGATAATCCTCGTTATACAATACGAAAAAAAAATCGAATAATTAAGTACATACCAATAATTATAATAGATAAAAATCTTAAAATACCAATAAGATCTAAATTATTAAATAATTTAAATAAGAAAAAAATTATAATTTTTACAAATAAAAAAGGAAGAAAATTTGACAAATTAAGTTTAATGGGATGTAAAATGGTATATACAAATAAAACTGATTATGAAGGTAAATTAAACCTAAAAGAGATTATGAAAAAAATTTATTCTTTTAAAATTAATGATATTTTAGTTGAATCAGGTGGAATATTTTTTGGCAGTTTGTTAAAAAATCATTTAGTTGATGAAATGCACATATTTCAAGCACCTTTCAACATAGGAGACAAAGGAAAACCTATGATATATCCAATGTCGATTAATTCAAAAATAAATAAATTAAATTTTGAAGAAATAACTAAAAAAACTTTTGGAAAAGATGTATACCATCATTTTTTAGTGAAAAATAATTAATATGTTTACAGGAATCATAAAAGATAAAGGTGTTATTGTTAGCTATGAAAAAAATCATAATATTTTTTCTTTTGAAACAAATTATAATTTAGATGATTGTAATATAGGAACTTCTATAAATTGTGATGGAATATGTTTAACTATAATTTCTTTAGAAAAGAATCAAAATAAGTTTATATTTAAAGTAAATATTGGTGAAGAAACAATTAAAAGATCTACATCTAAATATTGGAATATTGGATCAGAAATAAATTTAGAAAAATCATTAAAGGTTGGAGATGAAATAGCTGGGCATTTTATTTATGGTCACATCGATTGTGTTTCGAAAATTTTAAAAGTAAATAATTTAAAAAATAGCTGGAATATTTTTTTTGAATTACCAGGTGAGGATAACAATAAATTTATTGTTGAAAAAGGTTCAATAGCAATTAATGGAACTTCTTTAACTATTTCAAATTTGTATGATGAAAGTTTTTCTGTTTCTATCATTCCACATACATATAATGAAACAAATTTATCAAAATTAAATATTAATGATGAAGTTAATTTAGAGTTTGATATGTTATCTAGATATATATTAAAAAATAAATAATATGAATATCGAAAATGAATTCTCAGAATATCTTTCTCCAATTTCGGAAATTATTCAACATGCAAAGAATGGGAAAATGTTTATTTTAGTAGATGAAAATGACAGGGAAAATGAGGGAGATTTAATTATACCAGCACAAATGATATCGCCAGAAGCAATAAATTTTATGGCAAAATATGGGAGAGGTCTCATATGTTTATCTCTAACTAAAAAGAGAATAAATGAATTAGAATTGCCACTTATGAACCCAGTTAATCAAAATAATGATCTTACTGCTTTTACAGTTTCTATAGAGGCTAAAGAAGGAGTTTCAACAGGTATTTCTGCCGCAGATAGAGCACATACAATATCAGTAGCTATAGATCAAAATAAATCTAAGACCGATATTGTATCGCCCGGACATGTTTTTCCTCTTATGGCTTGGGATGGAGGTGTTTTAATTCGAGCTGGCCATACTGAAGCAGCTGTAGATATCTCAAAACTTGCAGGTCTAAATCCTTCAGGTGTAATTTGTGAAATTATGAACGATGATGGTACTATGTCTAGACTTCCTGAACTTGTAAAATTTTCACAAAAACATAATATTCCAATTGGGACGGTTTCTGATTTGATTGCACATAGATTAAAGAATAATAAAATAGTTGAAAAAATTTCAGAAATAGATTTTGATCATTATTTGGAAGGAAAATTTAAACTTTTAACTTTCAAAAACATTCTTTCTAATGAAGAACATTATGCTTTAGTTTCAAAGAAAATTAATACTAAATCTCCAGTTTATGTAAGAATGCATAAACACAGTATTTTGCAGGATCTTCTTAAAGAAAAAAATTTTATTGATAATAGAATGAAAAAGTCTTTAGAAGCAATTGACTCAAAAGAAAATGGCGTAATTGTAATTATTAATGGAAATTATGCTCCCAAAATTGAAAAACAATTCAGCAGGCAAAAAAATGAACTAAAAGATAAATTTGAATTAAGAGAATATGGTGTTGGCGCTCAAATTTTATTAAATATTGGCTTAAAAGAAATAATCTTATTATCTAATAGTCCAAAAAAAGTTATAGGACTAAGTGGTTTTGATTTAAAAATAATTAATCAAGAGAATTTCTAATATGAATACAAAAGTACTAATAGTTGCTGCAAATTATTACAAAGATATAACAAAAGGTCTATTAAACGGGGCAACAAATTTTTTAAAAACTAATAATATTGACTACGATATTATTTATGTCCCTGGAGCTTTTGAAATATCATTGACAATTAAACACAATATAAAGAAGAATCTATATAAAGGCTATGTAACTCTAGGTTGTATTATAAAAGGAGATACAATTCATTTTGATCTTTTATCTCAGCAAACTATTTATTCTATTAATAAATTAATGATTGATTTTGATGTTCCTATCAGTTTTGGCGTATTAACTTGCAATAATATAAAAGAAGCCGAAATTAGATCCGAGGAAAATAGTAATAAAAATAAGGGAATTGAAGCCGCTTCAGCATGTTTAGAAATGATAAATATATTAAAAAAATAAATGAAAAAAAATTTTGACAAAACTCTGTCAAGACTAGCTGCTATTCAATCCTGTTTTCAATCTTTTTTTGACCATCAATCATTAAAAAATCTTGAAATCGAATTTAATACACATCGATTTAATAAGATTTTAGATCAAGATAGATTAAAAATGAATTATGATAAGATTTTTTTTAAAGAATTGATTAATTATATTGAAAATTTCAAATTAAAATTTGATATAGACCAGTATTTTCAAAAATATGTTAAACTAAAAAGACCATTTAAAAGATTGGATATTATAACTAAAGTTATATTAATTGTAGGTACAAGTGAAATTTTGAATAATCAGAAAATAAATAAAAAAATTATTATTAATGAATATATTGATATTTCAAAAAGTTTTTTGAATAAACCAGAAGTTTCTATGATAAATGCTATATTAGATAAAATCTATGATAACACATCAGAAAAAAAAATTAACTGAAAACATAATTATTAATAAATTTTTAAAAAAACTTAATTTTAATAATTATTCAACTTACAATTTTCAAAATGATGGATCAAAAATTAAATATCCCTCTAATAAAAAAGAATTAATAGTTTCTCAAGATACATTAGTTGAAGGGGTTCATTTTTTTAAAAATAACAAACCTGAATCAATCGCCCTGAAATCTATTAGAACAAATTTATCAGATATTTTATCTATGGGAGGCAAACCCTTTGCTTATACTATGTCGCTATCAATTAATAATAAAATTGATTATTCTTGGATTAAACAGTTTACTAATTCATTATATAAAGAACAAAAAAAATACAATTTTTATCTTTTAGGTGGAGATATAGTTAAAAGTAAAACTTTATCCATTACAATTACTATTTTTGGATTAGTCAACAAAGGAAAGTTAATTTTAAGATCTGGTTCAAATAATAAAGATGATATTTGGGTAACTGGAGAAATAGGTAATTCATATATAGGTTTACAAATTTTAAAAAATAAAATTATAATTAAAAATAAAAATATAAAAGATTATTTCTTAAAAAATTATTATTATCCAAATCCACCATTAATTTTTTCTCAAAAATTATTTAAATTTATGAATTCCGCAATTGATATTTCAGATGGTTTTATTGGAGATTTAGAAAAGTTAACTATTAATAATTTAAAAGGTGCTTTAATATACACAAAAAATATTCCTTTTTCAAAATACTCTAAAGAATTAATATATAATCAAATTATTAAGATTGAAAATATTCTATCTGGAGGCGATGATTATCAATTGCTATTTACAAGCAATAAAATTTATCGAAAGAAAATTTTCAATTTATCTAAGAAATTTAAATTTAAGGTATCTTTAATTGGCGAAGTGAATAATTCCAAAAAAATTGATTTTATAGGGGTTAAATTAAATAAAATGAAAAAAAGTTACGTTCATGAGATCTAATTCTTGCCTTTTATCGCTGTTTCTGGCATTAAATCGCGTTATTTAATATAGGAGTAATTAATGCTTACATTTGTTATAATTTGTGGTTTTTTAGCTGTAGTTTATGGTCTTTGGACATCCAGAACAATTCTATTATTAGATTCTGGAAATGATAAAATGAGAGAAATTGCATTAGCAATTCAAGAAGGTGCAAAAGCATACCTAAATAGACAATACAGAACTATATTTATTGTAGGATTAATTATTTTTATAATTGTTTGGATATTTTTAGATTTTTTATCAGGCATTGGGTTTTTAATAGGAGCTTTTTTCTCTGGTTTAACAGGTTATGTAGGAATGAACATTTCTGTTAGATCAAATGTTAGAACAACTCAAGCGGCAACTAGTGGTTTAAGTCAAGGCTTATCTGTAGCTTTTAAAGCTGGAGCTGTAACTGGTTTACTAGTTGCAGGATTAGCATTGTTATCTGTATCTGGTTATTTTTCTTTTTTGATTTTTTATTTAAAAATAGAGGGCAGAGAGCTAATTGAACCTTTGGTAGCTCTAGGTTTTGGCGCATCATTAATTTCAATATTTGCAAGATTGGGTGGCGGAATATTTACAAAGGGTGCTGATGTTGGTGCAGATCTTGTCGGAAAAGTTGAAGCGGGTATTCCTGAAGATGATCCAAGAAATCCAGCTGTTATTGCAGATAATGTTGGTGATAATGTTGGAGATTGCGCAGGAATGGCTGCAGATTTGTTTGAGACATATGTCGTAACTGTAGTTGCAACAATGGTTTTGGCTTCCATATTTTTTGATTCATTATCATTTATGATTTATCCATTATCGATTGCTGGTGTGTGCACACTTGCAAGCATTGTTGGAACATTTTTTGTTAGACTCGGAAAAAATAATAATATTATGATGGCGTTGTATAAAGGTTTTATAGTAACTGCTTTAATTTCAGCTGTTCTTTTATGGCCAATTACAGACTATGTAATTGGAATCAACTCATCTTTTGAAGTTAACAATAATAATTTTTCAGGTTTTGATCTTTTTGTTTGTGGAATTTTGGGATTAATAATTACTGGATTGATAATTTGGGTTACTGAATACTATACTGGTACAAATTACAGACCTGTACAAAGTATCGCTAAAGCTTCAAGCACTGGACATGGAACTAATGTTATTCAGGGTTTAGCAATAAGTTTAGAATCAACTGCTTTGCCTGCAATTATTATAATATTTGGTATTATTATAACGTATTCACTAGCTGGTCTTTTTGGAATAGCAATCGCTGTTACTACAATGTTAGCTCTTGCAGGTATGGTTGTTGCTTTAGATGCTTATGGGCCTGTTACTGACAATGCTGGGGGAATTGCAGAAATGTCTAATTTAGATGAAAATGTTAGAAAAATTACTGACTCCTTAGATGCAGTTGGAAATACTACAAAAGCAGTAACAAAAGGTTACGCAATTGGTTCAGCTGGATTAGGCGCATTAGTACTTTTTGCAGCATATACAGAAGATTTAAAACATTTTGCGGAACAAGGTTTGCTACCTCAAGTTAGTTTTGAACTTTCAAATCCTTATGTAGTAGTAGGATTATTAATTGGAGGGTTGTTACCGTATCTATTCAGCGCGTTAAGCATGACAGCTGTGGGAAGATCTGCAGCCTCTGTTGTTGTTGAAGTAAGAAGACAATTTAAAGAGATAAAGGGTATTATGGAAGGCACTGGAAAACCTGAGTATGGAAAATGCGTTGATTTATTAACTAAATCAGCAATAAAAGAAATGATAATCCCGTCTTTGCTACCAGTACTTTCACCTATTGTTGTATATTTTGTTATATTATTAATTTCTGATCAGGCTTCAGCTTTAACATGCTTAGGTGCAATGTTGCTAGGAATCATTGTGACAGGATTGTTTGTTGCAATTTCAATGACTGCAGGTGGAGGCGCCTGGGATAATGCTAAAAAATATATTGAAGATGGTAATTATGGAGGAAAAGGAAGTGAAGCACATAAGGCAGCTGTAACTGGCGATACTGTAGGCGACCCTTACAAAGATACAGCTGGTCCAGCAGTAAATCCAATGATTAAAATCACAAATATAGTAGCACTATTGTTATTAGTAGCTATAGCAGGATAAAAATTAATCTCCTATATTGGCGCTAGGAATTGAAGAAAGGGAGTCTTTTTTTCCAACTCCTCCAAATATTCTTTCAATCCAACCAGTTTTTAAAATTTCATCACTGGTTGTTTTTTTAGAAATTGAAATTTCATTGTTTTGATTTATGTCATAAAAGTTTATAGAGTTAAATATATTATTATCATCAAATTTTATTACATAAACATTTCTTGATATAATTTTATTGTTAAATATATTTGTTTTTTTTGCTGTTTCACTTATGTAAATTAAACTATTATTCAACGCATCAGAAGAACTCGGCGCTCCTAAACGTTCAATTACTTCTATCTTATTTAGACCTTCAAAATTAGATTCAAACCTATCAGTTTCAATTACCCCACTTTTTTGAATAGTTGAATTGCAAGAAACTATAAAAAAACTAAGAAAAATAGCTATATAAAAAGGCATTTTATTTATTTACTAATTATATTTATCTTGTATACAAAAAATTATTTAAATTAAATGTATAATATTACTATATTTTTTATATATAATATGTTTTTAAAGGTTGAAATAAAGAATTAATTAAATATAGGAAGATTTTATTATGGCAGTACCTAAAAGAAAAACGTCAAAATCCAAAAGAAATATGAGAAGGTCACACGATTCTCTAAAAAAAATGAACATTATAGAAGATAAAGATTCAGGTGAACCCCGGTTATCTCACAGAATTGATTTATCGACAGGTATGTATAAAGGTAAATTAATTCTCAATCCTAAGAATAAAGTTTCATAATTTTTAATGTCACCAAATAACAAATTTCACATTGCAATTGATGCAATGGGAGGTGATAATTCTCCTCAAAAGGTTATTGAAGGTTGTAAAATTTTTTTAGAAAAAAATAAAAATACTAATTTAATTATTTTTGGTAATGAAAAATTAAGCAAAGAAAGTGTACTGCAACACGATAATATAAATTTCATCAGTTGTAGCGAAATAATTTTAGATAATGACAAACCATCTTCAATTTTGAGATCAAAAAAAGATAGTAGTATGAGAAAAGCTCTTGAATATGTTAAAGAAAATCCCGCAGCAGGTTTTGTTTCAGCAGGAAATACTGGAGCAGTCACAGCTTTATCAAAAATAATTATTGGAACTTTAGATAATATAAGAAGACCAGCTTTTTGTTCTTTAATTCCAACATATAAAGGATTTAGCGTTATGTTAGATCTAGGAGCAAATAAAGAAAGTAATGAAAATCATTTATTTCAATTTTCAATTATGGGACATGCATTTTCAAAAATAAATAATATTAAAAATCCAAAAATTGCAATTTTAAATATTGGGACTGAAGAAGGAAAAGGAAAAGAATACTTGCAAAATGCATTTAATTTAATTTCTAATAGTTTTTTAAAAAATGATTTTATTGGTTTCATTGAACCTGATAAGATTACTTCAGGAAGTGCAGATGTAATAGTTACAGATGGTTTTACTGGAAATATTTCATTAAAAACCGCTGAGGGTCTTTCTCAATTTATGACTTCTAATTTTAAGAATATATTTAATAAAAATCTAATGAATAAATTAGCTTATTTAATTTTAAAAAAAGATTTAAAGATTTTTAATGAAAAAATTAACCCATCAAATTATAATGGAGCAATGGTTTTAGGCTTAAATTCAGTAGTGGTTAAAAGCCACGGAAATGCCTCTCCAACTGCCTTTGCCCAAGCGATAATGAATTGTTTAAATATTTTGAAAAATAATATAAATAAATTAATAATAGATGAATTAAAACTCATGAATTTTAATGACTGAAAATATTACTCGTAATGATATAGCGGAATCAATCTTTGATGAAATAGGTTTATCAAGGAGTGAATGCAATCAATTCGTTGATGATATTATTGATATTGTTATTCAAGGAATTATCGAAGATGGATTAGTTAAAGTTGCAGGTTTTGGTACATTTAAATTACGTCATAAAAAAGAAAGAATAGGAAGAAATCCTAGAACAAAAGAACCAGCAGTCATTTCGTCTAGAAATGTTATTTTATTTAAAGTAAGTCAACAACTTAAAGATAAAATTAATAGTGAACAATAATAATAAAAAACTATTACAAAATATCAATGATGTTTCTGATATTATTGGTGTAAGACCACATGTTTTAAGACAGTGGGATGAAAAAATAAAATCATTCGGAATCAATATTTTATCAATGAAAAAAAATAAAGATGGTAAAAGAAGATATTACAGGGAAGAAGATATAGAAATATTAAAAAATTTAAAATATTTAATGTATACAAAAAAATATACAATGATTGGCGCTCTTGAAGAAATGAAAATTAAATCAAAAAAACGACCTAACTATAATTTAATTAGTGACCTTAAAATTTTATCGAAAAATATAAGAAATTTATTGAATAACTGATATCAATTATATCAATATAAGAATTATTAGTTTGACTTGATTGTGTTTGATATATATTAGCCCTAATAAAATGAAAACTGAATTTATTAAAAAAGCTGATATAAAGAAAAATTGGGTCTTAATTGATGCAGAGAATGCTGTTTTAGGAAGATTGGCTGTAATTTCTGCTAATATTTTAAGAGGAAAAAATAAAGTTAATTATTCCCCAAATTCTGACTGCGGTGATTATTTAATTATTATTAATTCTGACAAGATTAAATTTACAGGAAAAAAATTAAAAGACAAAATTTATAATAGACATACAGGCTATCCAGGAGGTTTGAAATCGACAAATCCAAAAAGATTAATTGAAGGTAATAAATCAGATAATATTATCAAATATGCGATTAAAAGAATGATTCCAAAAGGTCCACTTGGTTCTAAACAATTATCGAATTGCAAAATATATAGAAAAGATATGCATCCACATGAAGCTCAAAATCCTAAATTAATTAATATAAAAGAATTAAATAAAAAAAATATAAGGTTATAATCGATGGAAGAAATTAATATTAAAGAAGAAAATAATATTCAATCAAAGCTTGATTCAAAAGGAAGAGCTTATGCAACAGGTAAAAGAAAAAACTCTACAGCGAGAGTGTGGATTAAAAAAGGAAATGGTGAAATAAAAGTAAATGGCAGAACAATTAGTAAGTATTTTGCAAGACCTGTTTTAAGGATGATGATTAATCAACCATTTGAATCAATAAAATCTGAAAAAAATTTTGATACACTAATAACAGTTAAAGGTGGGGGGTTGTCTGGTCAAGCTGGAGCTATAAGACACGGCATAAGTAAAGCATTATGTATTTATGATTCTGGTTTTAGAGCACCTTTAAAAAAAAATGGATTTTTAACAAGAGATTCTAGAGTTGTTGAAAGAAAAAAATTTGGATTAGCTAAAGCTAGGAGAAGCTATCAATTCTCTAAAAGATAATTTTTTCTTATGAAGTTAACCGTTATTAGTTTAGCTACATTTTTTTTATTTAGTTGTAACTACCCAAACATAAATGATATTCCTACAGATATGGATTTAGATGTAACTTTTGAGGACATCAGTAATATTAAAAAATTAAAAAGTGAAATAAATGAGTGATTTTAGCATTTGCATTGCAGGCTTAGGGACAGTTGGTTCATCATTAATAAATATTATTGAAAAAAATAAAAATAATATTGAAAAAAGAATTAATAAAAAAATAAAAGTTGTTGGAATTACTGCAAAAAATAAAAGAAAAAAAAGGTCATTTTCAATTAATAAATATAATTGGTATGATGATCCCTTAAAAATGATTAAAAATTGTGAGCCCGATTTGTTTATTGAACTTATGGGTTATGAAAAAGAAATAAGCTATCATTCAATTAAATTAGCTATTAAAAATAAAGTTAATATAATTACCGCTAATAAAGCTCTAATAGCTCATCATGGCAATGAATTAATTTCTTTAGCTGAAAAAAATAATGTTAGTTTTTTATTTGAAGCTTCTGTAGCAGCAGCAATTCCTGTGATTAATACTTTAAAATCAATGGTAATTTCAAATAAAATTATCAAAATTTCTGGAATTTTAAATGGTACAACAAATTATATATTATCAAATATGACAAATAATAAAGTTTCATTTTCAGAAGCCTTAAAAGATGCAAAAAATAAAGGCTATGTTGAATCTAATCCTGACTTAGATTTAGAAGGGATTGATAGTGCTCACAAATTATCAATACTAACATCATTAGCATTTGAATCAAACTTCATAAATTTCGGTGAAATTTATAGAGAAGGTATTACTAATATTGAGTTACAAGATATTGAGTTTTCAAAAAAATTAGGATTAGTAATTAAACTCGTATCTGTTGTTGAACAGATAAATAATAAAATTAGATTATATGTAAAACCAATGATGCTTAACGAAAATTCTCAATTAGGAAAAACAGATGGTGTTCTAAATGGTATACAAATTCAATCAAAAGATATAAAGGATATTTTTTTAAAAGGCCAAGGAGCTGGCGGATATGCAACAGCAAGTTCAATTATTTCAGATATTTATGATATATCTATAAAAGGATATTCACCTGCTTTAGGTATTAAATATAATCAATTAAAGAAAATTGAAAAATTAAATATTAACAAGGAATTAAGTTCATTTTACCTTAGATTTAATGTTTTAGACAAAAAAGGTGTTTTGGCTAAAATTACTAAGTTATTTAATCAAAATAATATATCTATTGAAACTATGATACAAAATCCAAAAAATATAAAAATCAAAAATAACTGTATTCCATTAATTATTCTAACTCATAAAACTTATTTACAAGATATAAACAATCTGATTAAAAAAATATCAAATTTATCTGAAGTAAAAGATAACCCTTTTTTTATACAAATTTATAAAGTATAAATTAAAAAATGAGCAGTAATTTATTAGATAGAAACCTTGCTTTAGAAGCAGTAAGAGTTACTGAGGCAGCAGCTTTATCAAGTTCTTTAATGATGGGAAAAGGGAACGAGAAATCAGCAGATCAAAATGCAGTTAACTCAATGAGATATTATTTAAATAATTTAGAAATTGATGGAACTGTAGTTATTGGAGAAGGAGAAAGAGATAAAGCACCTATGCTATATATAGGAGAAAAAGTTGGTGCAGGGGGTCCGAAAGTAGATTTAGCACTAGATCCGCTTGAGGGAACAACCATAACAGCTAAAGGTGGTGAAAATGCACTTTCAGTTTTAGCAA
>MDTE01130195.1_pt1 | contig 12837 bp, 19 predicted proteins | sample 811231 | NCBI WGS metagenome assembly MDTE01 (sample SAMN05326651, study PRJNA326480) | marine metagenome | isolation source: seawater | place: Indian Ocean: Red Sea | collected 2010
ATAGGCAAATACAAAAACCAAGAGAAAGATTAGCGTTTCAGAACAAGATTAGTAAATCTTATCGAGACTTATTGAACGCAATTAGATAAAGGAGAACGATATGAAAAAATATCTAGATACAAAAGCTGAAAGTCTCGAAAACAAGATAACTCAGATTTTCGGCGAAACTGTTGCAAAAGAAGGCAACAAATTTTCTGCGGCATTAATGGCGGCAAGAGAAAACGGAAAGAAATTCTTTTCTGTAAACGGAAAACAATTTAAGACTGAGGACTACAAAGAGGGATTTGGTGCAAACACACCATCTAATCCAACTGCAGGTGTTAAAACAATAAAACGAATACAAGCTGCACCTAAAGGTGGTAATAGAACTAACCCTGGTCAAATGAAACCAAAGACTGAAGATAATACAAACGACAAATCAGATGACGGTAAAGGTTTGGACAAGGTTCAACCTAAAGCAGTTAAGAAAAAATTTGATGATAGAAAAGACAAAGACATTGACAACGATGGCGATGTAGATTCTTCAGACAAATATTTACACAAAAGAAGACAAGCAATTTCTAAAGCAATTAAAAAAGAGTGGGTTGAAGCAGACGGTTCAGTAAGAAGAGTTGCAGAAGGTGATAAAAGAAAAGATAAAACTATGAAAGAAAACCCAGCGGCAATGTCATTAGGAAGAACTGCGGCAGCGGCGGCAGGTTCAGCAGTTGGAACTGCAATTGGTAAAAAAATTACAGGCCAAAAAGAAATGAAGAAAATGAAAACTGAAGATAAAAAATCTGTTGTGGATATTCAACAAGAGAAAAATCTTTCTATGAGAGAAATGCTTGCTAAAATTTGGGGCGTTGAAGAAGGTAAGTCACCTTTCATGCCAACTGAACAAAAGAAAAGTGTTAGGACTCCAAAAACTGAAACTGGTGAGAAAGCAACTAAGGTAGAAGTAAACCCAGAATTGCAACAACCAGGTTCAACAGTAGTCACACCAGACAGGTAAGAAATGAAAAATCTAAGTGAATTAACTCACTTAGGTGAGCAAGACTTGCCGAATATCTATTGTGATATGGATCAGGTTTTATGTAACTTTTTAAAAGGTGCAGACAAAGCAGTAGGTGGTTCATTCGTCACAGCAGATAGAAAGACTCGTTGGAATATTATCACTTCAATGGGAAAAAAGTTTTGGGAAAACCTAGAGTGGATGCCTGGTGCAAAGAACATGTACTCATTCATATCGAAGTATGACCCAAGCATACTTTCTGCTTTCTCTGACAAAGACCCTTCAGGTTCAAAGGCGGGTAAGTTGTCTTGGTTGAAAAAATTTACTAAAGTTAAGAGAAGTAAAATTAACTTAGTATTGAGAGACCAAAAAAAGAGGTTTGCAAAAGATGATAATGGAAATGCAAATATTCTTATAGATGATTATGAAAAGAATATTCAAGAGTGGGAAAGATCAGGTGGAATAGGAATATTGCACAAAAACGGCCCTAATACGATTAGAGAATTGAAAAAATTAGGGTTCAAATAATTATAAATAATATAAAGTAAAATTACTAATAAGTAAAAAAGGAGAAAATCAAATGGGACTATGGGGAACAGACGCAGACGCAACTGATAATAAACCTAAGAATTTGACCACTGATACAAACTCCGATTACGCAAAAAAAGATGTTTTCGCAAATAACTCAGGTTGGGTGCGAAGAGCAGGAACTGCTGCCTCTGGTAACGATAACGCAGACGCTCAAGAAGAAGTTTTGGTTGCGATCGGTGATTTATCAGGTGCATCATCATCTACAGGTTTAAAAGCACCTACAATATCTTCAGTAAGATTTATTGTTGGTACAACGGCAAATACTGACTTTACAGCTAACGACTCAAACGCACAGATAGATGTAGAAGTAACTTACGATGAAGAAGTCACGGTTAATACTTCAGGTGGTACACCAACACTTGTTGTTGCTAACAATAACGCTTCAGGTGGAGGCTACGGAAACTTAACATTAACTTACCTTGCTTCAGAGTCAACTGCTAACTCACTAAGATTTAGAAAGACATCTGCTGGTATTGGTAATACAGACGTATTGACAGTCGGTGGTTCAAACATTGCTTTGAACTCTGGTACTATCGTTGATACAGCAGATGGTTCAACTGCAGCTTCGCTTGCATTTGGAACAGTTGGTGTAAGTAAAACAGTAGCATCGTAATAGACTTATAAATAAGTTTATAAATATACATAATTAATAAGGAGTGAATATATTATGTCATTAGAAAAAAATAAGATTCAAGGTCGACACGATGAGCTTGAAGGTAATATTAAAAAATTACAACAAAAACTCATCGACCTTGATAAAGAAAGAACAGCTACAATTGCACAATTAAATGCTATGCAAGGTGCAAAACAACAATGTACATTGTTTCTTTCAGAGTTTAGTGATGAAGAAAACGCATTAGTGAATGACCCAAATGCAAAGACTAAAGACTTGGGTACACTAGGCGAATAAGCGATCTAGGAAATTACCTAGAGTAACATTCCCCAAATACATACGGGGTTTAAAACATAAGGAGAGCCAAAATGGCAGATAAAAAAATAACAGCATTGACTGACCTTTCAACAGGTATAGCAGGTGCTGACTTACTTCACGTTATCGATGACCCAGCGGGTACACCGATTAACAAAAAAGTTAGTGTAACTAACTTTATCAATAACCTACCTTCTTTCATTGGATTTTCAAATTCAGTAGAAGATATTTCAGATGGTACGCAAACTGCAATCTCTGTTTCAACAGCATTAACATTGCTACAAACAGCAGGTTCAAATGCTACTACTCTTGCTGACGGTACAGTAACAGGACAAATCAAAATCATCGTTCACGACACTGATGGTGGTTCAACTGTATGTACACCTGCAGACCCTATGGGTTATGCAGACCTTAACTTTGCAGTAGTGGGTGACACTGCTACATTGATTTGGGCAGGTTCATCTTGGGCAGTATTAGCAACTCACAACGCTGCTTCTGACAGTGGTATTGTTGATATCGCTAACTAATAAATACTTTATAGTGTGGGGGTTTATCCCCCACATTAATAAATGGGAAAAGGAAATATGAAAACATTTAAACAAGTAATAAACGAATCAGGCGTGGGTCCTCATGCTCAACCAAGAGCAATGGACGGCAATATGAATATGGCCGCTCTTGAAAACCCATCAGTACAAAGAAGTTTAAATGCGTTTGTTGGTGCGATTGCAAATCAGAATTACGAACTACCAGAACAAGCAATTAGTAATCTTAGAGAAAAGTTAATGAGAGTTGGATTAGAATTTGGTACTGTTCCAGCAATGACTGAGAACAAAGGTTCATTTAGTTTACCTCTAAGTTTGTTTGGTGGAAGATTTGGTAAAGACGAGAATACACCATTTAACGAATTTTTAAACGATGATGGTATTTCAAACAAAGTTGAGGGTGGATTAAAACTTGAACTTTCTTATGAAATGCAAGAAAACAACGCTTGTAAAATCACTGCTTCTATTAAATAGAAAGTAGGTACACTCGTATGTACGAGAAGATAACAAGTGAAAATGTTATGATGTTTGCTATTAAACATTATGACAATAGACATCTTGGTGGTGAACAAGAATTTTTTGATGATCTTAAAAGAATAAAGTACATCAAAAGATTATTCAAACGTTATCTTGATACGGGTGAACTTAGAGAACGTTTACTTTTAAATCATTTCATAGTCCTTAAAAATATGTTTGGTGCAGATGCTGCCATAACATTACTCCTATTTAAAATAGAAAGAGAATATTGGTCTTTACTAAAGACTTTTTTAGTCTTTCTAAACATGTTAAAAGACGGTGAATTATCAGACATTGAAATAAATGATACCGTCCTTGACAAATTAAAGGAAATATAAAATGGGAAGAGCAGTAGATTTATTTGTAACTTATAGATTTTTAAAGTTACTCACGACTCCATTTGAAAAACAAGATGCATTTAAATTAGGTATCATTGATAAGAATGGTCATAGAATTAAGAAAGAAAAATCTACTAAACCAGCAGTAGAACTATCTACCACTGAATTAAAAAACGCATATACAATTCTACATAAATTAGTTTTCAATATTAAAAAGATTTTTGCAAAAGTACCTGGTCTTAGAACAAAAGTTGGTACTTATGCTGCCGCACTATTCTTACTCAAGGATACATTCAAGGAAAGTGTTGAAGACCCAGACACATTCGAAAAACAATTTCTAAACTATCTAGAAGAACAAGGAATAGAATTAGACGGTTCTATTGACGAAGAAGTCATAGGATTTGGCGAACAACTTCCAAAAGGGAAGTATCGTCTAAAACAAGATATACTAAATAAACAAGAGGAAGAATTATCGGCAAAGAAAGGCGATGTAGTAATCGCATTTGACGATGAACCACCTGTGGACACGGTTCTTGGTGTTGATATCTTTCCTGTTGTACATGAAAAAACGCAAGAGAAAATATATATAAGTTTAGAGGATATAGAAAATGCCTAAGACATTCGCAGAGATGAGAGAAAATGATGCTCGAGCAAGAGCACAAAGAGCTCGTGATATGATACAATATTACGATGGTCAAAAAATGAAACGTACAATGATGTTAAAGTACGATAGAAATCCAACTAAAATTGTATCTGCTTTAAAACAAATGGGTAAGAGATTAAAACTTACTGCAAAGAAAAAAGGTAAAGAGTATGCAATCTCAGGTGATCTAAGAGATTTAAATATGTTTATGAGATACTTAAACACTAAAGGCATCGAACCAGATGTAAAATTAGAAGATGTAAAACAAGAAGATATGACTAAGTATTATAGTGATCAATCACTAGGTATTGGTAAACCAAAAACTTACAATCCAAAAACTAAAAGTTTTGAAGAAGATGCTCCTGCAAATTCAGCAGGTGCTGGAAATATAGCAGGTATCGGAGTTGGACCAGATGGTGAACCTGGTATCAAAAGAAAGAAAAAGAAAAATCCTTACGATGGTCGAAGAAGAGAAGCAAAAGCATTTTTCAACAGAATGACTGAAAGAAAAAAATCAAGACTAGCAGCTCAGGCAGTAAAACAAGTAGAAAATTTTAATCACGAATATAGTTTAGTAGAAAACAATATTAAAATGTTAAGAGATATTGTAAAGAAGAAACAAAACAAACCTGTCAGATTTAAAGACGGTCAAATGAGAGTTGATCTAATGACGGCAAGCGCAATCACTCAAGTTTACGATAAAGTAAATTCAGCAAATAAAGCAAAGATTGACAAAATGATAAACTCTAGAAAAGCAGATTTCTTAAAGATTACAAATGCAGTTTATAAAATGATTAACAAGTAAGGAGTATATCATATGTTTGAATTAATTTTAGCATTAGCAATGAAATTTTGGCAGTGGAGTATATTAGTCGCTGTCGTTATTATCGCAGCATTAATAAATGCTTTAGACAGAAAAAAGAAACCAAATTTAACATTTAGTTATAGTGAAATGCCATCACTACAACCTGTACCAATCAAAACAAAAGGCAAAGGATTTTGGGGAGGTATTGTAATGTGGTTATTATCAACAAGAAATTGGGTTATAACTAAAGATTGGAAATATGAAATAAACGGTGAAAAATATGTAATTCCAGCAGGGTTTCAATTTGATGGTGCAAGTATACCTAAATTTTTAAGAACATTTTTCTCACCAGTTGGTGTGTTATTAATGGGTGGATTAGTGCATGACTACATGTACAAGTACACTGCTTGTAAACCAACAAGTAGCAAAAAACCTTTATTAGTTGTAGATCAAAAAAGAGCAGATGAAATTTTTAGAGACATAAACATAATTAACAATGGTTTTTATGTAATGAATTATCTTTCTTATTGGTCACTAAGAATAGGTGGTTTTGTTGCTTGGAATGGTCACAGAAAAAGAAACGCAAAGATCAAATAAATGAAAACATTCAAAGAGTATGGTGGATATGTAGATATTACAGTAGGTGGAAGAAGTCATGCATATGGACTAATGAATCCTATAGGTGATCTAAGAACTGAACCTTTGAATGCAAGTGCAAGAAACAGACAACTAGATAATGTATCTGCGAAATTAAATAAAAAAGATAGATTAGAATATCTTAAATTATTAAACAAGGCGTTAAAAGTAATGCCTGCATCCCCTAGACAAAAAGACATAATTAAACAATTGAACGTCTATCGAAAGAAAGCATCAGCAAGACCCTTGACAATACCTAAATAATCTGTTAAATTATTGACATGTTATTAAAAGATTTTGTAAATAATTTGCTTGGTGTCACCTGTAGTGATTGTGACTTAGATTGTTATAAAGCAATCTACACAACTAAATGTCCTTGTAAGGCTTGTAAAGTTTGTGTTGAAGGTCTTCAAGATGAGGAGTGCAAGTGGACTAAATGGAAGTCTTTTGATTATTATAAAGATACTGTTGAGTTTGCAGACTTTTCAAAAACAGGTTATGAATATATTGGAAATGTGACTCCACCTGAATTATCTTTTTTACAGGTGATTGCTCAAGACATAAGAGCAGACGGTCATAATAAAGATAATGTTTATACATATGGTACACATGAATTATTAGATAAGTGGGCGTTAGAAACTTTTCCTGATGTTAAGTTTCAAGACGTAAGAGTGCAGATGCAAGAACCAGGGCAAAAAGTTGACCCGCATGTTGACACGTTGGTAGGACACTTAAAAAATTGGATGGCAATAGACCCATCCCTAGCAGAGTTAAACCATTCAATGGCAGAACCTGCACCAGAACTAAAAGCAGTAAGATACTTTATTGCTTGTGAAGACCACGTTGAGGGTCAAAATTTTATGTTTAATAACAAACCTTGGGTTTGGAAAAAGGGTGATGTTGTATCTTTAGACGTACATAGAGGTATGCATAATACTTTTAATGAGAGTGATAAAGATAGATATATAATTAAATTAACAGGTAGGTATCTGCCTAGTAACTAAGGAGACTAATATGTTTGGTTGGGTAAAAGACAGATGTAAAGAATTAACATCATTACACGGTGGAGCAATGATCGCTGTAGGAGTTGTTGTTTTATTCTTTAGTCCATTGGCCAAAATTGCAGCATGGGCTGCGATTGCATACGGCGTCTGGGCAATTTGGAAGAAAGACTAATTTATGTTAGGACTTAGATTATTTTTTATTGGAATACTCGCCAGTGCTGTAGTAGGTGCTGGCGTGTATGTTATGAAACTAAGAAGTGACAACGCAATACTAAAAGCAAATGCAGTCAAAATGGAATCAGCAATTAGTGAACAACAAGAACTAATTACAAAACAAAAAGAAGATTTTCAAGAAATATTAAAAGCAAATAATAAAATGAATGAGTTAGTGAACAATCTTAAAAAAGATTTAGAAGATTTAGATAAAAGATTTAATAAAAAGAATAGAGATTTTGGTAAACTCGCAATAGAGAAAACCAAAGTGATAGAAAGAATTATGAACAAAGGGAGTGTCAATGCACAAAGATGTATAGAGATTGCAAGTGGTGCTCCATTAACAGAAGAAGAACAAAATGCTACAAAGAAATCTGAGATTAATACTGAGTGTCCTAGTATCGCTAATCCTAATTACATCCCTTACTAGTTGTTCGGGTGTAAAAAAATTAGAGATATTTAAAACAGAAGTAGAAAGAGAAAAACTTAATCTACAAAAACCTACACCTTTAGAATTAGAAAATTTAAGGTGGATAATTATAACTAGTAATAATGCAGATGAAGTTTTTGCTAAGTTAGAAGAACAAGGTATTGACCCAGTTATATTTGGACTAACAGATAAAGACTTTGAATTGTTATCTAAAAACTTTGCTAGAATACGTAATCAATTAAAAATTACAAATGATTTATTAGATCAATATAAAGAATATTACGAGGAATCTGAAAGTAAAGAAACAGATAAATAGTTTTGATGAGCGACCTTCAAACAGATGTAGAAATCCTAAAAAAAGAAATGTATGATATGAAAAAGATTCATACACGTCTAGATAACGCAATCACTAAAATAACAGACGTGTCAAGTTGTATCAATAAAATGTTAGCAGTACACGAAGAAAAGATATCTGCTCAAGAAGATACAATATCTAACACAAACTTTGTATTTGAAACAAGACGACAAGAGTTTAATAACGACATAAAAGAAATACATTCTAGAATAACTAGAAACAATGAGGAACTATTAGCAAAGATAGGGAAACAGCATTTAGAAAGAACTGAAGCCATGAATAAATTAAAAAGTGAAATGATGGCTAAAGTCGGAACTCTAGAAAAATGGCGTTGGATTATGATTGGTGGAAGTATAGTAGTTGGATTTATACTACATAAAATCATGAATTTTAGCATTTTAATATCTTGACAATCTCTCAATAACCCTATATGATGATACGTTATGGATAAAGTTTACTATAAAACTTTGCAACCTTTGATTGACTCAGGTCACATACAAGCAGCAATAAATGGCACGTATAAATTTCCTAGTGGTGTTAACCTTTTTCCTGGCACTAGTTGCATGTTCAAGTGTTCGTTCTGTGGACGAAATTACGAAGCAAAAGACCCAAACTACAATTATTTTTACGATACCCTTTTAGATCAAGATCCTAAAGACAATCCATATAGATATAATATTTCTGGCGGTTTAGAACCTCTTACTTACAATGAGATAGATAGACTTTGTAAAGATTTACATGTTAGAGGTTTTAAATCTAGATTAATTACAAATGGTTTTTTATTAACACAAAGAAACATAGAAAGAAAACCAAACTTATTAACTTTAGATCATATTAGAATTTCGCTTTATGGTTACAATAAAGAACAAACATATTTAACTACTAAACATCCTAAGGCTTTTGATATTGTTAAAAATAATTTAACAGAATATAATAAGATGAAAGGTCAACCACCCTTACATATTAATCATGTAATTTTACCTACAGACTTTGAAAACTTAAATCAAATATTAAATTACATAGATGACATAGGAGGTGTGGATACTTTATCACTTAGAGAGGATTTTTCTTTTCACTACCCGATTAATGATCGGAATCGACTAATGGATAAACTCTTAGAATTTGATGAAAAAATAAATAGTAGAACAATAAATGTTGACTATGGGTATGCCCTACAACAATTGGTAGAGGGAAGAGAGGCAAGTCTTATAAGAGTTGATTGGACACAATTGACAGAGACACAATCGCCTCAAGTTAAAATCGCCATAGATCCTAGAGGTGATATATATTCATACTTTGAGGCAGCATTTATTGACAGACTTAATTCAGAAAGGCATATCTTAGGAAATGTTATCAACTCTTCAATACAAGAAGAACTATCAAAACTAAAAAAAATTAAACCACAAGAGGGCGACACCGATTTTTTCGATGCGTTCAATCATGTGATAGAAAGTTATAAATGGATGAAATTACAAGAAATGCACCAGTAATAAAGTTTGAAAAAACTATTGCTAAATTTTTTGGAGCACCTTACGGTGTTGCGACTGATTGTTGTACAAATGCTTTAGAACTATGTTTTAGATTAGATCAACAACAAAGAGGTAAGGCTGTTGTAATAGCAAAAGTACCTTTCTACACTTATCATTCTATTCCAATAATGCTAGACAAGATTGGTCAGGCATGGAAATTTGAAGATAATAAATGGGAAGGTTATTATAACTTAACACCAGATATCATTGACGCAGCTGTTTATTGGAAAAAAGGTGGATATCAACCTGGTACAAAAATGTGTATCAGTTTTCAAAGAACAAAACATTTATCTACAGATAGAGGTGGAATAATTTTATTAGATAATGAGGAAGACGCTTCACTATTAAGAAAGATGGCATATGACGGAAGAGCAAGAACGGATGTGGCATGGTGGAAACAAGAGATTGATGTAATAGGATATCACTATTATTTGTCACCATCCAAAGCAGAACTCGGACTAAAAAATTTTGAAGCAGTAAAAGACGCCCAAGTCAAAGAGAAAAATTGGGATTACTATAGACGTATAGATAACTATCCAATATTCAAGAAAAAGAACTCTTAACCCTTGACAATCCTTTAATTATGTGGTATTATCATATCTATGTACCTAGAACAAAAATATCTATTGTTGGCGTCTTCTCAACTAAGTCACTTTAAAAAGAAGTCTAATTCCCTATTTAATTTCAGGTGTCCTTATTGTGGTGATTCGCAAAAGAGTAAAACGAAGGCAAGAGGATATGTATTCGTAAAAGAGAATAGTCTAATTTTTAAATGTCATAATTGTGGAGTAGGTGCCTCATTACCTAATCTAATTAAGTTTCTAGATATTAAATTATATAATGAGTTTATGACAGAGAAATTTAGGAAGACACCTAATCTAATAGATGAAGAGTTAAAACCAAAAACAAAAGAATTACTTAGAGAGTCACAATCTAGATTAAGAACTATTAAAAAGATATCACAACTTCCAATAGATCATGTTGCTAGAAAATTTTGTGACAAGAGAATGATTAGTAATGATAAACATTATCTCTTATATTATACTACACATTTTTACAAATTTGTTAACACACTTATAACAAATAAATTTCCAAGTATAAAAGACGATCATCCTAGATTAATAATTCCTTTCTTTGATGAAAAAAATATTTTGTATGCGATTCAAGGACGCTCATTGGCAGACGAGTTTCCTAAATATATCACTATCAAGATTGACGAAGACAAAGATAAGTTATATGGTTTAGAACGAGTTGATTGGTCTAGAACTGTTTACGTTGTTGAAGGTCCAATTGATAGTTTATTTTTAGATAATTGTATTGCAACAGCACAATCGGATTTGAGAATACGTAATAAAGATGTGGCAGTTTTAATACCTGATAATGAACCTAGAAATTTAGAGGTAGTAAAACAAATAGAAAAATATATTAATGAAGGTTATAGAGTTGTAATATGGCCAAGTGATATAAAAGAGAAAGATATCAACGAAATGATTTTGTCTGGTAAAACTAATATCAAAAGTATTGTTGATGAAAATACTTTTAGTGGTTTACTTGCGAAGACAAAATTATCTCAATGGAAAAAAGTTTAATGTGGTCAGATACATATCAAAATGCTGAACTTAATTTAGATATTGAACTGACAACTAATTGTAATGCAAGGTGTCCTCAATGTTCTAGGACAGATGAACTAAATGTAAACAAAAGAAAAGATTGGTTACCTTTGCAACAGGTGTCAATAGAAGTTTTTAAGAAATGGTTTCCCATAACTAATTCAATTAAAAATTTTCATTTCTCAGGTAAGTTTGGTGACCCTGGCATGTGTAAAGATTTGAAAGAGATTGTAGAATATATTATTAACAGTAATGATACTTCAACAATTTCTATTAATACAAATGGGAGTATGAGAGACGAGGACTTTTGGTTTAGTCTAGGATTATTAGGTAAAGAAAGAATACATATTATTTTTGATGTTGATGGCATAGATCAAAAAATGCATGAGTTTTATCGCAGAGGAACAAACTTAAAAAAAGTTTTAAGTAATTTAGAAGCGACATGTCAAACACTTGCAAAAGTTTCTGTACTAACAGTTATGTTTAAACATAATGAAAACTATATTGAAGACATACAAAATATGTGTAGAAAATTAGGAGTGAAAAATTTTGATACAGTTGAAGGTAATGCTTTTTGGGATGGTCCTAATTATGATTTTATAGATGAAGATGGTAACAAACAAGTGTTAGAACAAATTACTAGAAAAGATAGAGAACAAGGTTTAGAAAGATCTGATAGAAGAGTAAGAGATCATAGACATTGGCATAAACCATATAAGGAAATAGTTTGTTTGGCTGCAAAGGATAAAAATTTACAAGTAACATCAAAAGGTCTTGTCATGCCTTGTTGTCATTTATCAACTTTAGAAAAATCTATTTTTTACAAAAGAGGATTACAACATGATGAATACATTTCTACAAATGGTAATGATGATATAAATCCTACAATGAAAGATTTTATTGACAATGATAAAGATTTTAATTTAAATTATAATACGATAGATAGTATAGTGAACAATGTTTGGTATAAAGAAAAATTACAGAAATCATGGCAATCAGAAACTAGTGCTTCGTTTGCATGTAAAAATGTTTGTGGAGTATGTTAATGAGCAATTATAAAGATCCGTTTGGAAGTAAGTCATACTGCACTAAACCTTTTTGTCAAATATTTACAGACGCAGCCAATAGATATAGATTGTGTGCTGACGCTGGGATAACGGATGAAATAAAGGACATGAATATAGAAACAACTTTACCTTTAGATTATTTTCACTCACCAGAAATGGACAAAGTAAGAGAGAAAATGTTAAAGGGTGAAAAGATAAGTGGATGTGAAATTTGTTATGAACACGAATCTAAAACAGGTTGGTCTTATCGTCAAACATATATGTCAAGGCTTGATGAATATGGTTTAACAGAATTTCCTACTGCACCTTTAAAACCAAGAATTAAATTAAGAACGATTGGTACCAAGTGTAATCTAGGTTGTTATATGTGTAGAGCTTATGATTCATCAACAAGACGTATGGAATTAAATCAAGCAAATTTATGGGATTTGTGGCGTGAGACAGGAATTAAAGAATATGAAAATACTAGAGTTAGAAGTATAGGTAAGCAAAGACATAAAGAAATTTTAAAACATCTTAAAGAGAATGAAGATGGTATTCATATGTTTCATATGTGTGGTGGTGAACCATTAATATTAGATAGATGTTGGGAAATACTTGATCAAGTTTCAGACAAAGCAGCTGCAAAACAAAAAT
>MDTE01022928.1_pt1 | contig 12835 bp, 11 predicted proteins | sample 811231 | NCBI WGS metagenome assembly MDTE01 (sample SAMN05326651, study PRJNA326480) | marine metagenome | isolation source: seawater | place: Indian Ocean: Red Sea | collected 2010
CATAAATTCGTTGGCTCTGCTCAAGATCACAAAAAAATTGGTGAAGGTGAGACGGGTCTTAACACAGGAGGCATGGGGGCATATTCACCAGCACCAATCTTGAATGATAAATTAAAAGAAAAAATAGAGAGAAAAATCATCATCCCCACGTTGAAAGCTCTTAAAAAAAAAGGTTTTCCGTACAAAGGTTTTTTATATGCCGGATTAATGATTTGTAAAGGTAACCCCTATTTAATTGAGTATAATGTTAGAATGGGAGATCCAGAATGCCAGGTCATTTTACCGAGAATTAAAACTGACTTGATAAATATAATTAAAGCATCGATAGAGGATAGATTAAAATCATTAAAAATTTCATGGAGCAAAAAGAAATGTATGACAATTGTGTTATGTTCAAAGGGATACCCTCTTAAATATAAAAAAAATGTCTTGATACCTAATTTACTAAAACTAAAACACGATAAATCATTTAAAATTTATCATGCTGGTACTAAGATTTTAAATGATGAAGTTTACGCAATAGGAGGTAGAGTTTTAAATATTAATAATATAGGTAAAAATTTTAGACTAATTCGAAATAAAATACTCTCGTTAATACATAAAATTAATTGGAAAAAAGGCTATTATAGAAAAGATATTGGATGGAGAATAATTAGGAAAAAATGAGAATTATTGGTGGTACATTTAAGGGAAAAAAAATTGGTTTCATAAAAAATGAAACTACTAGACCTTTAAGAGACTTTGTTAGAGAAAATTTGTTTAATTTAATCTTATATTCAAAAAAAATAAAAAATGATCTGAGATTTTCAAAAGTTTTAGATTTATATTGTGGTGTTGGCTCATTTGGTATCGAATGCATTTCTAGAGGTGTTAAAGAATTAGTATTTGTTGATGCAGATAAAAAGGCGAACACAACTTTAGAAAAAAATTTGAAATTAATTGGAAATCCAAGAAATTACCGTGCATTCAACTTTTCAGTAGAAAGATCCATTAAGCTTTTACAGGATGAAAAGTTTGATATTTTTTTTTTAGACCCTCCATACAAAGATAACGAATTTGTAATATCACTTAGCTTGATAAAAAATTTTAAGATATATAATAAAAACAATTTAGTAATCGTACATAGAGAAAAAAATCATTTTGACCTACCAGGTTTTATTGATGTGATTTTTGAAAAAAAATATGGAAGATCAAAATTAATGTTTGGAAAAATTAAGTAAGAATTTTTTTGGTTAAAATTTTTACCTGTTCTACTGCTGGTTGATTAAATGGATTAATCCCTAAAAGTTTGCCTGTAATTATAGTCTCTAGCATGAAAAAAACTAAAAATTCAGTAACACCTCTCTCTGTTTTATCACTCATAAAAATTTCCTTGTACGGAATTTTTTTCATTCTGAGAGTTTTAATTAACGCTTCCTTTTGAGCGTTTTTAATCTGATTAAATGATTTTGTTTTAAGAAAAGAATATTTTCCTGTAAAAATATTTTTGGTAGGTTTTTTGTCTTCTTCTTTTAATGAAAGTATGTAAAAAATTTTATCTCGTTGTCCATCAAGATAAAGTTGTAAGAGACTGTGATGATCCTTTGGTGCAGGGGACAGTACCGGAAGTATCCCAAGATTTTTTTTTCCTAAACTCTCAGATATTAATTGCTGACACCATAAAACAAGATTGTGAAGCTTCGATGAATATGTCAAAAATATTAAAGAGCCAATTTTTTTTGATTTATAAATTTCACTATTTAAATTAACACTTTCTTTTAAGGTTGTGATGAATCTATTCGATATTTTTTTTGAAAAAAAGTTTCTAAGAGCTTTTATATTTAGACCCATAAAAAAACAAGGGATCAAACCAACCTCAGATAATACTGAATATCTTCCCCCAATAAATTTATTATGCTCAACTAATTCTATTTTTTTTCTTTTTGAAAATTTATAAAGAGAATTATTTTTTTTCTCCGTAATAATTATAGTATTACTTTTATTAAAGTTTATATTATTCAAATAATTGATATTAGTTAAAACTTCTAGTGTTTCACCAGATTTAGAAATAATCAGAAACAAGGAATTTTTTCCTTTTGTGCAGTTTACTTCTTTAATTTTATTTATATCTAAACTATTTAAAAAAATTACGTTCTTTTTGATTTTTTCCTCAAATAGGGAATATATTGCCATTGCTCCCAAACTCGAACCACCTAGCCCAATTACAATTATATTCTTAAATTTTTTAAATTTTTTAAATTTCTTGAAATTAACTTTTTTCAAATAGTTTTTATTAAAGTTATAATAAAAACTATCATTAAAATTTTTTTCTTTGTCCAGGTTTTGTAAAAAATTATCGATGATCTTGTTGTGTTTAAAATTTTTTTTTCTATAAAATAAATCGAAATTTGTTTTAATTTTTAATTTCATTTAATATAGTTTTTTCTAGGTTCCCTATTTTTTTTTCTTTAATGTTCTTTGAGTTCTTTTTTATATCTTTATTTATATCACCGGGAACTGGTAATTCTCTCAAATTAGGTGGAATTACAAGTGGTTGGTTTTTCTTTACCAAAAATTCATCTGTCGAGCTTACCTTTTCATTCCTCATAACCTTACCTACTTCATCAACGGTTTGACAATTTGATAAAATGATAAATATTATGAAGTAAATGAATTTAAGCTTGTTTTTTAAAAATTTCATAAAATAAAATACAAATTATACCAGTTGTTATAAAAATATCAGCAATATTAAACGTAAACCAGTGAAATTCTCCATAATGTAAATCAATAAAGTCCGGAACTGAAAAATAAATTAACCTATCAATTAGGTTTCCTGTTGCTCCTCCAATAACCAAAGCAAAAAAAAATTTTTCTCTAGAATTCGATTTGAAAAAGAAATAAATCAGAAAAATTATTATTATTGATATTAACAACGTCATCAGTTGATAGGCTAAGGTATCGTCAAAGCTAAAAAAACCGAAAGCGACTCCACTATTCCAAACTAAATCAAAATTTAAATAATCATTTACAACGATTTCAGTATCAGATGTTTTGAAATAATCTAAAATGTAACTTTTTGACAACCTGTCTAACAGAAAAACGACCCCTAATATAGTCAATGATGGAATAAGTTTCACAAATTTGTTCTCTGTTTTTATTAAGCCAGTGAATTTTTTGCCGTCTCGCATCTTTCGCATTTTCCTTTCACAATTTTCCAACATCGAGAGCATTTGTCTCCGACCGCTAATTTTACTGTAATATTCAAATCGTCAATTTTCTTGTCCAAGCACAATTCAGCTGATGAAACAATTAAGTATTCCTGTAAGTCTATTCCTGATAATAGTTTATAGTTTGTTTCATTAGCCTTTATTTCAACAAATGCTTCTAAACTAGATCCAATCTCTTTAGCGGTTCTTTTTTCTTCTATCGCGATATTAACCTTTTCTTTTATCTTAAGGAGACTTTCCCATTTCTCTTTAAGTTTCGGATTATTCCAAGTTTCAGGGAGATTATCAAAATTAGATAAATGTATACTTTCACTTTTTGGATTTAAAAGATTAAATATTTCTTCAGTTGTGAATGCAAGGATAGGCGCAAACCATTTTAATAAGCACTCTAAAATAATGTTTAAAGTAATTACGCAATTTTTTCTTTTCTTAGATTGAAAACTGTCACAATACAGGACGTCTTTTCTAATATCAAAATAAAAAGAGGATAAATCTAAGGTACAGAAATTTAATAATTCTTTGTAAAGTTTATGAAAATTATAATCATTAAAATTCTTATCTATTGATCTTTTTAAGTAAAATAATTTGCATAATATGTATCTTTCAAGTTCATCGAATGAGGACAATTCGATTTTTTCAAAGTCCTGTTTTTCAAATTTATCTTTTATATTTCCTAGTAAATATCTAAAAGTATTCCTAATTTTCCTGTACGATTCTGCATGCTGGGCTAATATTACTTTATCTATTCTAAGATCCTCCGAATAGTCAGATGCGGCAACCCAAACTCTTAAAATATCTGCACCGTAATTTTTTAAAATTTCTTCGGGAAGAATAACATTTCCTGCTGATTTTGACATTTTCATACCTTTACCATCAACGACAAAACCGTGTGATAATATTTTATCAAAAGGTGCTCGTCCTCTTGTTCCGCAAGACTGAAGCAAAGAGGAGTGGAACCATCCCCTGTGTTGATCAGATCCTTCAAGATACATGTCGGCAGGCCATTTCAAATCCTCCCTTTTTTCTAAAACAAAACTATGAGTTGATCCGCTATCGAACCATACTTCAACTATATCGTTTAGCTTTTCAAATTCATTTGCATTATGTTCTTTACCTAAAAACCTTGAAGCATTATCAGTAAACCAGCAGTCTGATCCTTCCTTTTCGAAAATATTAGCAATGTTATCGATGACTTTTTTGTCTTTCAGTGGTTGCTGGGTTTTTTTATTAATAAAAATTGGTAAAGGAACTCCCCATACTCTTTGGCGAGAGACACACCAATCAGGTCTTGTTTGTATCATCGAAAGTAGTCTCTCTCGTCCCTTCGGAGGATAAAAAGATGTTTCATTTATTGCTTTAATAGCTTTATCACGCAATGCATTGCTTTCCATTGATATGAACCATTGAGGAGTAGCGCGATAAATTAAAGGCGCTTTTGATCTCCATGAGTGAGGGTAACTGTGCCTTAATGTATCACTACCTAAAAGTTTTTTCTCATTTTTTAGAGACTCGATTATCTTAAGATCAGCTTTGAAAACATGAACATTTTTAAATCCTGGAATTTTATCTGTGTATAAACCAGCACCATCAACTGTATAATCAGATTTTATATTATTTTTTAAACAAAGGTTAAAGTCATCAGGACCGTGACTTGGTGCGCAATGAACTAAACCTGTCCCCTGTTCAAGATTAACGAAATTTGCATCTAATAAGGGCACGTCATGGTCAAATCCTAAATTTGAGAATGGGTGTTCACAAATTGTGTCTTTTAAAAATTCACCTTGGAAGTTTTTTAATATTTTAAAATTCTTTAAATTGCATTTTTCTGTAACTGAATTAACAAGATCAGTAGCTATTATAATTTTCTTTCCTTTGAAATAAGATGTTTGCTCGATTTCCAACAAAGAGTACTGCAGATTTTCACTATACGCTAGAGCTCGATTTGCTGGAATTGTCCATGGGGTTGTCGTCCATATAATAACATTGGAACCTAAAAGAAAATCTTGACGAGATTTAGTAATTTCAAATCCCGCGTAAATAGTATTTGAAGTATGCTCAAAATATTCTACCTCTGCATCCGCTAAAGCAGTTTTTTCTACTGTAGACCACAATACTGGTTTAAAGCCTTGATATAAATCTCCTCTAAGCAAAAATTTACCTAACTCTCTCACAATTTGTGCTTCTGCGGAAAAACTCATAGTAGAATAGTAATTCTCAAAATCTCCTGTAACTCCAAGCCTTCTAAATTCTTCTATGTGAATTTTTATCCATTTTTTTGCAAATTCTCTACACTCAGTTCTAAAATCTTTTACAGGAACATCGTCTTTATTTTTTTTATTCTTTTTATATTGCTCCTCAATTTTCCACTCAATTGGGAGTCCATGACAGTCCCAGCCTGGCACGTATACTGAGTCTTTACCGTACATTTGGTGAAATCTTGTTATCATGTCTTTTAAAATTTTGTTTAAAGCGGTACCCATATGAATATGCCCGTTAGCATAAGGAGGTCCATCATGAAGAATAAACTTCTTTTTTCCCTTTGAGCTTTTTCTTAGTTTTTCATAAAGGTTAATTTTTTTCCATTTTTCTACTATTGAAGGTTCCTTATTTGGAAGATTTGCCTTCATTGAGAAAGATGTTTTAGGTAGCGATATGGTCTCTTTTGACATTTTTCGTTAAATCTTTTTTAAATCTTTAATAATCTGCGACTTAAGCTCATTAATATTCTTAAATTTTTTCTCTGGTCTAATAAATTTTTTAAATAATACTCTAATACTCTTATTATACAAATTTTGATTAAATCCAAATATATTTACTTCTAAATTTATATCATTAACGCCAAAAGTTGGTCTATAGCCAACATTCGCAATGCCTTTATAGAAATCTTTTGATCCTTTGAGACCCACATCAACTGAATACACGCCTAACTTAGGAATCAAATAGTCTTTTAAATTTATGTTACATGTTGGAAAGCCAATTTCTCTACCTCTTTTCATTCCTTTGACTACTTTTCCTTGAATAGTCCAATTTCTTTTTAAGAATCGATTAGCATTAATTATATTTCCATTTTTTAGATAATTTCTTATTTTTGTAGATGAAATAACTTTGTTAAGCATTTTAAGTGGTTTAATCACTTTTATTTTATATAAAAAATTATTTTCATATTTTTTTAATTTTTTAATATTTCCCTCTCGATTTTTCCCAAATCTGAAATTATTGCTAACAAGAATATATTTTGCTTTAGTTTTAAGATATATATTTTTTTTTATAAATCTTAAATAATCAATCTTACTAAATTCTTTATCAAATTTTTGAATAATAAGAAAATCGATATTTAACTTTTTCATAATTGAAATTTTTTGATCAATTGAATTTATTCTGTAGTTTTTTAATTTTTTGAAAAAAGCTCTAGGAATAGGTTCAAACGTAATTACACCAAATTTAATTTTTTTTGATTTGGCCAATCTTTTAGCCTGATTAAAAATTTTTTGATGGCCTGCATGAATTCCGTCAAAATTACCAATAGCAATCACAGAGTTTTGAAATTTTTTATCTATATTAAAACTTTTATAAATTTTCATTTCACCATTTTAATTTAGGTTGATAAAATTTACTAATAACATCGTAATTATATAGTAATTTAACAATATCCTTTTCATTATCAATTTCGTTCTTATGGATACCTTCGTATATAAACACTGAGTCTATTTTTAACTTATTTGCTCCTAAAATATCTGTATTTAAATTATCACCAATTGCAATAGCTCTTTCATTTTCTTTGAGAAACATTTTATAAATTTCCTTATATGGTTTTCCAAAATAGATTACATCGCCACCAAGGTTTTTAAAAATCGACGCAACCGTGCCTGCGCAAAATTCACTAATATCTCCTCTGTGCACTGTAAGGTCGGGATTTGTACAAATTAATTTTTTATTAGTAAAATTTTTTAAAAGTTCTTTATAATAGTCAAGGTTATTCAAATTATCATCAAATAGACCTGTGCAAAGAATATAGTCACAATCACTCAGGTTTTTCTTGTTCTGTTCCAAACCTTTAAATAATGAGTTGTCTCTCTGTGGCCCAAGATGATAAAAATATTTACCAAACTTTTCTGATTTAATAGCTATTGAAGATGCTTCACCTGACGTAAATACATTTTTTAAATATTTCTCATTCATGTTTAATTTTTTTAAAAAATTGATGACATTTTTACTTGGTCTAGGAGCATTAGATAAAAAAACTATCTTTTTTTTCATATTGTGCAATTTTTCAATTGTAAGAATTGCGTCTTCGTTCAGCTTTATCCCGTTGTGTACCACGCCCCATAAATCTATTATGAAAGTGTCATAATTTTTCGCTATTTCACCTAAATGTTCTAATTTTTTCAAAATAAACCCCTTAAATTTGTTTTAAAATCTCATAAAATATTTGTCAAAAATATAACAAAATTAGGCTTTTTAAGAATTTTATGTTAAATCTCTTGAAATTTTATAAAAATATACCATATCAAATGCATTAATTTATAGGAGAATATATGAAATTTAGACCTCTTCATGACCGTGTTCTAATAAAGGTCCTTGATAGCGAAGAAAAAACAGCTGGTGGAATAATAATTCCCGATACTGCTAAAGAAAAACCTCAAGAAGGAGAGGTTGTAGCAATCGGTCCAGGTATAAAGAATGATCAAGGAAAGTTATCTCCGTTAGATGTTAAGGTAGGCGATATTGTTTTATTCGGGAAATGGTCTGGTACGGATGTTAAAATTGACGGTAAAGAATATAGCATAATGAAAGAAGCTGACATTATGGGGATATCAAAAAGAAAATAAATTAGGAGATTATAATGGCGAAATTAATTAAATTTGATACAGAAGCTCGAGCAAAAATGCTTAAGGGAGTTAACACTTTGGCTAATGCAGTTAAAGTAACTTTGGGTCCTAAGGGTCGAAATGTTGTAATGGATAAATCGTACGGGGCACCAAGAACTACAAAAGATGGGGTTTCCGTAGCAAAAGAAATTGAATTAGATGATAAATTTGAAAATATGGGTGCTCAAATGGTTAAAGAAGTTGCAAGCAAAACCAATGATAATGCGGGCGACGGGACTACGACTGCTACTATTTTAACTCAGTCAATAGTCACTGAGGGATTAAAGTACGTGACCGCCGGAATGAACCCAATGGATATTAAACGCGGCATAGACAAAGCTGTTGAACACGTTATTGGGAAACTTAAGTCCTCTTCAAAAAAAGTTAAGGCAAACGAAGAGGTTGCTCAGGTTGGAACTATTTCAGCTAATGGTGAAAAATCGATAGGGGATATGATTTCTAAAGCTATGCAAAAAGTTGGTAATGAAGGTGTAATTACTGTTGAGGAAGCTAAAGGTGTAGAAACAGAACTCGATGTGGTAGAGGGAATGCAGTTTGATCGTGGTTATCTATCACCTTATTTCGTAACAAATACAGAAAAAATGACAACAGAGCTAGACAATCCTCTAGTTCTTTTAGTTGAGAAAAAATTAGCAAACTTACAACCAATGGTTCCACTTTTAGAGTCTGTTGTTCAGGCAAACAGACCATTAATGATAATTTCTGAAGATGTTGAAGGTGAAGCTTTAGCTACTCTTGTTGTAAATAAACTAAGAGGAGGCCTGAAAGTTGTAGCAGTTAAGGCTCCAGGTTTCGGTGATAGAAGAAAGGCGATGCTGGAGGATATAGCAATTTTAACAGGTGGACAGGTTATTTCAGAGGATTTAGGTATAAAACTTGAAAACGTTAAAATAGGAGATCTTGGCTCTTGTAAAAAAGTAAAAATAGATAAAGAAAACAGCACTATAGTTGCCGGTGAAGGTAAAAAATCCGATATTGAAGCTAGATGTAATCAAATAAGAGCAGAAATTAATGAAACTACATCTGATTATGATAAAGAAAAACTTCAAGAAAGACTTGCAAAATTAGCTGGTGGAGTAGCTGTAATAAAAGTTGGTGGAGCAACTGAAGTTGAGGTTAAAGAGAGAAAAGACAGAGTAGAAGATGCCTTAAATGCTACTAGAGCCGCCGTTGAAGAAGGTGTTGTTATAGGAGGTGGTTGCGCTTTATTATATGCATCTCAAGATTTAGAAAGCTTAAAAGTAAAAGGTGACGATCAAAAAGCTGGGGTTGATATTGTTAAAAAGGCATTACAATCTCCTATCAGACAGATTACGGCTAATGCTGGAGTTGATGGATCTGTAGTTGTTGGTAAACTTCTAGAGGGCAAAAAATCTTCACAAGGATATGACGCACAAAATGAGGAATACGTTGACATGTTTTCTAAAGGAATAATTGATCCAACAAAAGTTGTCAGATCTGCGTTACAAGATGCTGCTTCAATCGCAGGTTTATTAATTACAACAGAAGCTATGATAGCAGATAAACCAGAGGATAAAGATGCTGGTCCTGCAATGCCACCTATGGGAGGTGGTATGGGAGGTATGGGAGGTATGGGTGGAATGGGGATGTAATTTCACTCACCAATAGATTTCAAAAAAGGCTGCAAAATTGCAGCCTTTTTTTTTGCTAAAAATAAACAGGCTGTGGATTTTAAAATTAAGCCATCTTTTAAAACTCTCAAATTGTTATCTTCTAAAGTTTTACCTGTAGAGGTGATATCAGTAATAATTTCTGAAGAACCTATAAATGGGTAGGTTTCAGTAGCACCTAGACTTAATACTAATTTATATTGTGTTACACCTTTTGATATTAAAAAATCATTTGTAAGATTTGGATATTTAGTTGCAACCCTTAATCTTTTATTTTGACGTGATTTCATATCAAATGAGATCTCTTCTAAATCAGCAATTGTTTGAACATCTATCCAATCATTAGGAACTGCCACAACCAAATTGGCATTTCCAAAATCAAGGTTACATTTAATCTTTATTTTACTACGTAAGCTTTTTTCAGATTCGTTTAACAAATCTAAACCTGAAATACCTATATCTAAAGTGCCATCTCCTAATCTTTGAATAATTTCTTTAGCATGTAGATATATGATATTTATATTGGATCTATTTTCTATTTCTGCGAAATAATTTCTTTCTTTATCACTTTTTGAAAATTTTAAACCTTTCTTAACGAAAAAATTTTCAGCTTTTTCTTTAAGCCGACCCTTACTTGGTAATCCTATGGTAATTAAATTTTTCATATATTTTTTAAATTAATTGCCGCTCCTACTGCTGGAATTTTTTTTTTAGCACCTAAACTTTTTAACAAATCATCATAACGACCGCCTCTAGCAATTTCCTTATTTCCAGAGAAAACTTCGAATACTATGCCAGTGTAATATTCTATATCTCTTCCAAAATTTGAAATGAAATTTATTTCCTCTTTTAATCTTTTTAAATTTTGCATAGATTTAAGATCTTTAAAAATATTTTCTTGAAGATTATTTTTTTTTGCAAATAATAGCAGTCTTTCATCAAGTTGTGATAATTTACAATTGATTTTTAAAAATGACCTAATAATTTTAACAATTTTTTTCCCTTCATTGAAGGATCTTGGATCTTTTATTTTTTTATCAAACCTTCTTAATATTTCTGAGATAGATCTACCTGCTATACTTTTTCTTTGATCCATTTTTTTCATTTCATAAAACCGTTTTTTGTCAGTATCAAATGTGACAGAATCTATATCCGAGTTATTCTCTAACCTTTTTAAAAGTTCCTCAAAGTAGCTTGGTCTCCAAAAATGTCTAATTAATCTTAGCTTCCATCTCTCTGGCATGTCTAGTGAATTAATCAATCTTTTAAACAAACTAACGTCTCCAACTTTTATCTGAATTTGTTTTCGTTTAATTTTTTTTGCAGATTTTACAATTGTAAAAATAACCCTGTAATCATCTTGAATTTGATTTTTTGAACCAAAGATTTCAATTCCTAATTGATCATTGACAAAGTCAGAGTTTTGCTTACTTGATCTAAAAGCTTGGCCAGAATAGTAAATCATAGATTTTTTTTTATGTTTAAGATAGTTGATACATGATGCGACCGTAAGGTCTGGTCTTAAACACATGGTTTTGCCATTCTCATTCTTAAAGGTAAGCATTGAACTCCTGAATTTTTCACCTGATCTCTGTATTACATATTCGGAGTCTAGCAGTACATCAGGCTCTGATAAAACAAATCCACTGCTTTTAAATGTTCTGATAATTTTTTCAGATAATTTTTTGTATTTCATTTACTAAATCTTCAATTTTAATTGACTTTTCCTCACCTGAGGTTAGTTCACGTAAAGTCGGTTTACCTATCTTAATTTCATTTTCACCATAAAGAATAACTGCAGGAGATTTTATTTTATTTGCATATTCCATTTGTTTTTTTAACTTGCTTTCTCCGGGATAAATTTCTGTACTAATGTTAGCTCCTCTTAGAATTTTTTGGAGATCAATATAATATTTCATTAGACTTTTATTAAAAACGCAAATTATTATTGGTCGTGTTTGGTTAATTTTGAATTCTTTTTTCTGCATTAACGCATAAACAAGTCGGTCCAATCCTAAAGATATTCCTGTAGCAGGTGCATCATAGTTCCCAAAGTTGCTCACTAGATTATCATACCTTCCTCCACCGCCAATTGAGCCAAATTGAATTATCTGTCCTTTGTTATTTTTAACGTCAAAATTCAAGTTAACTTCAAATATTGGTCCTGTGTAATATTCAAGTCCTCTTACAATGGAGGGATCAAATTTATAGTTACTAAAACCATACTTTTCAAATAATCCAATTATTTCTAACAGATCCTCTGTGTCAGGTGTATCTTTGTTTAACTCTTTTTTAATAGTTTCTATGTTTGATTGATTAAGATTTGCGCCTTTGGTGAAATCTCCAGATTTATCTTTTCTTCCCTTACCTAAAAGTTTTTCGACTTCGTCCCAGCCTAGTCTATCAATTTTATCCAAGGCTCTTAATGTTATTAATTTCTGCTCACCATCATTTATTTTAATATTTTTGAATAATGTTTCTGTAATTTTTCGAGAAGAAATTTTGACCAAGTAATCATTTTTGGTTAAGCCGCATTCCTCAAGTATTTCTGAAATCAGAATGCATAGTTCTGCGTCAGCTTGTAAATTTTTTGTGCCGACAAAATCTGCATCGAATTGTAAGAACTCTCTAAATCTTCCTGGGCCAGGTTTTTCATTTCTCCACACGTTGCCAAGCTGATATCTTTTAAACGGTTTTGGAATTTCCAGATAGTTTTTAGCTACATATCTTGCCAAAGGAGCTGTCAAATCATATCGCAAGGATAGCCAATTTTTTTCATCTTTGAATGAAAAAACACCAGCATCTGGCCTCTCTTTGTCTGGCAGAAATTTACCTATACTTTCTGTAAACTCAAAACTTGGTGTTTCGAGGTACTGAAAACCATATTTAATCATTACTCTTTTAATATTCGTTATTATAAAATCACGAATGAGTAATTCTTTTTCTTGTCTATCGACAAATCCTAAAGGAAGCTCCTTTGAAGGTTTGATCTTTTTATTTTTTGTCATTATCTGGTACAGCAGGGTGGATTCGAACCACCGACCCCTAGTTCCACAAACTAGTGCTCTAACCAACTGAGCTACTGCTGCATAACTCCTTTTTATATTAA
>MDTE01036813.1_pt1 | contig 12834 bp, 6 predicted proteins | sample 811231 | NCBI WGS metagenome assembly MDTE01 (sample SAMN05326651, study PRJNA326480) | marine metagenome | isolation source: seawater | place: Indian Ocean: Red Sea | collected 2010
ATACGAGCGGAACTTGGGTTCAACCTTGCGGGACGGGAAGAGGATCGAATCGAGAATGGCCGCCCGGTTGTTCTTGCGTGCGATCCGGTCCAGGTCGGGCCCCACGGGCTTGCCGGTCTTGCCAACGCGGTGGCAGTTGCGGCACTGGACCCCGGTGGCGGTCGTGAACAGTTGGCGTCCGACGCCCGGGTCACCCTTGAGTTGCAGGATGCTCTGGGAGTCGACGGTCGCGCCAAGTCGCTTGACTCGCTGGTTGTACGGCAAAAACCGTTCGAAGAGATCTCGGATCTGAACGTCGGTGTGTGTGGAACCCGCCCGGATGGAAAGGGTGGCAGCTTGGTTGGGGAGAGGTGACCGGGGATGGTCGATGGCCAACGCCAACTGGAGAGCACCACTGGTAGATGCGAGCATCTGTTCGATGGCGGCCGTCAGGGCGGCAGGGGCGGCGTTGGCACGCCGGATTGACTGTAACAGGCGGTCATGGCGGGCACGGAGTGCCCGGGCCGATGTGTCACCCGTGCCGCCAGGAGCCAGGTCGGGGTCGAGCGACGCAATCCAGTCGTGGACCAGCTGGAGCCCTTGGCGATCGACAACCTCTGAACCGAAATGGGGCATCCGCCCACGGCCGAGCTTGGCCATGCGATACAGAAGGACCGAGCGAAACGGGGCCGACGGTGCCATCACGCGTGCCCCCAGCATGCCGAAGGTCCCCTGGGTCGGGCGGGCTCCGAGCAGATTGGATTGCTTGAGCGAAAACGAGTAACGAATGTCCATGGCCGCCGTACCACCGCCGCCGCGACGATGACACGTCGCGCAGTTGGCGTGAAGGTAGGCGCGGGCTCGCAGTTCCAGCGGAACGCTGGCGTCGGCCGGATCGGGCATAGCCCGGGGGCTTTTCTCGGGAAGCCCCTTCACGGCTCCTATGTGTGTGAGTGTGGTCAACTGGTTGGCCCGGGTGCCCTCGTAATCGTGGGGCCGATTGATCTGGGAGGGCGTGAAACCGTAGAGGGATCCCCCACGCGTGGTGTGGCAAAGGATGCACTCGGTGCGGCTGGCGTGATGCCAGGATTGGACACGTGTCCCGCCGGGGGCTGAGGGATCCTGCACGGTCCAGAGACTGTCGCTGGCGACGTCTTCGGCCAGCACGGCGTCGGTGCCCTCCTTGTTCCAGATGTAATTGTAGGCCTGCCAGGACTGGCCGTTGAAATGGAGGACCTGGGTTTCGATCGGTCGCCGGGATTGTGGGTCACCGGCCACCAGGTCGAGGGAGAGCGTCTTGGCGAGGACGCCATCAGGGGGAAAGGCAAACTGTCCGGCCACATTGCCGATCTGGATGTTTGAAGACTTGTGGATGCTGAGGTGACTTGTGCCCGGCAGTGCCAGCACTCTTGTCGCTGTTGCATGGTCGGCCCAGGGTGCGGCGCCAACCGAGTAAGTCAGGACACCGGCTGCGGGTGTCTGGGTTCTGGTGTTGGCGTACAGGCCAGTGTCGCTCAGCTTGCGGGGGAAGTCTCGATTGACGGTGGTCCGCGGGGCCGGCACCAGGCGGTGCAGAGTGCCGCTGACGTAATCGACCACATAGACTTCTCCATCCTGGTCTCTGCCAAAACAGATGATCTGCAAAGTGGTGTCGACAAGTTCACGTGAAGCAAGCAGAGTTTTGCCGTCGTGGCGAGCGGACCAGATCTTGCCCGTGACGTAATCGCCATAGATGTAGGCACCGGTAAGAGACGTCAGACGGCGACCGGTGTAAACTTCGCCACCACTGATCGAGCGGCTCTCGGTGTGCGAGTGTGCGACGGTGGGGGGGGAGACGGGGGTCGGGCCACGATCCCACTCCGGGTGCACCGGCTGCGAGGCTTCGACAATGCTCCAGCCGTAGTTGGCTCCCTTCTCAACCCGGTAGATCATCTCCCACATCTCCCAGCCGACGTCAGCGCACCAGAGTCCTCCGGTGAGGGGGTCGAAGGTGATTTTCCACGGGTTCCGAAAACCATACGCCCAGACTTCCGGCCTGGCGCCGGACGTCGTGCGGAACGGATTGTCCTTGGGGATCGAGTAGGGCAAGTCCGCGGAGGCGTGATTGACATCAATCCTCATGATTGTCGCCGGCAGAGTGCCGGGGTTTTGCCCGTTCCGACGGCTGTCCGGAGGAAACGCTCCGGCACCGTCACCGGCACTGATGTACAGGTAACCATCGGGGCCGAATTCGAGGCAGCCGCCGTTGTGGCCACCGGCCAACCAGCGGATCACCACCTGTTCGCTGGCCGGGTCAATTGTCGGCGGGTCCGTTTTGCTGACCCGGAACCGAGATACGACGGTGCCCAACGGGTCTCCGGCCTTCTTCACGTAAGTGATGTAGCAGTAACGATTCCTCGCAAAGTCCGGATGAAACGCGAGACCATAGACCTGGGTAAGGCCGGGAACGGTCGACCCCAGGTCGACGACCAGGTTGCGCGTGGAGTTCGACGCCACGGGATCGAACGTGTAGATCTTCCCTTTCAATTCCACTACGAACATCCGTCGCGTGCCGGGCGCTTGGGTCAGGATGACCGGATTGTTGAAGGAGAGCCCGGGGAACACTCGCTCGGTGGCATACGGTGCAGGCGGGTCCGGCGAGCCTCTCAGACGCGACGTGTTCCAGGGGACACGCGTCTGGAGACCACTCCTGGCGGCCTTGTCTTCGGCAAGTCCGGGCCGGGGTGCGAGGGCGGCGAAGGTGAGAAACAGTCCAGCTAAGGAAATGATGAGACGCATGTTGGGCCTGATGCGGTGTTGCGGTCTCTGGGTTGTGCCTGAGGACGGCGGTCCGGTGCATCCTACCGCCCGGTCCGGACAGATTCACCTCTTGCCGACACCCTGGCCTCCGGTAACAATCCGGCTTGGCGCCTTGGTCGCGACAAAACGGGAACAAGAGACGAGGAGCGGACATGACAATGAAAAGTGTGGTCTGTCTGATCAGCGTAACGGCCGGTGTGACTGTGGCTTTCGCGGAGATCGAGGCCCAGGAAAGTCGGGCCACGGCGGCACCGAAAGCCGATGTGAGTGACGAACAGGTCAATCGCTGGGTTGCCGCATTGACCAACCGCGATTTCAAGATCCGCCGCGAGGCATCCCGGCGACTGTTGATGTCCGGGCAGGCTGCGGTCGGGGCCGTCGTGAAGGCAGCTGACGGCAAAGATCTTGAGCAGACCACCCGCTGCATCTATGTGCTCAGGAAGATGCAACAGTCTGACAACAAAAAGCTGCAGGCCGCGGCGATCTCGGGGCTCAAGTCGCTGGCACGCAGCAAGAACGCGAGCGTGGCCAGGAGAGCAGCGGCGGCGCTGCCTCAGGCAGATCCCGAAGCACAGGCTCGTGTTACGACTCCATTGGGCTTCAGAATCCTCGGCCGGGCGGCCGCCAGGGGCGGCAAGCAGATCTCGGTTCAGGTCGTCAATGGTCAGCGGACGATCCGTGTCGTGGAGGGAAAGAAAACCATCGTGATCGAGGACAACCAGGGTAAGAATATCAGCGTCAAGGTTACTGAACCGGTGGACGGGAAGCCGAAGACGCGGGAGGTCAAGGCGGGGACGGCCGAGGCTCTAAAGAAGTCGGATCCCGAGGCGTACAAGCTTTACCAACAATTTGCGGGACAGAGAGCCGGTATCCAGGTGCAAATCCAGAGAGCCGTGCCGGTACCACTGCCACCTGGTGTTCAGCCGGCGATCCCGCTGCAACCCGCGTTGCCTCGAGGCTTCCCGGCGATTCCTCTTCCGAAGTTCTCTCCTTGGAGCCAGCAGGTGGCATCGGCACAGAAAAGCGTCGACGCGGCTGTCGAGAAGCTGACGAAGCTGGCCTCGCAGCCGGAGGCCAAGCCGGAACAACTGCGAGAGGTGTTGAAGGAACTGGCCTCAGCACAGAAGACGCTGGCCATCCTGATGGGGCAACGGCCGCAGAACCGCGCGCCACGTGGCGGGAAGCCGCCAGGTATCAGGCGACCGAAAGCGGCTCCCGAGCCCAAGAAAAAGCCCGCACTGATCAAGACGTAGCCGGCCCGAGGACGCGTCGGTGGCCACCCGTCGTCTCCGCATGGGGCACGTCGCGTGCGTGCCCTGGTGGTCCGTCGAAACTGTGGACAGATGCGGGATGAATCAGGTGGCGAGAATCTCCTTGACGAGATTTCCATGCACGTCGGTCAGCCGGTGGCGTCGCCCCTGGTACTTGAAGGTCAACTGCTGGTGCTTGATTCCCAGGCAATGCAGCAGTGTGGCGTTGAGGTCGTGGACATGCACTGGCTTGTCCACGATGTTGTACGAGAAGTCATCGGTCGTGCCGTGACTGACGCCGGATTTGATTCCGGCGCCGGCCACCCAGATCGAAAAACATCTGGGGTGGTGGTCACGCCCGTAGTCTGACTTGGTCAGTTTGCCCTGGCAGTAAACGGTTCGCCCGAATTCTCCACCCCACACGACGAGCGTGTCCTTGAGCAGGCCTCGTTGGGCGAGGTCGGTGACAAGTGCTGCGCTGGCCTGGTCGGTGGCCTTCGTCTGTTCGGCGATCTTGACCGGCAAGGTGGCGTGCTGGTCCCAGCCGCGGTGAAAGAGCTGCACAAAGCGGACCCCTCGCTCACAGAGCCGTCGAGCCAGCAGGCAGTTGGCGGCGAAGGTGCCCGGTTTTTTTGCGTCTTCGCCGTACAACTTGAAGATGTGCTCGGGCTCCTGAGACGTGTCTGTCAGTTCCGGTACCGAGGCCTGCATCCGAAATGCGAGCTCGTATTGGGCCATCCTGGTGCTGATTTCCGGGTCGCCTTGTGCCTTGAGCTTCAGTGCGTTGAGCTTGGCAAGATCGTCGAGGAAGCGCCTGCGGACATTGCCGTCGAGGCCGCTGGGATTGGAGAGGAACAGGACCGGGTCTCCGACAGATCGGAATTTGACTCCCTGAAACTTACTGGGCAGAAACCCGCTGCCCCAGAGCCGGTCATATAACGGCTGGCCGCCGGAACCCGAGACCATGGCGACGAAGGCGGGAAGGTCTTTGTTGAGGCTGCCGAGGCCGTAGGAGAGCCAGGAGCCGAAGCTCGGGCGGCCGGCCAACTGGGCGCCCGTCTGGATGAACGTGATCGCGGGGTCGTGATTGATGGCCTCGGTGTGCAGAGTGCGGATGACCGAGATCCGGTCTGCGATGGCTGCTGTCTCCGGCAGCAGTTCGCTCATCCACTGCCCGCTTTCTCCGTGCTGTGCGAACCGGAATCCGGTGGGGGCGACCGGGAAGCGTGCCTGCTTGGAGGTCATCCCGGTGAGACGCTGGCCCTTGCGAATCGAGTCGGGAAGATCCTTGTCTCTCTGGGCCTCGAGCTGTGGCTTGTAGTCAAACAGGTCGAGTTGCGATGGGGCGCCGGACTGGAACAGGTAGATGACGCGTTTGGCTCTGCCGGCAAAATGTGGCAAACCGGGGAGACCTCCGTCGCCGGTTGGTTCGTCGGCGAGGCCATCCTCGGACAGAAGGGTCGACACCGCAGCGATGCCAGCGGCGGAGCGGCCGAGAAAGCCCCGGCGGGCCATCTGCAGGTGATGGGCGAGGGGGCTGGGAGCGTTGTGTGTAAGGTCCGTGTCCATCGTCTACTCGCGGCTAATGGCTTCGTCGAGATTGAGCAGCAGGCTGCAGAGTGCCGTCCACGTCGCCACCTCGACGGAGTCGAGGCCTGGTGGGTGCGGAGCCTCACCGGTCGTGGCCAGGCCTTCGGCAGCACCGGGGGCATTGCGAAAGGCGCGACGCTGGTGTCGCAGGTTGTCGAGTAGGATGGCAGACTCGACCGGGGTCGGTTGTCGCGAAAGCACCAGCAGGAAGGCGTGTTGAAGTCGTTCGGAATCCGGCAGACCATTGCGGCCCTGGTTTTGGGCAGGCTGGGCGGTAAGTACGCGTTCGGCGAAGACGCGAGCGGCCTCGGTGAATGTGATGTCGTTCATCAGGGTCAGGGCCTGCAGCGGCGTGTTGGTGCGGGCCGGTCGCACCATGCAGGCTTCACGCGTGCTCGCGTCAAAGGCGAGCATCGTCGGGTTGGTCACCGTGCGTTTGGCGTACGTGTAGAGACTCCGGCGGTAAAGGGCGCTACCGGTCGACTGGTCATAGTTGGTGGTCGAAGCAATTTCTTTCCAGAGGCCGGCCGGCTGATAGGGGCGTACGGAGGGGCCGCCAATGTGTTCGTTGAGCAGGCCGGCGGCAAACAGGGCTTGGTCGCGAATGACCTCGGCTGAGAGTCGGTAGCGCGGTGATCGCGACAAGAGGCGGTTTTCAGGATCTCGGTCGAGCAGTTCCGGGGTGAAGACCGAAGCCTGGCGATAGGTTGCACTGGTGACGATCAATCGCATCATGGCCTTGGTGTTCCATCGGAGACGCACAAACTCCGTCGCCAGCCAGTCAAGCAGTCGCGGGTGGGAGGGGAGCTCGCCCTGGGACCCGAAATCCTCGGTCGTTCTCACCAATCCCGTCCCGAACAGGCTCTGCCACATGCGATTGGTGATGACTCGTGCGGTGAGCGGGTTGTCAGCACGAGTGAGCCAGCGAGCGAGGCCGAGTCGGTTGGGAGGTGTGTTCTTCGACAATGGCGGAAGAGCCGTCGGGGTCCCAGGGGTCACGGCCTCACCGGGCTGGTCGTATTGTCCTCGAACCAGGAGGTGCGTCTCCCTGGGGGCTTCGAGCTCCTGCATGACCATGACGGTGGGCAGTTCCGCTTCCAACGCATGGGAGGCACGCTCCAACGCCCCGAGCTTCGCGTAGGTCTCGCGGTGGGATCGCGAGGCATGGTGGGCCAGGTAGTACAGCCTGAGCTTGGCCGACTGGCCACGGCTTCGCTTGGTGTGCGGGATGGCCAGGATGGCGGGGATCGACTGCGGAGTGGCGAGAATCGAAGCCTCGAGTGCCGTGACCGCGCGGTTGTAGATGCGGACGTCGTCGACGAGCCCCTGGAAACGACCGGCGGGACCGCCGCCGGCACCGAGTCGGAGAGGCTCTGCGGCGTTGTAGGACTGGTTGATGAAGTCATGGTCAACGTGCAGCGGTACAGGCTGTCCGTTGATGTACAGGTGGATGCCGCTGGCGACCCGAGTGCCGTCGTATGTGACTGCGACGTGGTGCCACTTGCCGGCGGTTACGGGTTTCTGCGAGCGAACACGAATGGAATCGTCCAGCCACCTGGCAATCAAGTTGATGCGGATGTGGCCCTGGTGAAGATCCACCGAGTAGCCCTTTCCCCGTTCCTCGTCGGTCATCTTGGTGATGAGGGCTCCCGAGGTGACGTTTTCGGGCAGGAACCAGCCCGCGAGCGTCATGGGGTCGCGGTACTGGAATGACGCGACGGAATTGTCGGTGGCCAGGTGTGATCCCTCGTCGAGTACCACGGCTCGGCCCACCTGGCCGGGCCGATAGTCGGCCTCGGCCGGGAGAGGCATGGCTGGTTGCTTGGGGGCGACTGTGTTGGCGAGTGTGCCGTCGAGTGGGAAGTGAGCAACGAGACCGCGGGTGATGGAGTGGTCGGTGCCGGCAGTGAGCCGTCTGCCCTTGGTGGCCTCCCACTGCCTCTGAGCGGCGGCAAGCTGTGGCTGCACTTTCAACGCCGTCCGGCGGGCTTCGGAGAGCTGGGCCGCAAGTGCCCGTCGCCGGACCCGTTGATCGGGCGTGGGGGCCTTGATGTACGGAGGCGAATTGCCCTCCTTGATCGCCCGGCCGTTCTCAGGAATGTTGTTGAAGTACGCGAAAACGCGATAAAACTCCTGTTGCGAAATCGGGTCGTACTTGTGTTCGTGACAGCGTGCACACTTGAGAGTCAGTCCTAGCCAGACTGTGGCGGTCGTGTCGACGCGGTCGACCACGTATTCCACCTGGTATTCCTCGGGGATCACTCCTCCCTCGCTGTTCCCGCGGTGATTGCGGTTGAATCCGGTGGCAATGAGCTGGTCGAGTGTCGGGTCGGGCAGGAGATCGCCGGCCAGTTGCTCGGTGGTGAATTGATCAAAGGGCATGTTGCCGTTGATGGCCGACAGCACCCAGTCTCGCCATCGCCACATCGACCGCGGTCCGTCGTTCTGGTAGCCGCTGGTGTCGGCGTAGCGTGCGGCGTCGAGCCAGCCGACAGCGAGATGTTCGCCTGCGCGAGGTGAGGCGAGCAGTCGGTCGACCTCTCGTTCGTACGCACCCGGCTGGTTGTCGGCGAGGAAGGCGATCACGCGGGCAGGCGTGGGTGGGAGTCCGGTGAGGTCCAGGTGCAGGCGGCGTAGCAGCGTGGCGCGAGAGGCCTCGGGAGACGGGGTGAGTCCCGTGCGGTCGAGCCGGGCTAGTACGAAATGGTCGATGGCATTGCGGGCCCATGTGGGACGGCTGATGTCCGGCGGCGCTGGCCGGGCCGGTGGGATGAAGGACCAGTGGGGCTGCCAGGTGGCGCCCTGCGCAATCCACGTTTTCAACAAGGCGACCTGGTGGGGAGTGATGCTGAGCCCGGAGTCGGCCGGGGGCATCTTTTCGGTGTCGTCCTCGGAGGTGACACGTGCGACCAGGGCGCTCTTGTCGGGTTGGCCGGGCGTGATGACGTGCTGGGTGTCGAGCTTGGCGAACAGGCCGTTGCGGGTGTCAAAACGCAGGTCGGCTTGTCGCTTGGTTTTGTCGGGGCCGTGGCAGTGGTAGCAGAGGTTCGAGAGAATCGGACGAATGTCGCGGTTGAAACTGACTGTCTTCGGAATGACGGGTTCGTCGGCCGCGGGTGCGGGCCGTACCGCGAGGGACAGAATCAACAGGCTGAGGCTTTTCAGCAGAGGAGGACGGCAGAGCATCCGAGAAAGTCCTGGAGCAGGGGTACGGCAGAGCGTCACGAGCGCATGGGGGCCACGATAGCAGATGCCTGTCCGGGGATGCGACAGCGGGAAGCACGATGAGAAAATACAGAAAACACCAAAAAATGCAGTTGTAAACAAGTGTATACTAATGTATACACTCGTATACATCCGATTCATGCGGTCAAGACACAACCGTCGGGACCAAATCTCAGGCGGACAAACCACAGCGGAGAGCAGTATGGCCACGCCAGGTGGAAACGAATCGCAGCCACCACATCAGCAGCCATCGCGGCATCCGCAGCGACCGCAACGAAGGGAGACCGAGGCAGCCGGTCCGGCGGGCTTGGAATCGGCTGATCCCCCGTTGCGGCCGCTTTCGGAACGACAGCAGCAGATCCTGGGATTCATTCGGAACGAATTGCAAACACGAGGCTACGCACCCTCGGTTCGCGATATCGTTCGCCACGTGGGTGACCGATCACCCACGAGTGTTCACCGGCATCTGAAGACCCTGGAGCGTCACGGTTTGATCAAGCGTGATCCCGGCAAGAGCCGGTCAATCCGCCTGGTTGACCAGGACGACCCGAGTCGATCCACCGGGCCATCGACTGGACTGCCCCTGGCGGGTGTCATCGCCGCAGGCAGCCCCATTGACGCGATCGAACAGGATGAACGGATTGATTTCGATGCCCTGTTCAATCGAGACGGACACTTCGTCTTGAAGGTCAAGGGAGATTCGATGATCGAGGAGCACATCGATGACGGGGACCTGGTGGTCGTCCGGCAGACCTCGAGATGTCGAGACGGAGATATGGTGGTCGCATTGCTGGAAGGGCAGACGGCGACGTTGAAGCGTTTCTATCGAGAGCCCGAAGGGGTCCGGTTGCAGCCGGCCAACGAGTCGCTCGACCCGATTTACGCACGCGATGTACAGGTGATGGGAGTCGTGGTGGGTGTCGTGCGCCAAGTGAAGTGAGCTGGCGTGAGAGGCGAGATGCTGTGGGCCAGCCGCGTCGCGACCGGTCCGGTAAGGGGTGTGGAGGGCGGAATCCCCCCCGGGTACGTGTGTCAGCGACGACGTGTCGAGGGAGCAGGGGTGTGTCACGCGAAGAACAGATTCAAGCCCTGCGCCGCCAGTTGCGAGACATCGAACGGCAGCTTGGGGGGCGGACACATCCTGTGAGTGGGTGGGGCCGTGAGCACGCTGGCTCGCACACCGGACAACAGGTGGTCTCTACCGGCCACGAGGTCATTAACCAGCTGTTGCCCGAAGGCGGCCTGAGGCGAGGCGGGCTCGTCGAGTGGATCCAGGGCGGAGGTCCGGGAAGCGGTGCGGCATCTGTTGCACTGATGGTCGCTGCGGGAGTGGCCAAAACGGAGGCGGAAACGGGGCAGGTGGTGGTGATCGATCCGGATGGAGGGTTTTATCCTGCCGCAGCGGTCCCATTGGGGATCGACGTGGCAAAGCTGCTGGTGGTGCGGACGGGAACGGAACAGGAGTGGCAATGGGCTGTCGAACAGGTGATGCGGTGCCGCGGGGTGGTGGCCACGGTGACATGGGCCGGTCAGGTGGACGAACGGGCGTGTCGTCGTTGGCAACTGGCGTGTGAACGGGGTGGAGGAGTGGGACTGTTGGTCAGGCCGGATTCGGTCATCGGTGAGTCGTCGTGGGCACAGGTGCGTGTGCTTGTGGAGGGCGTGGCGTGCCATGAGCAGCAGCGAGAGCGACGATGGAGGGCGCGGGTGCTGAAAGGGGGCGTGGCCCTGGGAGACGGTCCGTTGAGAGAAGTCGAGTGGGAGTGGGGCGATGAAACGGGTGGCCTGCGTCTGGTTTCCGGACTGGAATGTGCAGAGACGGTTGGTGTCGCGTCAACGGGGTGATCGGCGTGGCCTTGTCGTGACGTCGTCTCGTGGAGGGCGTGGTGAGCGGGTCGTCGCCTGTTGTGCCAGGTCACGCGAGGCAGGCATGAAAGTGGGGATGCCACTGGCGGAGGCACGAAGCCTGGTAGTCGGGGTGGAGGGGTGGGACGAGGTGGGGTTGGAGACAGTCTCGGATGACCCTGTGGGTGACGTAGTCGTACTGGGGCACGAGGCCAGGCGAGCGTGGGCCTATACCCCGCTGGTGGCGATGGCCGGTGATCGACTCGCAGGCCAGCGAAAACGGGACGAGGACCCTCGCGATGTCCCTGACACGTTGTTTCTGAACGTGACCGGCTGCGCACATCTGCACGGAAATGAGCGGGGTCTGGCGGCTTCGCTTCGGGAAGCATGGCGTCGACGGGGGTTGAGCACACGGGTGGCCATCGCTTCCTCACCCGGGGTCTCGTGGGCTGTGGCCCATGGGGCCGAGTGGTTAGGGCAGCGAGCGGAGCCGCTGGTGGTCCCGCAGGGGCGAGAAGAAGTGTGGATGGCGCGTCTGCCGATCGAGGTGCTCGCGCTGGAGCGTCGCGTGGAGACGGCGCTGCGAGAACTGGACCTCCGGCGAGTGAGAGACGTGACGGGATTGCCGCGGGGGGAACTGAAACGGCGATTCGGTGAGGAGACGCTGCGACGGATCGGACGAGCGATGGGGACTGACGAGGAGACCTTGCGGTACCTGCCGTTGGAGGAACCCGTGACAGCCCTGGCGAGTTTTGAACAACCGGTGAGCCGACGCGACTGGCTGGAAGACACGCTGGCAGATCTCATCACGGAAGTGGCGAGACAGTTGGTGGCACAGGGGCGCAGGGCGTGGAGCGTGGTGTGTCGGATACGGCGAGAGCGTTCGGTCAGGGTGGGCACAGGCGGTGATCGTTATGAGTGTGTGGAATGGGTCACCGGTCTCGTGTCACCCACCGATGATCCGGTGCACCTTTGGCAATTGGTGCGATTGCAGCAGGAGCGACGTGGGTGGCCGAATGAAGTGGTGGGAATGGAGGTTCGGGCCGAGGGGGTGGTGTTGCCGGGGACGGCACAGGAAACCCTCTTCGACGCGGACGCAGATGCCAGTCGGAATCGTGCAGGCCGTGCGATGGGAAGGCTTCTGGAACGCCTCGCCAGTCGGTTGGGAGAGAATGCGGTGAACCGGCCGGTCATCCATCCGACGGTGATTCCTGAGTCGGTGGTGACTTGGCAACCAGTGGCGAACGAGACAATAGAGGGGGCGTCGGGTGTCCAGGCGGGGAGACGAACCGAAACGAGCGGGGGAGTGGTGCACAACTGCCGCGGGCCGGCGCGGCGCCCGCTGAGGCTGTTGCCGTCGCCGAATGAATTGGAGGTGATGGCCGTGGTACCCGATGGGCCCCCGGTCCGGATCCTGCTCGACGGTGCACCACGAAAGATTGTCAGGTGCTGGGGGCCGGAGCGGATCGAGACGGGATGGTGGGACGGGGTGGGAGTGGCACGGGATTACTACCGGGTCGAGACCGAAGCGGGCGAGTGGTACTGGCTGTTCCGTCAGGGGAGTGAGCAGGCCTCGGGGCGCCGTGAATGGTACATGCACGGGGTGTTCGAATAATGCCGGGCCGCATGCCACGCAGCCGCAAGCAGGGGGGGGCTCCGAGACGATCACGCTGGCAACCGGGGCGGGGACAAAAACGGTTTGTCGAACTGTGTTGTCGCACCAACTACTCGTTCCTGGAAGCCGCCTCGCATCCGGATGAACTCGTGGCGACCGCTGCGGGGCTCGGACACAGGCAGCTCGCGATCACGGATACGAACAGCCTGGCAGGGGTCGTGCGGGCCCACGTTGCCGCCCGGGAATGGAACCAGGCGGCTGACGAGGTCGGGCCGGTCGCTGCGAAGGGGGAAACGGAGCGGGAGGAGACCGAGCCGTTTCAGATCATCTGTGGGGCGCGGGTCGTGATGGAGGATGCTCCCCCGGTGGTCGTGTGGGTGCCACACCGCGAGGCCTACGCCGCGTTGTGCCGATTGTTGACGCTGGGGCGCCGTCGGGCGGAGAAAGGCAAGTGCCTGTTGCGGTGGGAGGACCTGGCGGACTCGGCGGGCGAGCTGCTGGCCGGGGTGCTGCTGCACGAGTGGGACGCGG